>Ga0209692_10000273_pt1 | contig 154211 bp, 160 predicted proteins | sample tdDd472_FD_187129 | JGI IMG/M metagenome (GOLD analysis project Ga0209692, IMG submission 187129) | Marine sediment microbial communities from the Atlantic coast under amendment with organic carbon and nitrate - tdDd47.2 (SPAdes)... | ecosystem: Environmental > Aquatic > Marine > Coastal >... | reverse complement strand
AATGGATGGTGTGATTGAAAAAATGTGTGAAGAACTCAATTCAACTGAAACACATTTTCCAAGAACAGAGCTCAAACTTGTTTTGAAAGTGGGAACAAAACAAAATCTTAGAGATCAGGATGTCTGAATATATAAATAAGCTTGTGTCATACTGACTAAATCAAGGACCTCGACAGAATGGGTTTGATAGTGCCATTGGCTAATTGTTTCCAGTTTTTGAAACATTCGTACCACTTGATCCGGGCGGGCACTTACAACCACCTCCGTACGAAACTCTTTGTAACCAGTATCGGGACGAATGCGCTCCTGTACGACCACACCTTCTTGCTCTTTTGAAAACCACCACTCATTAGCTGTCCCCACAGCTGGAAACAGCAGCAAAATAAGCAAGATGAAGCGGTTATTTCGTGTGGAAAAACTACGATAAAAAATACATTTCACAATAAATCAATTAATTAAATGGATCGTCCCAACTGGTTTGTACTTCGGATACATCATGGGGTAATTCAAGTGGATCGGCTTCACCATTACGGATCATATTCCGTCTTTTGGCTGCGTCACTCATTCTTTGCCGAATTAAGTAGTCATCTCCAGCTACATAAATCACCCTTCTATTGAAATTTTGCTGAGGATAATATTGGTAACTTTGGATTGGATAGGCATAATCAGGATGATATTCATCTTCTTGATTGAGATGTTGCTGGATTTCTCCGCCGACCATAGATCCGACTACTGCGCCTACAGCGGTGGTCACGTATTTTCCAGAGCCACCACCAAATTGATTCCCAATTGTGCCACCAACTACAGCTCCAAGTAAAGAACCCAGAATAGTAGAATCATCGTCGTCAGCATTAACCGTGGTAACACTCATACTGAATAGAATAGTAAGTAATATCAGTTTAAATTTTGTCATTTTCATCTCCCAAATACTGAATGAAAATCATCTTTATCTATTTATAGCATAGACTATTGGTAAAAAATGGTAATTCTGATGACTTCTTTAAATTCGGTTAGGGATTCTTTTTAATTGATAAGCTTGCTTTTTTTATTTCATTAACCAAACTTATTTAACATCGTTTAAATTAATTAAGTCCTATGATTATTGCACAATTATCCGATCCCCATATTGCTACTCCGGGCAACTTGAGCTATGGTAGCATTGATACTAATCAGTTTGCCTTGCAATCTAATCCAGAAAAGAAAATCAATCATACCGGTGAGCCAACCGGATTTTTACTGCATATATGGCAGGGAAATTACAGTATGGCTACTCATTTGGTATTTTAAAATTACGGCTTATAATATTAACTCCGCGATTGTCCCTCCCTCAGCACGAGGCAATAATTTGACCTCCCAACCATTAGCATCGGCTAATTGTTTTACTATGGCAAGTCCCAATCCACTCCCACCAGTATCACTACCACGGGAGTTCTCTAAGCGATAAAAAGGACGGAATACGACCTGGCTTTTTTCTATAGGAATCCCCGGCCCATTATCCATAATTCGGATAATCGTTTTTTCTCTTTGGTGATCATAACTGATATCAATGGGTTTATTTTCACCATAACGTATGGCATTTTCTAATAGATTACTCAGGATTCGACGTAGTGCTAATGGTTGAATGGTTCGCATACAGGTTTTTTGGGGAGACCAGTTAATATTCTGTTGTTTGAATTTGCTGACGATATTATCCAGTTCTTGAGTGATATCAACCATTATGGCTTGTTCTTCTTCTAGATCGAGGCTAATGCTTAAGGTTTCACCAATCAGCTGGTTTATAGTGTCCAAATCCTGTTGAATACTGTCCATTAGCGTTGGATCACCGCCATTATTGGGAAGCATGGACAGAGCCAGTTGAATTTGTGTAAGCGGAGTTCGGAGATCGTGCGCTATTCCTGCCAACAAGGTGGTTCGATTAGACAGTAACTCTTTAACATGAAAGCTCATCTTATTAAATTCCCGTACCAATACAACTAATTGTTCAGCTCCTTTTTCTTGAATGGGTTCGGGCCATTGTCCTTTTCCCACGGATTTTGCGGCTAAATAAAGGCGTTCGATAGGGACGGTTAGCCGATAGGTAAGTATAACTGCCGTAAAAAAAATTAGAATAAAACCAACGATTAACAAGACAAAAAAAACAATAGGAGGATTAACCCCAATACGTGAACGTGGAAAACCAAATCGTAACTTGCCATTTGATATGGGGATATCGGCCCAAAACCATAGCTCACCATCTTTTTCCACACTTTCTTTTAAGTGAATTTTTTGACCAACTTGCTCAGTCAGTGATGCTTCAAGAAAATAGAGATAAGGTAATAAATTGCTTAAATCAAATAACGTTTTATTAGGGCGAGAGAGTATTAACTGGTGTTTTTTTTCCATTTTATCAGCAAATGCGGCTCGTTTGGTTACTGGAAGATTATCCCAGGTCTCAGCGGCATGAGTAATGACACTGGCCAGATCATCTGTAGCACGTTGCCCAAGGGGAACCACCATGTAATAAGCCAAGGTGGAGATTACAATCAATAAAAAACTAATCGATACTACGCCAATAATTGTCAGGGTTCGCCAGAAATAACTATGAAAATGGAACCGCTTCATCCGTGACCTTGTTTCGAAAAGATATATCCTACACCCCGAATAGTGCGGATATATATAGGATGGCTGGGATCAGGCTCAATTTTTCGACGCAGACGACCAACGCAAACATCAATACTTCGATCAATGGAGGAATGGGCGTAACCTTTGGTGATTTCTAGTAAGGTATCCCGATTCAATACGCGTTCGGAATGCTCCAAAAAAATTTTTAGTAGGCTGAATTCGCCACTGGTGAGTTGAATATTGTCGTATTGTTTTTTTATCTCATTATTCTCCAGATTATCGCTTTGCCGATCTCGAAGAAGTTGGTGAGTTTCAGTATTCAAGCAATAAGGGCCGAATTTAAATATGAGATGAGTCGGCTGGGTTATATTTAAATGCTCCCGTATAGAACGCCGTAAAACGGAGCGAATTCTGGCTAATAACTCTCGTGGATTAAAAGGTTTGGATAAATAATCATCAGCACCCATTTCCAGACCGACTATCTTATCGAGTTCTTCACCGCGAGCGGAAAGTATGATTATCGGGATGTTATATTGTTGACGTATTCGTCTACCGATGGAAAGCCCGTCTTCACCAGGAAGCATTAAATCCAGGATTATCAGATCAATATCATGTTTGAATAAGTATTTATCCATTGCTGGACCATCGGCCACCGCTTCAACCATAAATCCTTCTTGTGATAAATATTGTTTTAATAATTGCCTGATTTTGGGCTCATCATCCACTACTAGTATATGTTGTTGTAAATTTCTCATCCGTATTATTTTTTTTGTTATAGAAAGGACGTGACTTAAATTTTGTCGATCGGGACTTTGTTACAAAGTTGTTACACAGCAGTTATATTGCTGATAAATTCTTCATTTATACTTGGCTTCGCAACACATTGAGTTTGCACGATCATTTCTTAAAAGTCTAATAGGCTAATTCTAACGGGTTAAAACAGATGCCCCAATAATAGGAGCAAGATTCATGATACACCAATGTCATCAATTCATTAAGTCAGTGGCAGTAACACAGAAATATAAAAATAGAATTTTTACTTTAACTACATTCATATTGCTTTTCGGCTGCTATGTGGTTTCGTCGAGTGTTTATGCTTCCGATCCGACTATTGATCAATTAAAAGCAACCATGCAGAAACAAATGAACCTAATGAAACCTGAAATGAAGCAGAAAGTGCAAGGTTTATCAACTGATACTAAAATGTCCATTATGGCTATTTTAGCAATGCATAATCGTTATAGTGACAAGGCTACTTTACGCCAAGTTATGTTAGAAGTATTACAGGATTATCAAGGTATTGTGATGGGCATTATGACTGATAGTTCGGAAATGACCGCTGATAGCGCAAGACGGTTGGCAAATCATCGTATACCAATGGGCGGTTTACTTCCTTATTTAGGTATAGAAAATATCACGGATGAACGCTTGGGAATATTAGAAACATTTAATGATACCGTGGAGGGTAACTCTATAAAATTGGCCAAAGCAGCTGATGAAGGCAATATGGCCAAAGCAGCAGAACTCTTGGCACCCATTACTTCAGGTTGCGTGGCCTGCCATGGGGTATTTCGTACCAAGCCGGGGGTATCAGACTTTCTAAAAAAATAATAATAAAAATATTTTAGGAGGATGTTATGAATTACACAATGACTTTATTTGTGGCCATTACAATGGCTGCGACTGCATTACCTAGTGTTGTTTGGGCAGTTGATGGGGATGATAGTTATGAAAAACGCCGTGAGTTATCCAATTTAATAAAAAAGATGCGTGTTGTTAGAAGACAACTCCCGCTTCCCGTGCCTTCCGGCTTGTTTGGTATTTACGCTTTTCCAGAAAAAGGCCAAGGGGTTGCTGGCATTAACTACCAACACTATAACTTTAGTGGTTTGATTCAGGGGACTAACTCTATTTCAGCAGAAACTGCGGTGACCACTATACCCAACCGTTTTTTTGGTAATCCGGGGCAACCACCAACTCTGCGAGTTGTCCCCAAAAAAGCCAAAGCAGATGTGGTGTTTCCTTATGCAAACTTTACGGTTAACGAACAGGTTGCTTTAGTTGCTCTGGTTCCGTTGATCCGAAAACAAACCACCTTAGAGACTTTTGCCGGAGGTGGTGGAACAAACAGTTTAGGCACTAATACGGTTCGTAGCCAAGGGTTGGGAGATATTAAATTTGGTACCATTTTCCGAGCCTATAATGGTCCTGACAATAAACACAATTTGGTTATTGATGCAGTGTTAAGTGCTCCATCAGGCAGTGTTACTGAGGAAGATACCCAGCTTACTCCTGCCAATACTCGTATGAAAGCAAGACTTGCTTATGGGATGCAGCTAGGCTCCGGTACTTGGGATGCTATTATTGGTGCTGCCTATTGGGGCAAAGAAAAGCAGTGGGGCTGGGGGGCGCAATATCTCGCTACCTTGCCTTTGGAAAGTAACAATAAAGAAGGCTGGCGTTATGATGATAAACATGAGTTTACCACCTGGCTCAGCTATGAATGGGATCCACTGTTAATCAGCTCGATTCGAATTAAAGGAGAAACGCAAGGAAAAATACATGGAATTGATCCCAAAATTTATGGGCCAGGTTTAGGTGCCAATCCCGACAATTATGGTGGGAAAAAAGTAGAAGTTGGCATTGGAATTAATTGGATGGTAGCTCCTGCCAACAACCTCAGCCTAGAAATTTCTAAACCCATTTATGAAGATCGAAACGGTGTTCAAGCCAGTCAAGATTTTGGACTATTTATTAGCTGGCGTTCGGGTTTTTTCTAGCAGATATGACTAATAATTAATAATATAAAACTAAGGAGTTATTAATGACTATTGATAGATTTGTACGTTTATTTGCCGGTTTAATGATATTGATTAGTGTGGCATTAACCTATTACGTCCATCCATATTGGATGGGCTTAACCATTTTTGTTGGATTTAATTTAGCACAAAGTGCACTAACCAATTTTTGTCCTTTGGTTGGAATTTTAAAAAAGCTGGGAGTCCCTGAGTATCCTTCGAAGGTTTAATTAATATTTCCGTGCTGAGAGAACCCCACGATACAGTTTTTTTAAACTTGGATATAAGAACCAGCTTGTTTTTTGGCTAAATACATTTTTTTATCAGCTATTTTGATAAATTGTTCATCTTCAAAATAAGCATCGGGACCAGCATCGACGATCCCCATGCTTAAAGAAAAGTCGGGATACTTTTGGTTAAATTCATCGATCACCTTATTACAAATTGAAATTGCCCCTTCAATATCACAGTCGGGGAAAATCAAACAAAATTCATCTCCACCATATCGGCAAGCAATATCGGTTTCACGAATATTATTTGCTAAACAATGTCCTATTGTTTTTAATACTTCATCACCTTTTAAATGACCAAAAGAATCATTAACCTGTTTAAAATTATCAATGTCAAAATAAACCAGAGCAATATTGGTCTGGCGTCGTTTCGCATAAGCGATTTCTTTTCGCAATAAATCCTGTAAAGCTCGCTGATTATAAATATTTGTCAGGGGATCAAGTTTGGTTAGTTTTTCAAGTTGTTTTGTTCGTTCTGCTACTTTGTCTTCTAAACTTTTTGCATAAATCTCAGTTCTATTTTTGGCATTTTCAATTTCACCTACTAAGCTTTCAATATAAGTATCGAAGACTAAGGTGGTATCAAAATATAATAATTTATCGAGAGTTATTAAGCATGTTTCTAAGGTTTCCTTATTGATGATAAAATCTTTTAAGGTGGCCATAATGATTTCTTTTAGCGTTCGAATGGCTGATAGGTAGAGTTTGGGTTCAACTCCAATCCGCTTGTGAACTAAACCGATTCGTAAACGATTATTAACATAATTACTATCATAGCTACCTGAGAAAAGGTCGATAACATATCTGCGTTGTGCTGCTCTTAAACGGCTTAAGGTATCGGCATCACCAATTAATAGTGAAATTTCGTCTATTTCTGTTTGTTGTTCATAAAATTCATTAACAATTGCATCAATGTTTTCTTCAATAATAATTTTTTGACTCGACAAAATTAAAAGGTTTTCTGAGTTCAATCCTAGTAATTCCTTGCGTCTAAGGATTTCAATATCGCTAATTTGCATTTGTTCAAGTAGTGTTCTGTCAGTGCGTTTCATTTAATAGCCTTGTATTGTTTGATTTTTGCAAATGCAGGAGGGAGAAAAAGAGTATTGATTTAAGACCGTAAATTGCTAGCTTTGCATAATTAACAAGACTAAATACGGTACCAAATTAAAAAATAAAAAGAATACTTTAAACAAACCAAGAAAAGCGTACATTATTACATCGAAAGTTTCACGTTTGATTGGGAACCATTTACTTTGAGTTTGATAAACTAACTTGGGGACGAATAAAATTAATAAGGTCCAGAATAGTAATAAACTGCCATTAATTAGTGTACACCACATAAAAAAATTAGTTAGTGAATGGATATCCATTTTATTTCCTTTGGGTTAAAGCTCATCCTTACCCTCCATTTCTTCTAGCGCCTGTTGCCAGGGATCTGAAGGATCAAAGAGTTGATTGGGGTTTTGCTTGGGCAATTCAAATTGAATATCCCCACGCTCTAAAAACTGATTGGCTAAATTTATTATTTTTTTCTGGGCTTGAAGTGACTCTTTTTCAGAAACATGAGTTAGATTGGAGAGATCTTCGTCTAGTCTCTGTTGAGAACGTTGACTCATATTCCCAATGATTATTTTAATTAGTTTTGAACTAGCATTGGCTAAGGCTAAAATCAATGTGTCTTGCTCAATATGCCTGAGTAATGCTTGAAGACCTCGATTATCTAAATAAATCAGGTCATTAAAACATAACAAAGAACGCCGGTAATTATTCGATAACATCTTTTCATAAAAGGTATTCCAGTTTTTTAGAAAAAATAAATTGGAGGTAATCGGAAGTGCATTCTGTTTAATTTCTGGCCAGCTTTTCTTTGTATCTATTAATGCCAAGATGTCGTCTTTGCTACTAACCCAAGCGACATGAGATAAACCATAACGAGCAATGTTATCTATTGTGCCATGCGGTGTCAGTTGCAGGACATGCTCTTTATTGTTCCTATGAATGGAGAAAAGCTGCCATTCGTGGCTTAGTGTGGATTCTACGATCAAGCAACTATGTTCTTGAGAAATATCTAAAGATTCAATTACTAGAATATGTACGACAGGTTTGGGCAGGTTTAGGATGGCTTTATTTATCCCTTCCAATAGTGTCATAGAATGGTATTGTTCGTCCATCTTGGGGGATATTGAATCATTAGTAATCGTATTTAACCAAACACTGATTATATCGAGTGCAAGTACGCCAGGATTATATGAAATCTCAATTTCAGTAATACTGGACTTTGTTGTGATACTCTGTTCGCTTATTTTTTTTGGACTTTTTTGTTTAGGGATAGGACTTTTGGGGAGGGATAATAATTGTAAACTATTCAATTTTTGTTCTAAGACTTGAGGGTTTTCTCCCTCTTGAATGGCGATAATTCCTTGGGCAATGAGGTTGTAACTTTGTTTGAGACTTTCTAAGAGAGAATGCTGCAAGACATTAATGGTTCTGCAAAACTCCTGTTCTGGCTGATGTAATTCTTTAAGCTCATATAATGATTCAATATATTTAATCAAAATTGCTGGAATTTGAGTCGGTTGCTGTTTTTTTAGTTCACTGCTATTTTTCATTAAGCGTAGTAAATCTCGAGCCTGTTGCTCCAGCTCATCTGCTTGAGCATAAGGCTGAAAACAATTAATTAAGATTTTATAAGCGTTGTTTTCACCGGTTTTATGCAGACTTTCAAAAGCTAAAGTTGTTGACTTAAAAATAAGTGCCATTTGTCTAATGGCATTGTCGGCAATATTTTCTAATAGATTATTCAGCCAGTGGGGCTCATGTCCATCTATCATTAAATCTAAACCAAGCCCTATAAGGTCTGAACGATGGATATTTTCTAGGGCTAAAATGCCATTTTTTCGAGACAATAGGGAATATTTAACAAGATCCTTAATATAATTGTCGGTTAAGTTAGGATCGAGTATATAGTATGAAAAATTCATAAATTATCAGTTTCCGCACGCATATTTTTATTCTTATTTATAACAGAGAATAAGAGGCTATTCTTATATTAAATAGAATAGAAAAAGAATTGTTTTTATACAATTAATGAAAAGAAATATTTTCCTCGTTGGGTGACTTGAAAAATGGCACAACCCGTTAAACATTTTTATCTTAATTTTTCCACCATTTTGGGAATTGTTATTGGTTTCTTATTAATTATCCTTTCAGTTTTTCTGTCTGCTGAAAAGCCTAGTATTTTTGTCAATTTGCCTGGATTATTAATTGTACTTGGTGGTGTCATTGCAGCGACTTTTATTAGTTACCCCTGGCCAGAACTGAAAAAGGTTTGGCGTAGTTTTAAATATATTTGGGCCTATCAAAAATACAGTGTTGATGAGGAAATCGAAGAAATTGCCATGGTCTCTATGTGGCTGGCTAAGGGGCGGTTGGGTGATATTGAAGATGAGATGAATGATATTAATAACCAATTTCTGCGAACCGGGATTCAATTGATTATTGATGGAGCATCTCCCGATGAGATCAATGATTTATTAGGTTGGCGAATTTTTAAATTACAACAACAAGAACAAGCCGAGGCTGATGTTTTTTTGGCTATGGCTAATTTTGCCCCGGCCTTTGGTATGGCGGGTACTTTGCTGGGACTGGTTAATATGTTGTTTTCCATGTCAGATTCTAATTTCGAAGCCATAGGTTTTAATTTGGCCCTAGCCTTAACAACCACTTTATACGGAATCGTGTTAGCAAACTTATTTCTCCGTCCAATTGCCATCAAATTGGAGCGTCGTACTGAACGTCGTGTCATGTTGATGTATATGGTTATGGAAGGGATAAGCTTATTAGGACAACGACGTACGGCCAGTTATATTCGAGAAACTCTGGCCTCTTTTATTGCCCAATATGAAGATGAAATAAGTGCAAGCTCTTTAAATGAGATTGAACGTAAAGTTGCCCAAAAGCTCTCAGCACAAGGTGTGGGGATTAATGATGATAGTTGATCAAAAATTTTATCGGTTTGGTCGCCAATCACCTCGAAAAAAAAGAGATGAAAATACCTGGTTGATTATTTATTTGGATGTATTTACGTTGATGCTAAGTGTGTTTGTGATTTTATTGGGGTATAAAATGCATTCAGAACAAAGCTATAAACAATTAACTCAGGCATTGTTTGAATCGGCTTTTCAGCAGCAACAATTAGCTGTGAATGCAGAGCAAAAATATAAAGCAATCCAGCGAGAACTGGATGAAAAAAAAGATAATGATGCTGTGGAAAATGTGCATGATAAGGTAAAGGATGAAAGACAAAATCGAGAGCAGATTAAATTGGAGCTTCAACAATTAATCCAAAAATATGATTTATTCGGTTCAATTAATTTGAGAGAAACTGAAACGGCAGTTAAATTGGAAATTGACGAAAAAATTTTATTTAAATTGGGGGTAGCCGATCTTACTGAAAATGGAGAGGATGTTTTGGCCAAATTATTCCCTATTTTAAAGACTCGCCAAGGAAATATTTTTATTGAAGGTCATACAGATTCGCTACCCATTGCTACTCAACAATTTCCCTCTAATTGGGAATTATCAACGCAACGGGCTACCACGGTATTACGTTTTTTAATTGCTGAAGGGATTCAAGCAACTCGGCTTAGAGCCATTGGCTTTGCAGATACTCAACCGGTTGCAAAAAATGATACGGCACAGGGACGGGCGAAAAATCGACGGGTATCAATTGTTATACAAAACAGCCTGGAGCGGTGACACTTAAACCACCGGGAAATGGGATGTTTGTGGTTCGGGTATGGTTTTACCATGCTCCTAAATTAATCAGTTAAAGCCATTGGTTCCGGTCGATGAATATAAAAACCTTGTGAAAAATCTATGCCCAATTCAGAAGCTTTATCGAGGATTTGTTGTGATTCGATATATTCAGCGACGGTTTTAATTCCCATGGCATGACCGATTTCATTAATCGATTTAACCAGGGCCAGACTGACTGGATCTATGACCATATCTTGGACAAATGCACCGTCGATTTTGATGTAGTCAATGGGTAGATTTTTTAAATAAGCAAATGAAGATAAGCCACTACCAAAATCATCCAGTGCAAAGGTATAACCTTCTGTTTTTAGCGTTTTCATAAAAAAGGAAGTATTTACCAGATTGGTTATGGCGGCTGTTTCGGTGACTTCAAAACAAATATGTTTAGGGTTGATATGGTATTTGCTTTGTAAAGAACGAATATAATTAATTAAACTATCGTCGTTGAGTGTGGTTCCGGATAAATTGATGGAAATCAGGCAAGGACCGTATTGCTCTAAAATACGCGCACATTCTTCAAAAACGGCACGTAATACCCAGTGGTCAATATCTGGCATAAGGTTGTAGCGTTCAGCGGCAGGAATAAAAGCTCCGGGTAAAAAGGGTTGATCATTTTCGCTTTTTAAACGAATCAATACTTCTAATATAGTGATTAATTCATGGTTTGTATCTTGGGGCTGAATACGCTGATAAAAAAGCAAAAAATCATTATTATCCAATGCATGTCGAATGTGTGAAACCCAGCGCATTTCATTTTTTCGTTGTGTAACTTCTTTATCGCTGCCATCACTTACATATATCCGACTACGCCCCTGATCTTTAGCGGTATAACAAGCGATATCTGCTTTGCTGATCACTTCGGCTAGATTACCGCAATTTTTTATAATGGGGACCACTCCAATACTTGCACCAATATTAAAGATCAGTTTTTCCCAAGAGAAACGGAATTCTGCGACAATGGTGCAGATTTCCCGAGCAATGTCGGCAGCATTATTGAGCTTGCAGTTTTCTAATAACACGCCAAATTCATCCCCCCCGAGTCGTGCCAATGTATCACTTTCTCGCAAGGGTTCTTTAAGCAAACTGGCAATTTGGCGTAATAGTTCATCGCCAGCCACGTGACCACAGGTATCGTTAACCACTTTAAACTGGTCCAGATCGATATATAACAATGCGTGTTTTAGATTGTGTTGGGTAGCGCTGATTAAAGCATTTTGGACTTTGTCTTCAAATTCGCGGCGATTGACAAGACCGGTGAGTGCATCATGGGTCGATTGATGAGTTAATTTGGCTGCTAAGGTACGTGCTTGTGTAACATCATGAAATACCAATACAACGCCAAAAATATTGCCTTCTAAATCTCGAATAGGGGCAGCGGAATCTTCAATAGAAATTTCGGTTTTGTCTTTGCGTATTAAAACGGTATGATTGGCTAAACCAATGATGGTATTTTCTTTCAGACAACGTTCTACTGGATTGTTTGCCGGTATTCGAGTGTATTCATTAATTATATTAAAAATATCATGTAATGGACGTCCAATGGCATCTTCTGCTTTCCAGCAGGTAAGCATTTCAGCCGCTGTATTAATGGACTCTACAATACCATCCGTATTGGTTGTAATAACCCCATCACCAATACTTTGTAAAGTAACTAATGCCCGTTCTTTTTCATTGATCAGTTCTTCTCGACTTTGCTGAAGTTCTTTTAGGGCTTTAATCTGTTTTTTTATTTCACTGTTTAAGACATTGTATTGGCTATTGTCTTTAGTGGATAAAATCAAACGAATTAAGATCAGCGGAGGGTGTTGTTCGGTTTTAGGATAAAGTAGATTGCCTTCACAACGGATTTTTTTATTGTAGTCATGTGCTTGAGGAAACTTTAAGGCCAAGGGAATAGGGGTGCCTGTTCGGGCACAAAAATGTAATTCTTGTAGGATTTGTTCTTGAGAAATACGGCACAAATGCGACCAAATACATTGGATGTGAGCATACAAAGCGATGGTTTATTTTTTATTTTTTCTGCAAAGGGACAGATATCGTTACCTAAAATAATTTTATCATTATCCTCATATAACAGATAGAATTTTCCATGGATTCGATTTTTTAAATCGATTAGGACGTTAGCGATATTCGCTTTGGGTAAGGATTTTACTTTTAATGCCGTCAAATATTGCTGATTGACCTGATCTCCTATCTTCTGTCCAACAACACTAATAATGCCCGAGGCCTCTGTAATACCCAAGACGTCTTGCAATGTTTCGGATAAAGAAGCAATCAATTCCATTGAAAAGTCTTCTCTTTCAAGTTTTATATCTAAATTATTGATGTCATTGCTAAGATTATCTAGAACGGCCACGCTTTCCCCCGGTTATAAATTGGACTATTTTTATAGTCAAATAGTTAAATAAAAGTCTATACGATTAAAAACATGCGCGATTTTACCTGAGCTAATTCCAAAAGTATGTAGGAAAAGTCTTACAAAAAAATAATTTATGACTGTTTTTTGATCGCTTAGGTAGAAAATCCTTGCCTTTTTTAGGTAATTTAACTTATTGGAATTTAATTAATTTTCCTATATTTTTTATCAGTTGGTGTATAATCTTTGAAAAATAATAATCTTTTTAGAGTCTTCGATGGATTTCTTCAAATTTGTTGTACCTTCATCATTTTTTGTATTAGTCATTCTTTGGGCAGTCATTCTTGTTGTCTATTTTCGATTTAGAAAAAAAGAATTGATTAGTCCTCCCATAAAATTGATGCTATTGATCTTAAGCTTTGATGCTTTTCGAACTTTTTTTGAGAGCTTTTATTTTGGCCTTAGAGAAACCGCACGCTTGGGTTTTCTACCTGAATCCTTATTTCAATTATTGTCGCAGCCACAATTTCTTTTTATTCCCAAGTTTATTAATATTTTAGTAGGTATTACGGTATTAGTGGTGTTACTGCGTAAATTAATCCCTACCATTGTTGAAGAACATCAGTCAAAAATCAAACAGCATCAATTTATTCAAGAAGTCATTAATGGTGTCAAAGATGCCGTTATGGTGATAGATAAAAATTATCGAATTACTTTAATGAATGAAACAGTACGTCTAACACTGGAACAGGCTGACTGTCAGGATAAGCAACAACCTAAATGTTATGAAGTTTCCCATCATCGGAGTACTCCCTGTGATAGTACGGAACATCCCTGTCCTTTACAGCAGGTATTGGATTCCAAACAGGTAGTCTCAGTAGTACATAATCATCAAACTCCGAATGGCGACGATCATTTTGTCGAATTAACGGCTACCCCACTCATGGACCAACACAAGCAAGTTTATGCCATTATTGAGTCGGCTCATGATATTACCGCCTTGTTGAACACTCAAAATAATTTACGTTCTCATGTAGAAGAGCTTGATCATCAAGCACATCATGATGCCCTTACTAATCTACCGAATCGGATATTATTTACGGATAGACTAAAACAAGCAATCAAACAAGCTCAACGAACCAATCAGCAAGTCGCAATCTTATTTGTCGATTTAGATCGCTTTAAGGAAATCAATGATTCTTTAGGGCATCGAATTGGTGATTTGGTGCTAAAACAAGTATCAGAACGTTTAAAGTTTTGTTTACGGGCTTCCGATACGGTAGCCCGATTGGGGGGAGATGAATTTACGATTGTGTTGACTGGTATCGATGATACGAATGCGATTGCGGATATCTCTGAAAATATTCTCCAACAAATGTCAAAACAATTTGAGGTTGGAAAACATCAACTCTATGTGACTACCAGTATCGGTATCAGCTTATATCCCAATGATGGGGAAACGCCTGGAACCTTGCTCAAAAATGCCGATGCTGCCATGTATCAGGCCAAAGATGAAGGGCGTAATACCTATCGTTATTATACTGAAGACATGACTAAAAAAGCCTTCGAACATGTGGTAATGGAAACCAACTTACGACATGCTTTAGAAAATCATGAGTTAGTACTTTATTACCAGCCACAAGTGAATTCTGAAACCAAAAAAATTATTGGGATGGAGGCTTTGGTTCGCTGGGAGCATCAGGAAATTGGATTGGTTGCGCCGGATAGATTTATTCCATTGGCTGAGGAAACGGGTCTAATAATTCCCTTGGGTGAGCAAGTATTACACATGGCCACAGCCCAAATAGTAAAATGGAAAAAACAATTTCCGAAGATTGGACGTTTATCCATAAATTTATCGGTTAAGCAATTGCAAGAAGAAAACTTCGTTGAAACGATTCAAAATATTTTGCAACAAAATGATTGTAAGCCGGATTGGATTGAATTTGAGGTAACCGAAGGCTATATCATGAAAAATGCTGAAAAGGCGGTGGAAACCTTACAGACTCTCGAAGACATGGGGATTCAGATCTCTATTGATGATTTTGGTACAGGATATTCATCGTTATCCTACTTAAAGCGTCTGCCAATTCATAAATTGAAAATTGACCAATCCTTTGTAAAGGATATTTCCATTGATGAGGATGATAAAAGCATCGTTATTTCGATTATCTCTTTGGCTAATAATATGAATTTGGATTTATTGGCGGAAGGGGTTGAAACTAGCGAACAACAAAGCTTTCTTCAAGTTGAAGGCTGTAATGTGATTCAAGGATTTTTATACAGTCGGCCAGTACCAGCGGAGGAACTCGCTAAAATGCTTGCTGAAGATACCTTGATAGAGCATGATGATTAATATAGGTTAAAGCCAGAGCCAAAAACAATGCTGGAGCAATTGTTGAGGAGCAGTTGCCTATATTGAGTTTATTTTCTGCGTTGATTTAAGTGAATCATTACATTCAGATTGGAGGCTGATTCAGCATGTTTTAAGGCTTCTTCTTTACTGATTGCATCATCTTCAAATAGCTTCATTAGGGCTTGATCAAAAGTTTGCATACCCTCTTCGGTACTCTTTTCCATTTGCTCATGGATTGCACTTAAGTCGCCTTTGGCAATTAAACTGCTAATTAATGGTGTGACGATCATCATTTCTATTGCCGGGATTAAGCCGCTATTTTTTTTAGCAACTAAGCGTTGTGAAATAATGGCTTTTAGATTACGGGATAAGTCAGCAAGAATTTGTTGTTGTAAATCTTTTTGATAAAAATTGACAAGACGGTCTAACGCGTGATTGGCGTTACTGGCACGTAAACTGGATAAACATAAATGCCCGGTCTCGGAATAGTTAATGACATGTTGCAGGGTTTCATTATTTTGGATTTCGCCAATTAATATTACATCCGGTGCCTCAAGCATGGCATTTTTTAATGCATCGGTATAACTATGTGTGTCAATTTCGACTTCTCGTTGATTAATAATGGATTGTTTATAGGGATGAACAAATTCAATAGGATCTTCAATGGTTAAGATATGGCTTTTTGAATTGGCGTTTCGATGATCAATCATGGCTGCCAGTGTGGTTGACTTTCCAGAACCTGTTGCACCAACAATTAAAATTAGACCGCGTTTGGTTTCCATTAAATCATGTAGGTAAGAAGGAAGCTTTAAAGTGTCAATTTGAGGGATTGTAGAAGGAAAATAGCGAATAACAATACCTATTTCTCCGCGTTGACGAAAAATATTAATTCGAAAACGTGCCCTATTTTCCAATGCAATGGCAAAATTCATTTCGGGCTTTTCTTGGAAAGCATGTTGTTGTTTTTCACTCATTAAGCGACTGGAAAGTTTCTCTGCATCTACGCTAGATACCATAGCTTCCTTTAGTTCGGATAAAGCACCATTTATTTTTATATGGATGGGAAATCCGGCACTAATGAAAAGATCAGATGCCTTGCGTTCGACCATAATATTTAATAGATCTTCGACAACCATTTTTTTGTCCCCAAAGCAGTAATGTTATTCTTATCCTATAGTCGCTTGGAGTTCAAAAAACAATAAATAGGAGTGAGCTGGAAGCTTGTAAGCATAAATCTTGAACTCTATTTATTTTGTAGTTGAAGAGTATTGCTGATTTTATCGAGTTGTAAAGTAAGATTATTGTATATGCTTGTCACCCCGACTTTTGAGGTATACTGCACCGATGGAACGGTTAATAAGCCATCTTGGGATAGTACAATAGTCTCTTCACTACAAAGCTGATGGGATTGTGGGGTATCTAAAAAATTTGGGTTAAAAGCGATAGGATTGGAGTTTTCTATATAGCGAAGACTAATATTTTGATATTGTTGTGAGCTGCCGAATAGACCTTCTACTTTTAGGTTTTTAATATGTAATAAACCGGCGAGTTCATCATAGTGTGCAGATTCTGAAATACAAATATTATTATTGTTTTTGCAGGTACTGGAAAAAATCTCACCATTTGAACCGGCGGTTATCCATTGTCTTCCATTCCAGGCGAGTTCGGTTAAAGAAGAAAGGCTATTAATGGTATGTTTTTGCCAGTCAATACCATCGGCACTGCTTAGAATAGTGCCATTTGTTCCGGTCGTAATCCACTGATAACCATTCCATTGAATATTGTATAGAAGTTCTTTGCTGTCAGTATATTGTTTTTGCCAATGATAGCCGTCGACACTACTTAATATTGTACTCTCATAACTTTGATGATTATGGATGCCTCCCACTGCTATCCATTGATGACCGTTCCATTTTACTGCGTATAACTCCTTACCTAATGCAGATGGCTGTTTTTTCCAATTAAATCCATCAGGACTGGTTAATATGGTACTTACTAGACCATCTTTATAATAACTACTCCCAACAGCTATCCACTGCTCTCCATTCCAGTCCAGGTCATTAAGTGTTTTGTAAATTTCGGGGGGAGATACTCGGGTTTTTAAAGAATAGGTCTGTCTCTCCCAATTAACGCCATCGGTACTGGCAATAATATTGCCATAATAACTGGTAGCAACCCAAGTATTTTGGTTTAATTCTATATCATTAAATAAAGAGTAATTGGGATGAGAAAATTCCTGCCATTTAAGCCCATCTGAAGTTAAAATAACTATGTGTTCAGATGCAAGTACGTACCAGTTTTTGCCATCCCATTTAATGGCTCCCAAAGGTCCTTTTGTGGATGTATAACGTTGCTCCCAATTAATACCATCTTGGCTTATTAAAATAAAATGGTTACTGTAACCCCCTCCAATAGCAAGCCAATATTTACCATTCCATTTAATTGAATTAATTGAATCGTTCTTACTGGAGGATTGCGGTTGCCAATTGAGGCCGTCAGTGCTGGTAAGGATTGAGCCGCCATCTCCGGTTGTTACCCACATTTCTTGATTCCAGGCGATATCCCTAAGCCAATTATTAGTTGGATTATTAAGTGGACCTTGCCATTTTTCACCACAACCTTGAGGCAATAATTGGATTTTGATGGCCTCCATTGCTTTGTCTTGTCCCGTCGTTCCTCCTAATCCGCCATCCGTAGTGGATGAAAGCCAGCCTGATTCGGCAATATGGGCTCTATACAATACATTCCATCCCTCGCAATTAAGCAGTTTAATTTCCATCGCCTCGAGTTGGTTATGTTGTCCTGTTGTACCTGCGATTGCACCATTTCTAACCCAAGGTAACCACCCCAGATTGGCAATATGAGCGCGATAGGTTACTTCACAACTGATTTCTTTTGATTCATTTGGAGCACCTGCTAATCTAATTTTAATTGCTTCCAATTGTCTTGATTCACCCGTTGTTCCAGCAATAGAACCGTCTTTTTCCCAATCTCCCCAACCTTTATCAGCCATATGCACGGAATATTCTATACTTAAGGGAATTAGATCAGCATTAGCTGGTGCACATAAAAAAAGAATAAATATAAGTGGGAATATTGTTTTCATTATTAGATCTGATTGTGAATCAATGTTGATTAAGACAATTTTTTGATTGGTTTTATCTTAATTGATTTTGAAAACTTTGTATGTAGGGAGAATCCTGCATGTAAACGATTGAATTTAACATTTAGAGAAGGGTGTCCAATAAAAATGCTGCGCTCCAATCGCTCCCAGTGATATTGCTTATAGTCCGTTAAAAATTTCTGATAATAAAGGTCGTCAAATTGTCGTGAAATATAATAATGAAACCAATATGGTGATAACGGAAGCCTATAATAATTCAACCAGTGAACCTGTTTTTATTAAAGAATGGGAACTCGCTCGAGTTAATCCGGCGCCAGGGGTTAAAGAAATTTTTGAATCAAATAAAAATATGGGATTATCTTATCAATCGTTTTAAGCTTTTATTTTTAATATAAGCTATCCATTGTCAGTCATTCTTCTGATTCCAATAGACTGAGTTTACTTAAGTTCTTTCTTATATTAATATTAGCACCCACTAATTTAATATAAGGATATGTTTTATGCTTAAAAATACCGAAACTGGTTATGGCTGGTTAGCTCGATTGTTTCACTGGCTCAGTTTTATTTTACTTATTTTATTGACTTTAAAAGGATTATCATTTGAGGATATGGTTAAGGGTCCTGAAAAATTAGCTCAAATTGGTAACCACAAAAGTATGGGAACAATATTTTTATTGATTGTTGCTATACGTCTCTTCTGGCGCAGTATTAATTCACATCCTGCACCTTTGGGTGAAAATGCCAAAATGAATAAGATTGCAGCTATCGTTAGTGGTTTGTTGTATGTATTTATGTTTGTTCAGCCTATTAGTGGCATATTAATGTCTCAGGCAAAAGGTTATGCTGTTAATGTCTTTAACGTATTTACATTACCTGAGATAGTTTCGAAAAGTGAAAGTTTGGCCAGTTTATTTAGTCAGGTACACCATACTGCCTGGATTATCATTATAGCTTTGGTTGTAGTTCATGTTTTAGGTGCCATAAAACACCATTTTATTGCTAAAAATGATACCTTAGTGCGAATTTTTGTGCAGCGCTAAGTGCTAATCAAGTTGCTTATTAACGGGTGTCTTAGGCCTATACTCAAGCCACCCGAAAATGCAGGTTTCAAGTGGATTGGGTATATATAGCACTCGGTAGAAAGTCCAGCAAACTATTTGGTCAGTCGATCATTTCCTGTTACCATGTGTTTTATCTTATTTTCTCCTCTCATCCATTAACGGTATATACATGAAACTTTTGATACGCAATTTGGCACGTTCAACTACTGAAGTGGAACTGAAAGAAATGTTTGAAGCCTTTGGCGATGTTCAATATTGTAATCTTGTCATGGATGAAAAACTTGGCACATCTAAAGGTTTTGGTTTTGTTGAAATGCCTAAAGTGGGGGCTGCCAAGGCGGCCATGAAAAATCTTAATGGGAAAAATATCGGTGGTAATAAAATTCGGGTAAAAAAAGCCGAAGATAAAACACAGACTTAAACTTCCCACATTAAAATGGAGGCGTTAAGTTTGATTTTTTAGCGCTTTTCTTGAAGCTTTGTCTACTAAGCTAAAAATCTTATCCAGCTTGTCTTTATCTCGAGAGGGCTGGTGCCCCTGTATTTTCACCAGTGTATAGTTTAATCGGTCGGTTAACCTAAAAAAATCTTGATATAGCTGGTGGTTATTAATCAGCTGGTTTTTCTGGTTTCGGTATGCGTTTTTTTCCAGCCGGGAACGTCTATTCGGCAAGCCTATTATATTCTGAGAATCCGTATATATTGTAATACAGACATCAGAATTACGAATATTATTCAATCCCCATAATAGAGTTTGTAACTCTAATTTTGTTGACGAAGTATCCTCAAAGCATTTTACTTGGATCTGTGTTTTTAATTTATCCAATGAGATCGATGGTTCCCAAATTGTTAAGTATGCACCATAACCGATTTTAGATTGGGGGTTAACACTTCCATCGGTAAATAACATCAGCTTTTTCATAAATTAATTTAAGTAAGAAAAAATGGAGAACAGATGTACATCTTATAATATTATTGTAGGCGATGCCGATTAATTTAGGTTAAATGCTATTTGTAAGAAATGCCCTACAGACAATACCATCCGTATCCTGTAGCATTACCTAAAACAAAAAATTATCGAATAAGGAGAGGTTTTAATGTCTGAGGTACGTTATAACGTTGTGGTAAGTGGAGCCATATTAGAAGGTTTTGAGCTTTCTCAGGTTATTGAAGAGTTTGCCAAGTTATTTCAATTAGGTGAAGCCAAAGCAGAAAAGATATTTAGTCAAGGTAATGTCACCATTAAAAAAAATGTGGAAGAAAGCACCGCTAAAAAATTTATTGTGGCTTTAGAAAATATAGGAGCTGCAGCACATATACTGCCTTTGGACGATGAACCAAGTGAGGATTTAAGTAGTAATCTCGGCTCAGAAAAGAGTGCTGAAAAGGAAGTTGAAACTCAACCTAAAATGGTTGCTCCCACACAAAATTTGCAAACGGCAACGGCTGAAAAATCTATTCAACCCTTTACTTTTTATGGTAATGGTTATGAATATTTTCGAATTTGGATCGTTAATATTCTGCTCACCATAGTTACGCTGGGAATCTATAGTGCTTGGGCAAAAGTTCGCAATGCACAGTACTTTTATGGTCATACCGAAGTCTCAGGAAGTCGTTTTGCTTATCTTGCTGATCCCATAACCATTCTAAAAGGCCGTATCATCGCGGTACTGTTTTTTGTTGCCTATAGTGTGGTGTCAAACTTATTTCCCATCGCAGGTATAGTGCTGTCACTGATTTTATTAATTGTCTTACCCTGGATTGTGGTTCGCTCTTTACGTTTTAATCGACGTATGACCGCCTGGCGAAATATTCGTTTTGGTTTTGATGGCAAAATTGGAGAGGCAGTAAAAGCCTTTATCTTGTGGCCTTTTTTAGGTGTTTTGACCATTGGTATATTGATGCCGTTGGCTTTATACAAGCAAAAAGAATTTATTATTAATAATACTCGCTATGGAACGGCAAAATTTGAGCTCTCGCCTTGCCTGAAAGAATTTTTTATGATCTTTGTCTATGCTGTAGTGGTTCTCTTTATTGCGGGAATAATAGCTTGGGTAGTTGGACTACTTTTTGCTCCTATATCACCTCTAGTTATAGCAATCGCCTACTTTTATGTCTTTGCTTATGTGAGCGTACGCTCGGCCAATGTACTCTACAATAATAGTAAAATACGTCAAGGTAACATTGGTTTTCATAGTTTCTGGGAAATTGTTTCTTATTTTAAATTAATCTTTTTTAATAGCTTATTCACCTTGCTCACTTTGGGATTTTTTATTCCCTGGGCAAAGGTACGTACGGCTATTTATAAGGCGGAACATTTAGAATTGGTTTGTAACTCCGATTTGGATGGATTTGTTGCTGGAGAAGAAGAAAAAATAAGTGCTTTGGGTGATGAATTTGGGGATGTATTTGATATGGAAATTGGTCTCTAGGGAGCTTATTAGAAAATGTTGCAATTACAGGGCGATTGGTATGATGGTGTTGGATCGAAAAAAACCTCCATACGGCTGACACTTGATAGTAATGGGCTGGTAAAAATCTTTGAACAAGACAATGAGCATCTGATTTTTTCAATTGATCAGCAACAAGTGAGTATTTCATCGCGCTTGGGAAACAGTCCTCGGTATTTGAATATGCCGGAAGGACAATCGGTTGAAAGCTTAGATAATGACATCGTCGATAATTGGATTAAAACCTATCGTCCGAGTTTTTTTTCAGGGTTAATTCATCGTTTGGAATCCAATCTTAAATTTGTCGCTTTGACGTTAATACTGGTTATTGGAGTGGTTTGGCTTACCTTGCAACACGGTGTACCTATTGCCTCCAATGCCGTTGCCAAGGCTTTACCATCAGAACTTTTAGATACTGCCTCGGAAGAAACCTTATTAATGATGGAAAAATATTGGTTAGAACCAAGTGAACTCAGTGAGGCCCGCCAACAGCAACTACAACGGCATTTCTCGGAAGCTATAGGTAGCCATCAAGATTTGCGAATTAAGGTTGGTTTCCGAAAAAGTGAGGCCATGGGGGCGAATGCTTTTGCATTGCCTAATGGGCATATTATTTTTACCGATGCAATTGTAGCATTGGCCACTCATGATGATGAATTATTGGCTATTTTAGGGCATGAAATTGGCCATGTGAAATATCGCCATAGTTTAAGACGTATTGTCCAAAACTCCCTTTTTATATTTTTATTGGCCATGATTACTGGAGATGTTTCCGGTACTTCTGAAATTGTTTTAGGTCTGCCCGTGTTGTTTGCTGAATTGGCTTATTCCCGTGCGCATGAAACTGAGTCAGATCTTTATGCTTTAGCGTTTCTAAAAGCGCGTAATATTCCTCCTCATCGTTTTAGCGATCTCATGTTACGTATTGAGGCAAGTATGCTGGATGAAGAAGATATGGAAAAAAAGAGTCGTGGAGAAAATACCGAGAAAGAGCTGCAGTGGCAACGTTATTTATCGACGCATCCTATGACGGCTGAGCGGATCAAGGCATTTCAATAAACTGAAAGCTAAGAGTACATCCATTGGAGACGAGAGAAAAAATGATTTCAAGACTTAATCAAGAGATTGGGAGCACTCGTCGAAATTTAAGTAATGGTTTACAAATTTTGCTATTTTGAAGAGTATTATAATCAGGAATCTAAGGTTCCTATGTAAGCTATATAGACTTTAGTTATAATAAAGAACAATTAATAATAAAGTGAATAACCAATGAAAATTATTGCTTCCCTATGTATTCTGATGCTATTGACGGCCTGTCAATCGAGTCCTTCAAAAAAAGTTATTTATCCCGAAACCTCCTATCAAGATATAACATGGACCGTTGAGGAAAGTAAAAAAGAGATTGCTATCCGTCATCTTCATCGTAGCAAAACGGCTAGTACTCACCTTATACGCTTAAAAGGTAATGAGTTCCCTCATTATCATGATCGTCATGATTTAACTGTTACAGCTCTATCTGGAAAAAGTATTATTCATTTTAAAGAGCGCCAAGTTAAATTAAATCCTGGTGATGTGATTTTTGTTCCCAAGGGCACTTATCACTGGGCTGAAAATACTGACTCTGATGCCAGCGTAGTGTTTGCCGTATTTTCTCCAGGATTTGATGGAAAAGATAGACGGAAGGCAGAGTAGTCCGTCCTCAAAATTTCAATAGTGAGAGAAATCAAATGAATTGTTTCTTGAAAACTTACATTGATTCTCCTATGATTTGAAACATTTATTGTACCAATAATTAGTATTTTCCACTATGGAGTAAAACATGTTTTCCAGAATTCGATACGCCTTTTTTTGCTTGTTTTTATTGTCTGTCACACAATCTGTATGGGCGATGAATGTCTATACTTGCCCTGATATCTCAAAGGCGGTAAAAGTTGGTGGATGCTCATCTGAAGCCGGACTCAAACGCATGTTTAAAGTGACCTGCGGTTGGGATGATTTTGAAAAAGATAATCCGCATGCTCAAGGAAAGTGTATTAATTACAGCTCTTTTAAAAAGGTAAAAAATACCGCTCTATGGGAGTCTAATGATGGTAAGTATGATGGGTATTTATCCTGTGATACCAAAGAAAATGAAATTAAGGCAAGCAAACTGGTAAAAATCAGTATGAGCTGGAAACGCGAATGGAACCGTGTGATATGTACCTATGAAGGTGGATCGGAACTGGTCCTTCGCACCCGTGAATCTTGCGAAATACCTGGTGCAAAATTGCTGGGGCGCTACACTGGCCGCATGTGTGAGGCGGGTGACAAACAATGCAAGGCAGTATGTAAATAATGTCTGAATAGTAATTTTATTCTTTTTCATGAGGGGAAATATGATTCTCTGGTAGTATCAAAGCAGAACAGGGAGATATTAGCCCCATTGTTCATCAATGAATGGCTGGTTATATGAGATTAAATCTGACGGATGGTTCGAAACCAAAAGTAAAAAAAAGGGCTTTATGACAGCCATCAAACAAGAAATTAAAGAAAGCATTCGCGAACAAATTTAGAAAGCTTACAAAAACATATGAATTATCTCGTTACATTAAATAATTACAAAGATGATAAATATTACCCAAAAGTGGTTCGTGCTGTAGGTGAAATATTGGAGTCTAGTCGTACAGTAAGAGCAGTGGAAGTCTTTCGGTTAGTTGGAGTTCTATCAGCTGAAAATCATAAAAAGTGGCAAACAGGTCAAGTAAGATATTTGGAGCAGGTGATAGAGTGCAATCTTAGTAAAGCAAACAGAATTTTAAAAATACTTGGATTCCATGCCTATGATTTGAATATGGGAAAATCAAGTAATTTTGTAAAATACAAAGGTAAATTTTTACGTTTTACAAAAACAGGAAACAAAAAAGCTGAGGAACTTTATGCAAGACAGTTTAATATTATCGGCAAAAAGTGCTTACAAGCAATTACCATTAAATCCACTTGATGTTGATTTTATAATCTCGATTTTATGAATATCCTTTTAGTCGAAAAAAATAAAATGACTCGCCCTTTATATTTATTTTTCGATGGTATATCAGAAGGGCTTTCTTTTAAGATATATAAAAAGTTTCAATCTTATGTACAGCATGGCGATGTATATCATTGCAAACATCTCAAAACTTTAAATTCAAAAATTTGGAAATATAAAGGCACTATTTATAAGCTCAGAATTGACAATGGTAATGAATCGGCAAGGATGCTTTTTTCTAAATCAACAGATGGTAACTTAAAAATTATTCATGCATTTTTGAAATCTACAAGAAAAACACCGGTCAAAGAAGCCCAACAAGCGATTGCAATTTATCAAATGCTAGAATGCCTTGAAACCGTCATATGGGATAAGCAATCAATGCATTTTCTGCGAATTGAATAATTTGATTACTGGTAAAGATTTCCTCTAGCTCTTCATTTTTAAGAGAATTATCCATTTCAATGGCAGTTTCCTCAATGCTTCCAGATAGAACATCATACAGAAAAATATTATTTGAGCTTTTTCCATAGCCATTGCCAACTAACAAATCAACGGTATTTGAAACATACACAATAAAGCGACCATCTGGTGTTAGTTTGAAATAATGCATTTTCACTTAACCTGAGTAGAAAAACTTTAGAACAACAGGTTAAATGAAAGCCCTGCCAATATGGCCATGCCGAAGATAACCAATAGGAATGCAATAAGCATGGGTTTCTTAAACATGGATTTCAGTAAAATAACCTCAGTCAGACTGGCTCCGGCGCTACCAATAATTAAAGCCATTACGGCTCCCATTCCCATACCTTTAGCTGCCAAGGCGGCGGATAAGGGAATCACAGCCTCGGCACGAATATATAAAGGAACACCAATCACAGCTGCGATAGGAATGGCAAGTGGATTATCCGGACCAGCATATTGTACAATCAGATCGGATGGCATAAAGCCATACGTAAAAGCACCGATGGCAATTCCCGCTGCCAGATAAGGTAAAACTTTAGTAAACTGGCTCCAGGTATCTTTCCAGATTCGCGCCCAGCGACTTTCTTCAACGGCTTCCATAGCCACAGAACCATCACAACACATAGTTGTTTTTAGTGCCGTCTCACAGGTTTCGATATTGGTATTGCTTGAAGAGTTTTTTGAGCTATCTGGGCAAGATGATATTGGAGCGGATGTGCCGCAAGTGGATTGCTCACCTTCTTTGCTGGAGCATCCTCCCACTGGTTTATCACCAAAAACTTCCGGGCGAATATATTGGGCAAAGTTCATTTTTTCCAAAAAAAATCCGGCTGTAATGGAAACCGCTAAGGCAATACTGGCATAGACCAAGGTAACACTTAAGCCAAATGTTGCCCAAAATAATCCGATAATAATGGGATTTAAAAGTGGCGAGGTAAATAGAAATGTAATTGTTGGCCCAAAACCTGCCCTGGCTTTCAGCAAACCCGTAAGCATGGGAATAGTGGAACAACTACAGAAAGGGGTTAGTCCACCGAGCAAAGCGCCTGATAAATAACCCTTACCGCTTTTTGAGCTTAAAATCCCCTGAATCTTTTCAGCGGGTAGGAAATCCTGGATCACTCCCACAATAAAACTAATAATCAGAAATAAAGCACTCAGCTCTATTCCTAAATATACAAACATATCCAATGCTTCTCTCAGCATGGTAATTATTTCGTCAGACATAATTAAAAATCCATATTACTAGAATAATGGAAATATAATAAAAAAAAGTATTGCCGATTGTCAATACATTTCTATAAATGTGGAAATATTTTTTTTTATTGTTTAGCTTTTATTTGTTCTTCTGCACTTGTGTCATCAATACAGGCTTCACCAATACAGCATTCATTTTGTAGGAAAGCGATTAAGCTATCCAACTGCTCGTACTGTGATACACAAAAAAGTGTTCGCCCCTCTCTGCGTTGCTTGACCAAACCGACGGACATTAAGCGGGTAATATGGTGAGATAGGGTAGAGCCTGGTATTTGTAGTGTTTTTTGGAGTTGCCCAACGGGAGTACCTTGTCGACCGGCTCTAATTAAATATCGAAAAATTTCCAATCGCGTCGCATGTCCTAATTCAGCTAAGCGATTGGCTGCTTCTTCGATTTCCATGTTTTTCTCCCAATAAAGTGAATATTTCGATCATACTGGAAGTTTATCGACTTATCAAAAAATCACACATAAATACATTCTATTAATCTGGAAATATGGATTTAGCACAGGCAATATATTCGAAGAATGCGTAGATTTGGCTTCCCGAACAATCGGTTTTATTTACCTAGTCGATGTTGAGCGGAAATTTGCAGTAGGGATGAAAATCAGAAAAATATCAACATCAATTAAATAAAGAAAGAAGCTAAGAATAGGGCCTGTTGACATTGACTAAAAAGATATCAAAGCTATTATTAAATGATAGTCTCGTTATTTCACAGATAACGTTGAACTTAAGAAAATAAGTTTTACTAATTCCATATCAGTACTGTGGTAGTGCGTTTAACCTAGAATAAAGTAGCAAATTGAGCCAGCTTCAATTTAAGGCTGCATAAACCTAGAAAACGCAGTTGCCATCTACTGCGGTCCCCTTAAGCACTAAATCTTAAGGATTTTCTGGAACATTTTGACTTCACCAGTAGGGTGACTACAAGAAAAGCCAAAATAACCCATAAAATCCTTAATCTTCAGCACTTAATTGGACCTCGCTACGAAGTCAACTGCGTTTTCTAGGATAAATAAGTTTAGCTAGGGGATTAAAAAATGAACAAGCATTATTTTATGAAACTCGTTCTAATTATCACGGGTTTAGTGATTTTCCCCGTACAAAATTTGTTAGCTGGTATAGGTTTTGGACAAGTTAGAAAAAGAAGTTTAGAGTCAATAAATGGCAATCCCCCCAACAGTGCTATTGAACGAGATTTGGTTCATCAAAAACTCAAGCGTTCTGCATTTATTCGGGCTAACCCTTCCAGGACTCGTTTAAATTCTAGCAAGCAAAATCAACAATTAATCTGTCATACCAATGCAAACTGTGCTTCGGTAGATAAGTCCTATGAATTATTGAGTGCACAGGTGGGTTTGCAATATCAAGATAAAGATTTAGGAATGATTTTTTTTCCTGTACACGGTGAAAAAACTCAGCAAATTAATACCGGAGAAAGTACTCAATATGGTTCTGATATCTGGGTGAGTGAGCAAAAGTTTTTCTATATCAAAGTCTCAGAAAATAGTCCCATCTTGCCGTTACAGGTAGATTTTAATGGTGATAATATAGAAGGCTGTGATAATTGTAAGGCTTATTTGGTAACCAATTTTTATTATCGACAATCCGGTGTGGACTATTCTGATTATTTAGATGGTGCATCACGTTCTCAGTTGGAAGTCGTGGTGGATAGTGAGAATGACGTTGTCGATCACACTGTTATTGTTTATGATGATGACGATAATATATTGGAGCAGCGAAAATTATCCGCAGGTGATCAAATACAAGTTGTCTATACCGGGGATAAATACCAAGATACCAAAAATGAATACCTCTATGTATTAGAAAATTTTATTGAGGTGACTCAGTCTCCTCAATTTTCTTATGATTTCGCCATTCCCGGAGAAGATTTTTTTTGTACTCATTGTGATCGAAACTTTGCTCAAATGGATTTATATTTTCGTTTACAAGGCATTAATTTTGATGTGCAAGGTGTGGAAAGTGAAATACATAGAACCAGCCTGCAATACTTAGGGACTGCTGAAAATATCAAACGCAACAGCAATGATAGTAAAACGCAAATTAGCCCCACATTAGAAACTTTAAGTACAGATTTTAATTCCCTAAGCACCATCACCAATTTAAAACAACAAACCAGCTTTGAATTAATTCCGGGACTGATTATTCCGCTAGATCAGCATGGCAAACAGGCGATTTATTTTGGCTCTGCTTTTTATCAAGGTCGTTATTATCCTTTGGCAAGTAAACAAGTGACCCTGAGCGAAAAAATATCACAGTCATTATTTGATGGCACACTTGGGGATTTGACTGGCAGCATTGATATTATTCAGGAATATATTCTACTTGATGCGCCGAGTCAGCGTTATGGCAATGCTTTTAGAATGGAAGTTAACGGTGATTAAGTCTGAGCTTCTCCAAATTGAAAATTAACTAAATGTTTTATCACCTGGATGAGCGCCTGACTTTATCAAAAACAGAAGGCAGTAATTTCTTTTTGCGCTTAATTGCCTCACTACTATCAGTCGGTTTGATAGTCGTGGCTTTTCCGTCTGACGGTCTCAGCATCTATTTATCCTGGATTTGCTTTGTTCCCTGGATACTCTCATTGTACAAATCATCAATCTGGCAAAGCCTTTTATTCAGTAGCTTAATTACTATGGCAGTTATCGTCTTGCCCAGCTATACGGGCATTAATAATGCTTTAATCGATAAAAGGCTGTCCGATTGGGGGCATATTGCACATTTGATTGGTTTTTACCTACCTTACTTTGTGACCTATATGCTGGTGGGGTGGTTTATTCGTAATAATTTTGCTTTGTCGTTTTATTCATTAGTAAAAACTGCGGCTTTTGCTACCCTGGCCATTATTTTAATGCCGGTTATTTTTCCACTCTATCCGGCGCATATGTTATCCAATCAGATCATAGCGATTCAATTGTTGGATATTGGTGGCACTCCCTTACTTCAATTTCTACAATTATTTATCAACTTATTAATTGCCATTATTATTATGCAATTATTTCAGAAAAAGGGGAGCCGCAAACAATCAATCGCTTTAATCTTGAGTTTGGCTTTGATCTATTTGTATGGCTATTTTCGAATCAACCATCTGGAATCAATCGAGCCGATAGAACAATTGAATGTTTTAACTGTACAGGCAAATAGTGAAAAATATAATCCGGTTAACTCATTATTGAGAAATAATAACCGTGAAATACACTCGGTCTGGGAACACACACGACATGCGATTGAAACAGCAAAAAATAGGGTTGATTTAATTTTGTGGCCAGAAACCTCTCTTAAACTTTCTTGCAATGATAAACACTTTCGGAAACTGGCCAAACAGATTAAAGCGTTAAGCACTCCAATACTTTATCAATGTGAACAGTGTGATAACACGGGGAGGGATAAAAACTGCCATACCAGTGCACAATTCATTAACGCTGCGGGTCAAAAAAACGCACTTTATTATAAACAAAGTTTAATTCCAGCCTTTGAATACCTGATCTCGGATATGTTTAGTCAGTGGAAATATAACTTCTTCCTGGCCCCTCAAGAAAATGCCAGACCGTTATTGTCTGCAACGATTCCCTTTAAAGAAAATAGCATCATTATTCCATCGATATGCTATGACATTCATTTTGCCGACAATTTTTTTTCAGGGTATCGGTCTGGAGGAAATCTCATTATGAATATGGGAAATGATGCAGCATTTGGTCAATCGCAGGTGGCACGGCTTGATGTTATGATGACCAGATTTCGGATTATTGAATTCAGATTAGCGTTAGTTCGAGCAAATAATAATGGTCTAAGCCTGGTGATGAATCCAAGTGGTGAAATTCAGGAACACTCATTGAGCCCGATGAAAACGAGAGAGGCCAGGCTCAATACCATTAAGGTGGTAAAACCCTTTTCACTCTATGCTATTTTTGGAGACTGGTTTTTGAATATGTTAATTGGCTACTTTATTGGTCTTTTCATACTCAAATATTTTTTTTCTTACGCTAAAAAGTCTAAGCCAAGCATTTAACCGGGGGTGATTAAAATTCAGTATCAATGATAATAAGAAATAATTGACCTATAAACATTAAATAAAAGGTAATAAGTTGTCTTTCTTTTCAAATCTATAATTTAACCTAAAAAACTCAGTTGCCATCTACTGCGGCTCCCTTAAGCACTCAATCTTAAGGATTTTCTGGAACATTTGGGCTTCACCCGTAGGGTGACTACGAATAAAGCCCAAATAACCCATAAAATCCTTAATCTCAAGAGCTTCAGTGAACCTCGCTACGAAGTCAACTGAGTTTTTTAGGTTTAATTCTAAATGAAGTTAAATTTGATTTAATTCAATAAAATAGCCTGAGAATAAACCATTAAGAAGGATTTGATTGTTTATATGCTCTTAAGGCACTTAAACGTTCTTGATACAATTGTTCACCTATCGCCTGGCCTTTATAACCGGCTTTAACAATATCGGCAACGGCTACTGCCTGGGTGGCATTAAAATAATTCTGACATAAGGCGACTTGCTTGGGGAGAATTTTTTCATATCCAGTCCGTCCTCGGGAATCGGCTTCGCAGGCGAGTAGGAATTGTTGAAAACGTTCTGGGCGGCGATAGGCATCTATATTGGTAAAAAATTTCACGATAGTGGTATTTTTCATTTCGCCAATTTTATGAAAGTGCAGATGATACTCTGTCACCAGCAAAGCCAGTTCTTTTATCTGTTTGGGGACTTTAAGGCGTTCGCAGAACGCTTTGACTAAGGGGATTCCGCGTGCCTCATGTTGTTTATGGCTGGGAAGTTCGTCTGTGGGGGTAATGCCTTTGCCAAGATCGTGTACCAGAGCAGCGAAGCGCACTGCAATATCGTTTGTGAGCTTGGCGGCTTGTTGTAATACCATCATCGTATGGATGCCGCAATCGATTTCGGGATGCCATTTTTCCGGTTGCGGGATTCCGAATAAGCTATCTATCTCTGGGAATAAGCGTTGTAGAGCGCCGCAATCCCTTAAGACTTGAAAAAATACTTCGGGTTGCTGTTCGGCTAAGGCGCGTTCAAGTTCTTGCCAGACTCTTTCTGCGACCAAAGCATCGACCTCGCCATTATCCACCATGTCTTGCATTAATTGCCTGGTTTCTGGGGCAACAGCAAAACCTAAATAGGCAAAGCGGGCAGCAAAACGGGCAACACGTAGTATGCGGACTGGATCTTCTGCAAAGGCCGGGGAGACATGACGTAAAATACGATTGTGGATATCTTCCACGCCATGGTAAGGGTCACAGATCTTACCCTGGTCATTTTCGGCAATCGCATTGATTGTAAGGTCGCGTCGGCATAAATCTTCTTCTAGAGTAATTGCCGGATCGGTGTAAAAATCAAAACCGTGATAGCCTTTTGCGGTTTTGCGTTCGGTGCGGGCGAGGGCATATTCATCATGGGTTTTGGGATGTAAAAAAACCGGAAAATCTTTCCCGACCGGTTTATAACCCAAGGCTATCATCTCTTCGACGGAGGAGCCGACCACGACATAATCGTGATCAACGGTTTCGATTTGTAAAATTTTATCTCTGACTGAGCCCCCGACTGAAAAAATTTCCACGATTGCTTAACGTCTGGATAAGGCTCTTAGGCGACTAAAATTATTATTTTCTTCTTGTATACCTAAATAATAAGGAACAGTTGCCTCTAAAGAACGAGGCTGGACTCCAAGTTCGGGTGCGATTGCTTCCCTACAAACACTATCGATTCTCATGCTACGGAAATTATCCATACTCATGGGAGTACCGGGAATTTTATCCATCACTCGCGCCATAATGCTAGAAAGTCCCCAACCCAGTGGCAACAGACTGATATTTTTGCCTAATACTCGGGCGGTATATTCGACAATTTCTTGTAGGCTATAGGTTTTTGGACCGCAAAGTGGATAATTTTTTCCAAAAGTCGTCGGATTATCGATACTATTGACGAAAGCATCCACCACGTCTTCGACATAAATTGGTGCAAATTTAGCCTTGGCTCCTGGTAATGGCATTGGACCAGGTAAGTTTATTAAGCCAGCAAATTGGTTAATAAAGCTATCTTTGGGACCAAAAATGACCGAAGGTGAAAAAGAAGTAACGGCCACATTTTTAATCGCATGGACAATTCGCTCGGCTTCGCCTTTGGAGCGTAAATACTCACTGGCCTGATTGCCGGCATTTAGAGCGCTCATATGCAATAAACGTTTGACTTTAACGGCTTCAGCAGCTTCTGCGATACGGCGAGATAAGTCGACATGAACCTTAGAAAAGTTTTCACTGCCGCGGTTGTTTAATATACCGACCAGGTTTATGACGAGATCAAAATCATCAAATTGTCGTTCTAGGACCTTAGAGGCGAAGTAGTCCACGCTAACAATTTTAACATCAGGTAGCAGTGCCAAATGCTTGCAACGCTCCGGCCTACGGCTAAATATTTTGACATGGTGGCCATCTCGAACCAAGCGGTTAACCATTGCAGTCCCGACAAAACCAGTTCCACCAATAATACAAATATTCTTTTTCATTTAAAGGGATACTCTATTATTAAAAGTTATTTCGGAATTATACCTCAATTATCTAAAAATCCACACATTCCCTTAAATCTCAACTGTTTTAATATTGTATTCATTGGAAAAAACAATGATTGCATCTATTCAGATAAAAAAGTATTATCCAAGTATTCCATTTTCAGGCAAACCGCTACTCAACACACCTATATCTATTACGGTCAATCACATGGCAATGCTCACCGATCAATATCAACGACACATAAAATACCTGCGTCTTTCAGTAACCGATCGTTGTGATCTACGATGTTTTTACTGTATGCCAAATGAATTTAGCGATTATGATATACCGGATGATTGGCTAAGCTTTGACGAAATTGAACGAATTATTAAAGCATTTACCGAATTAGGGGTCTCGTCCATTCGCTTGACTGGAGGGGAACCATTACTCAGAAAAAATATTGGTGAATTATCTAAACGTCTAAATGCCTTGCCTGGTTTAAACGATCTCTCGCTTAGTACTAATGCCACCCGTTTAGGGAAATACGCCCACGATTTAAAAGAAGCAGGTATCTCTCGGATCAATGTGAGTCTGGATACGGTCAATCCAGAAAAATTTCAGCAAATCACCAAGGGTAAAATCGATAAAATTATTGAAGGTCTTATTGAAGCCAAAAAGGTAGGCCTTAACCCTATTAAAATCAACATGGTGTTAATGAAAGGGGTTAATGATGATGATGTTGAAGAGATGGTGGATTTCTGCCTGCAACATGATTTCACCTTACGCTTTATCGAAACAATGCCGATGGGTGATACCGGGCGTGATGCCAAAGACTATTATGTTGATCTAAAAACTATTGAAGAACGTTTGGCGAAAAAATATCAGTTATTGCCTGCCTTTATGTCTAAGGGAGCTGGACCCGCTCGCTATGTACAAGTCGCAGGAACCAATCTAAAAATCGGTTTTATCACCCCCATATCACAACACTTCTGTGATACTTGTAACCGCGTCAGGCTATCGGCTACCGGAGATTTATATATGTGCTTGGGAGATGAGCACAAATATCCTTTAAGACAATTAATTCGTGATGGTATAAGTGACGATAATTTAAAAATAGCCATTCAAGATGCGATCAATTTAAAGCCCTACAAACACGAATTTAATGAAAAACCAGAAAAAGTGGTACGTTTTATGTCAAAAACAGGCGGTTAGTAGTATTTTTAGGTTTTAATTATCCATTTTCCATTGCTTTTAGTGTTGTTCTTTATATGTCTACTCACCGCGTTTTTATTGAAGAAGATATTCAACTCAACAGCTCCTTTTGTCTTAATACCAATGCCTCTAATTATTTAGCTCGGGTCTTACGTCTAAAACCGGGGGCCGAAGTTATCCTATTTAATGGCCAAGAACCCTTGGGACAATATCATGCCCAAATTACGGCAAGTAGTAACCGTAATGTTGAAGTGAAAGCCATAAGATTTGAGACTATCGAGAATGAATCTCCCATTCAAATAAATTTATTACAAGGAATTTCTAAAGGCGATAGAATGGATTATACCATTCAAAAATCAGTGGAGCTGGGAGTTAATGCTATCTACCCCATCTGGATGGAGCGTACCAATGTAAAACTTAGTGACGAAAAACGTTTGCAAAAAAAACTTACTCATTGGCAGGGTGTGAGCAATAGCGCTTTGGAACAATCCGGCCGGGTGAGGCAAGTGGAAATTCATTTCCCCCTAAAATTTAACCAAATCGAACCCTTAAACAGTGAATGTAATATTATTCTCGATCCCTATGCACAAGTCTCATTGCAAAGCCTAAGTGATACAAAACCCAATAAGATTAATATATTAATTGGTCCTGAAGGTGGTTTGTCTGATGCAGAGGTAGAACAAGCCAAAGCTATAGGCTATACGGGAATCCAATTGGGGCCGCGGATTTTAAGAACTGAAACAGCGAGTCTTGCCATTATCAGTAATCTACAATACATTTGGGGGGATTTTTAGCAGGCATGTTATACTCTCTCCCTAAATTATTTCATTATTCAATTTTTCATAATTAATAACGGCATACCTATTATGACAATTAAATTGGGCATCGTGATGGACCCTATTGATTCCATCAAAGCATATAAAGACAGCAGTTTAGCTATGCTATTAGAGGCTGATAAGCGTGGTTATGAGATATTCTATATGGAAATGGATGATCTCTATATGCAATCATCAACGCCCATGGCGAATTGCCGAAAATTAAAGGTGTTTGATGACAATAAGCATTGGTTTGATTTTGTAGATAATACTGAGCAAAATCAGCTCGGTATTCCTCTGGCTGAATTGGACGTGATACTCATGCGTAAAGATCCGCCCTTTGATATGGAATATATTTACGCCACCTATATTTTAGAATATGCCCAGCAGCAGGGCACCTTAATTGTGAACAATCCCCAAAGCCTGCGGGATGCTAACGAAAAAATGTTCACCCTGGGATTTGAACAATGTATTGTGCCAACCTTGGTGACGCGCAATGCGAAACAATTAAAAGGTTTTTTAGCCGAGCAACAGGATGTTATTCTTAAGCCTTTAGGTGGAATGGGGGGGGCATCTATTTTTCGGGTGAAGCAAGGTGATCCTAATACCAATGTGATTATTGAAACCCTAACTTCAAATGCCAGTGAATTTACTATGGCGCAGCGATTTATTCCCGAAATTAGTAAAGGAGATAAACGCATCTTAATAATTGACGGTATACCCATCGATTATGCCTTGGCACGTATTCCCCAGGCTGGAGAAAATCGGGGCAATATTGCAGCAGGGGGGACAGGAAAGGGCATTCCCTTAAGTGAGCGTGACTATTGGTTGTGTGAACAAATTAGTCCGGTATTAAAAGAAAAAGGACTTGTTTTTGTTGGTATAGATGTAATTGGGGATTATATTACCGAGATTAACGTGACCAGCCCTACCTGTATTCGCGAGTTGGATAAACAGTTTAAACTCAATATTAGCGCCGTATTGATGGAGGCCATCGAAAAACGATGCGGATAATGTTTTATTCCACTTTTTATTTCACTTTGCTTGCCCTTTTATTATTAGGCGGCTGCAGCCAAAAACCACAAGAACAACTGGTTCACCAACAAATTTTTACCTTTGGTACTTTGGTGGATATTTCCATTTGGACTAAAGATAAGGAAAAAGCCCAGCAAGCAATCCAGCAAGTTAGCGCGGATATGGAATTTTTACATGAGGCTTGGCATCCTACCAAAGGAGGGCCTTTGACTCGGGTTAATAAAATGCTTAAAACGGGGGAAACTTTTTCTATCAATCCCAGTGTTTTGCCACTCATCGAACCAGCGAGTAAACTATCAATAAAAAGTGAAGGCTTATTTAATCCGGCGATTGGATTATTGATTCAATTATGGCAATTTGATCAATTGGATATTCAGCATAGTTCGGGAAAGCCTTTGACACCACCGGATCCTCAAAAAGTGAAAGATTTGTTGGAGCAATCCCCTAAAATGAGTGATATATTTCTCAATGATATACGAGTTAGTTCTTCTAACCCGGCTGTGGAACTGGATTTTGGGGCTTTTGCCAAAGGCGTGGCGGTAAATCGAGCCATCGAAAAGATTCAACAATTGGGATTTAAACATGCCTTGTTTAATGCTGGTGGCGATTTGAAAGTCCTGGGTAAGCGTGGAGAGCGACATTGGCGGATTGGGATCCGCAATCCCTTTTATCAGAATAACAAACAGCAACCAGTGATTGCGTCAATAGAATTACATGACCAAGAAAGTGCATTTACTTCGGGTGATTATGAACGTTTTTTCGAATATCAAGGACACCATTATCACCATATAATTGATCCACGCAGTGGTTATCCGGCCGAAGGTTTTCATTCAGTAACGATTATTCATCCAGATGCTGGACTCGCCGATGCAGCGGCAACGGCGATTTTTATTGCTGGTGAAAAAGATTGGCAACGTATCGCCCATAAAATGGGAATTGATATGGTGATGATCATCGATAAAAATAAGCAATTAATCATGACTGAGAAAATGGCCCAGCGTATTCAGGTAGAAAGTGATGAGATTACCCAAACCATCATTGCAGCCATTAATCCAGCTCTATAAATCGGTTCCCGTTTATCCAGGTGATATTCTCACTCTGATAGCGGCAATTGTCTTCACGGGCTTTTTATATAGCCAATATTGGTTTAATTCAGGTCAAGCAGGTGTGGAATTCGTCTCTATTCAAGTGGATAATCAAACGCCTAAACTCTATCCTATCAGTAAAAACCAGGAAATCAGTATCGAAGGGCCTATTGGCTTGAGTCGTATCGAAATAAAAAATGCTCAAGTTCATTTTCTGCATTCTCCCTGCCACAATAAACAATGTATTAGTCATGGCTGGATTAGCCAGGCAGGGGAAACAGTTGCTTGTTTGCCCAATCGGATTAGTATCAGTTTAATCGGTAGAGAAAGCCGTTTTGATGCTTTAAATTTTTGAACTCATGAATGAATCTCATCGTATAATTTTACAGCCGACTCAGCGCGATCATATGATTGCTGCGTTAGCCGCATTAGCCATTGCCATTCATGTTATAGAGAGTAGTTTTCCTGCCGTTATCCCTGGAGTTAAGCCTGGTTTGGCAAATATAATTACACTATTGACCTTTTTTCTATTTGGATTTCGAATCGCCTTGCAAGTCAGCTTATTACGAGTGATTATTTCCAGCTTGATTTTAGGCAGTTTTTTGTCACCGACTTTTTATTTAAGTTTAAGTGGGGCATTGGCCAGTTTGGTCGCATTGGGTTTATTTCACGCATTGATTAACGGGATAAAACAACTATTCAGAATCCAATCACAATATATTGGACCAATTGGGTATAGCATAGTGGCTGCAATTGCGCATATGTTAGGACAGTTTTATACCGCCTGGTATTTGTATATTCCCCATGAGCAACTATTCAAACTTTTGCCTATTTTAATTACAATATCGGCAGTTTTGGGTCTTAGCAGCGGGATTCTTACGCAATATTTTTTATTAACGCCTAAATTACAACGTATAAAGCAACTAAAATGTCACATTCATCCATAGTCAAACCTGAGATCATTAACGGGGCAAATTCCATGCACCTATATCCTATCAGACCTGGCTTTGATGACCACATCTCCAACCATTCTGCTCGTTTCAGTCTAGCCTTATTAATCGCCATTTGTGTTCATTTGTTTTTAATTTTTTCAATTAGTTTTGTTGCTCCAGAAAAGAAAAAAAATAAATCGCCTCAGGCTTTGGATGTGGTGTTAATGAAACAGTCGACTGAAGCACCACCTGAAGAAGCTGATTATTTGGCGCAAGTGGAACAAAAAGGGGGGGGGGAGAGTGAGAAAAAAAATAAACCCAAAACTATTAATCCGGGTAAAACACCGCAAAAGGGTAATGCCAGTACCAATCAACCAATATTGGTTCCGAAAAAATCAGCACCGCCCGTGGTGAAAAAATCCGTATTGGCGACCAAAAAAGTGGTGCCTAAAAAAGCCCCCAAACTACAGAAAAAACAAAAACCTCAAGTGACCAAGCAAAAATTGATAAATTCAGATTATTTAAGTCAGCTAAAAAAACAAATAATTGATTTGGAAGCAGACTTAGATTATGAAACCGATATTTATACCAAGCGAACTAAACATAAATACCTTAATGCCAGTACTGCCAAGGCTGTTGATGCTGAATATGTAAGACAATGGACTCGAAAAATTGAACGAATCGGTAATCTGAATTACCCTAATCAAGCGAAGCGAGATAAATTATCCGGTACCTTAATTCTTTCTGTTACGCTTAATCCCAAGGGACGGGTAATTAATATTACTATCCGTAGTTCATCAGGACATAAAATTTTAGATGATGCAGCCATGCGTATTGTTAGGTTAGCAGCGCCTTTTGCACCAATTCCTAAAAATGTTTTGCAAAATAATAATGCTTTGGTGATTACTCGGACTTGGTTATTTACCCAGAAAAGCAATGGCCAATTTAGGATGAATTAAGCCAAATTAATCAGTTGAGCCTTAGCGAGAATAATTGGACCTAGCGACGAAGGCAACTACGTTTTCTAGGTTTATTTTCCACTTTTGAAAGATTCTGGGTTCTATATTAATATTACTATCTTGGGTTATAATCTATTTAGAGATTATTAATAGAATATTACAGAATTAAGTCTATAGAAAAATAAATGAGTAATTCAATGGATCTAAGTAACCAGTTTATTATAGCGATGCCCGGATTATTGGATCCCCATTTCCAAAAATCGGTTACTTACATTTGTCAACATGATGAAAATGGTTCTCTCGGATTAACCATTAATCGGCCCATTGATTTTACTTTTGTTGAAATGGCCGAGCAGATGGAAATTGAGATTACCTCGCCAGAAGCATCTTCGATTCAGATTTATTCCGGTGGACCCGTTGGTAGTAATCAAGGATTTGTATTACACAGCAGCGAAAAAACATGGCAATATAGTCTAGTCATTAATAAAGATTATACCCTAAGTTCTTCCCGTGATGTGGTCCAAGCGATTGCGCAAGGAAAAGGGCCTGAACAATATTTGGTCGCTCTAGGATATTCGGGCTGGGGGGCTGGACAAATAGAGAATGAAATTTTACAAAACTCATGGTTAAATACGCCAGCAGATAAACATATTATGTTTGATTTAAATGTGGACAAACGTTGGGAAGCTGCGGCCCATAATTTAGGTATTGATATACACTTGATATCCAATGAAGCTGGGCATGGTTAACGGGATATTAAATTATTGTGGTTGAACGTTTCTGTGGCTAAATGTTGCTATGTTGGATGTATCTATGGTTGATAGTTACTTGGGCTTTGATTATAGCCGCCGTAAAATAGGTATTGCCACAGGGCAATCCTTAACTAATACGGCTAATGCATTGGATACCATCAAATCCATCGCTGGCGAGCCTAATTGGTCGGCTATCGGTTTAGTTGTCGAACAATGGAAACCGGTTGCGCTAGTGGTTGGTATGCCTTTAAATATGGATGGTTCTGAGCAAGATAGCAGTGAATATGCTAAAATTTTTGGCCAACAACTCGAAGAAAAATTTAAGCTACCCGTGTACTTTATGGATGAGCGCCTATCGTCACGTGAGGCTAGTCATATTTTAGGTTATGATGGTCATACATCTCCTAGACGTACAAATAAACCAGGGAAAAAGGTTAAAAAGAAACAACGAGATGGAAAAGATATTGATAGCATGGCTGCGCAATTAATCTTGCAATCATGGCTTAATTCTCAGTAAATCCCGATTCTATAAATTAATTTAAAATAGCAAAATGCAAAATCTTAATGACATTAATATCCCTGAAATACTCGATAATATGACTCAGGAGATTAAAACTAAGATCGAAAAACTCAGTCCTGATGAGATTGTAATGGTCGGTATTCATAGTGGTGGATTTTGGGTCGCTGATTATTTATATCAACAATTGAACTTAGCAAATAGTTTAGGCAGTTTAAATATTTCCTTTTATCGGGATGATTTTACTCGTATTGGTTTGCATCCTGAGGTTAAACCCTCTCAACTTCCGGCTAGCTTAGATGGCAAACATATTATCTTGGTCGACGATGTTCTTTATACGGGGCGTACAGTTCGGGCAGCACTGAACGAAATATTTGATTATGGACGACCTGCATCAGTGATATTTTGTACCTTGATTGACCGAGGTGAGCATGAACTGCCCATTTGTGCCAATATTGTGGGTATAAATTTATCTTTGGAACCTGGCCAACAAGTAAAACTATCCGGCCCCTCCCCTTTATCTCTCAACCTGATTAATACTGAAACGTAATATGTACAAATCCCATATTCAGCTTAATGACGAAGGCAATTTAAAACATTTTCTCTCTATCGAAGGCTTAAGTCGAACGCATTTAATCGAAATTCTTGATATTGCTGGGCAATTTGTGAATCAATCAGAGCAAGCCGCAGTAAAAAAAGTGCCTCTCTTAAGAGGCAAAACCATTGTTAATTTGTTTTTTGAAGCCAGTACAAGGACAAGAACTACTTTTGAATTGGCTGCAAAGCGACTTTCTGCAGATGTAATAAATTTAAATATATCGACCTCAGCGACCTCGAAAGGGGAAAGCCTAATGGATATGCTGCATAATCTGGAAGCAATGCATTGTGATATGTTTGTGGTTCGACACAATCAAAGTGGCGCAGCTCATTTTATTGCTCAGCATGTCTCCCCACATATTAGTGTGGTGAATGCCGGTGATGGTTGTCATGCTCATCCTACTCAAGCTATGTTGGATATGTTAACCATTCGTCAGCATAAGCATGACTTTGCCGATTTGAAAGTGGCCATTGTCGGAGACATATTACATTCACGAGTGGCACGCTCTCAAATTCATGCCTTGACGACATTGGGAGTAAGCGAAGTTCGAGTGGTTGGTCCCAAAACCTTGATTCCCAAAGAAGTCGGTGTATTAGGAGTACATGTTTATCATGATACTGCCAAAGCTCTTAAAGATGTCGATGTGGTAATTATGTTACGTTTACAAAATGAACGTATGCAAGGAGCATTATTACCGAGTCCAAGTGAATATTTCCAGGAATATGGGCTGACTGAAGAAAAGCTTTCTATGGCTAAAAATGATGCCATAGTGATGCATCCAGGCCCAATTAATCGAGGTGTAGAAATTGCCTCGAATATCGCTGACGGCAAACAATCGGTCATTTTACAACAGGTCAGCAATGGCATTGCCATCCGAATGGCGGTCATGGCACTCGCATTGGGACGTGTCCCTAACCAATAAATTTATAATTTGATTATTTATGAAGCAAGCAAATATCACCGCTATATTGAATGGACATATTATTGATCCAGCGAATGAAATTGATAGGAAAATGGATCTCTATATTCGGGATAAAACTATTTTTTCCCTTTGTGAACCGGGACAATTACCGGATTTAATTTCAGATAGGGAGCAGATAAATGAAAAAATTGATGCGGAAAATAAAATTGTCTGCCCGGGCTTGGTTGATTTGCGTGCTCGCCTAAGAGAACCCGGACAAGAGCATAAGGGAACCATTGCTTCAGAAACTTATGCAGCTGCCTCAGCGGGTGTAACCTCTCTTTGTTGTCCGCCGGATACCAATCCAATTATCGACAATACTTCAACGATTAAATTAATTCGAGTTAAAGCAGAGACAGAAGGTTTTACTCATGTTTATCCTGTAGCCGCAATGAGTAAAGGTTTAGATGGTGAACAACTCAGCGAAATGAAAACACTAATAAATGCAGGTTGTGTTGGGATTAGCAATGCTATGCGGCCTATGGCCAACACCTTGGTAATGCGGCGGGTATTGGAATATGCGGCCAGCCATGACATTACGGTATTTATTCATCCTCAAGATTATTGGTTAGGACGTGGAGGTTGTTCTCACGAGGGACAAATCAGTGTGCGATTAGGTTTGGCTGGTATTCCCGAATGTGCCGAAACAATTGCCTTGGCCAGGGACCTACAGCTCATTGAGTTGACCGGAGCTCGGGCGCATTTTTGCCAAATCTCCAGTGCCAAAGGAGTGGATATGATCCGACAGGCTAAAAGAGAAGGTATGCAAATCACTGCGGATGTCACGGCACACCATTTACACTTAAGCGAAATGGATATTGGTTATTTTGATAGTAATTGCCATGTTTTGCCTCCTTTTCGTACTCAACGGGATATGGAAGGTTTAAAACAAGGTGTAAAGGATAATATCATTGATACCATTGTCTCAGATCATCAACCCCATGATCCGGACGCTAAATTAGCGCCGTTTTCAGAAACTGAGCCGGGTATTTCGAGTATTGAAACGCTTTTACCGCTGTCATTAAAAATGGCTGAGGCTAATGGTATGGCCATGAACGATATTATCGCTAAATTGACCAATATTCCGGCACAAATTGTAAATATTGCTGCGGGAACATTGAGTATTGGAGTCAATGCAGATATTTGTATTTTTGATCCCAATGAATATTATTTAGTGGCCCAGGAAGAATTTCATAGCGAAGGGAAAAATACTCCGTTTCTAGGATGGGAGTTAAAGGGAAGGGTCGTGCGGACCTTGGTGGAAGGAAAGACTGTTTTTCAAAGAGCGCAGTAATATTTTTTAGGATTATTGGCTGGGCAATTTATACGGATGGAAACCCTACATACTATCGCAGCAATATTATTATTCTTGATAATTGCTGGAGTTGCTTTGAAGGTGCAGATAAAACAAGCCAAAAAAGCGATTAAAAAGAATGAACCAGACTCAAAATAGAAATATATCATTTTGTTTGGAGCATCCCAGCTGTGTTTTATCTGCAACTTTGGGACATCAATTTTTAATGAACATAAACCTCTCTTATTCCTTCATAAATAGTTATTAAAATTATTAAAGAGAATTACCCTCAAAATTACTGAGAGCATCAGTTATTTTTTTTGGTTTCAAAGCATTTTCTAATCCGTGATTTAAATATCGAATTCCCTCACTATTTTTTCCTTGCTCTTTTAATGTTTGGGCCAGCTTAATATAAGCGTGGGTATTAGAAGGGTCGATGGCAAGTGCTTGCTTAAACTGCTCGATTGCCTCTTGGTTTTTTTCGAGTTCGATCGAGCTAATTGCAAGATAATACCAAGCTTTGCTCATATTAGGCCTTAACTCAACTGCCTGAAGTAAGACCTTATTGGCTGTTTTATATTTTTTTTGCTTTATTTTAAGGAGGCCTAAATTGAGGTAAATCTCTGGAGAGTTCGGATTTTCGTCGATTGATTCTTGAAACATTTTTTCAGCATCAATGAGTTTTTCTTGTCCAAAATAAACGATACCCATCCATTGTTTTAATAAATAGTGGCTGGGATAGCTTTTGAATAGCCGATTTATCGTTTTTTCGGCGTCATTATATCTTTTTAGCAATATTTCTCCTTTGGCTAAATCAAAATAAGGCAAAACATTGTCAAGCTGAACTTTTTGCAATTGTTTTTTTAAGTAGTCGACAGCGTTAGCTGTTGTTGTTGCCCGCAATAGAGTGATGCTTTTATAAATTTCACCCATTGCTCCTTGGGGAGAATGCTCAGGCATTAAAAATTCAAGTCTATCAATATTCGTTTCACGTTCATTTAAAGGAGCTAGACGTTCATGTTCTGTTTTACTATTTTTTTGGATTAAATGGTCGGTCATTACCACGTGAACAACATCTTGAGTGCGTGTTTTAGGCATGTGACAGGTCGTGCAGTCATCGTTTGGTATTGAATAGGAAATATATTCGGTATTATGTTTTTTATGGCATTTTAAACATTTTGGACTGAAATGGGCGATACGATCCTCTTGAGAAACTTTTTGGTGAGGATTATGGCAGGATATACAGGTTAACTTTCCTTCACTTTGTTGAAAACATTTACTTTTAGTTAGACGATATGCATGGTGGTTAATTTCAAAACGCTGCGTATCGGGCCGACTTGGATCGTTAGCATCAACATGCACCATATAATCAGTAACTGATTCTCCGGGGCGAAAAGAGTAGTCTGCCCGATCAAAATGTCTGATACCGATTAATGCGACTGCTGGTAGCATATGACATTGAAAACAGACTGAATCTCGCTGTAATGTGGGCAAACGAGCGGGGTTAACTATGCTATTTTTAATCTCTTCCAAAGGTGCTTTCTTAAAGACTGTTTGTATATGTGCAGCACCTGGACCATGACAACGTTGACAGCCCGTACCATGGGGCAACTTCTTGGGGAATATGTGGGGTTGCCAACGCATGTCGCTGCCCTTGGTGACCTCGGGAAAGGCATTATGACAGAATAAACATTCACGTGGTACTTGACGAGTAATTCCTTGATGATATTTTTTATCATAACCTGGACTTAAACCCCATTGTTGTTTTGCGGTATACCAGCCTATGGGTAATTGAAACATTTCACCAATTTCGGTCTGATATAAATAAGAGCGGACTTTATTGCCGGAACCCATAATCCAGTCTATTTTCCGTTCATATTGGTTAATTTTTTGGCCAGAACTATCGAGTTGATAACGAGTAAAATAAATATGGTCGCCGTTACGACGCACTTCATAATAACGTTGTGATAAAGGATGGAAATAAGGTTGAACAGAAAAATTTTCGATATAATGTTGTGGTTCTGCTGGAACAAATGATTTTGACATACCGATTTGTTTATATGACTCAAAGAGTTGGTAATGACAGGTTCCACAGGCCTTATCATCAATATATCCTTCAGCCGCGCCAGTGGTAACTCGATAACCGAATGGTTTTTCTATAAACGAGTCTCTTAACTGTTCTATTTGTCTATTCGAAATTTTATCAGTATGTTTTGAATTGAGGTTTAAAGGAGTAATTTCTGCGTAAGCTATTTTAGAAAAAGCGATAATAATCAAGCCAAAAAAAATCAAGACATTTTGTTTAATTAGCAATATTCCATTCAGTTTATCGTTTTTTTTCATATTAATTCCTACAAAATCCTTTTTTATTACAAATAGAGTAAATCATATCGAATTATTTTCAAATTGATCAATTAAACTTAAATTAAACAGTATTTTTAATCTATTTTCTTTGATGCATCGGCTGGATTGCTCTTTATTGCTATGGTGTACTATTTTTAAAACACGGTGACTATGTTGTCAATGTACATTTTAGGGACTTAGTCAATAGCTGTTTAATTAGCAAGCTCTACTCGATTACGCCCCTTTTCCTTGGCTTTATAAAGGGCTTTATCGGCCCGGTTGATCAAGTCCTCCTCATTATCTTCATCCAACATTTTAGCCACTCCCAAACTTATGGTGACTGAAAGTGTTTTACCAGCAAAGGTAACCTGGTGTTGTTCGACGGCATGTCTAATATTTTCGGCCAACTCCAGAGCTTTTTCTTGCTCACACTCTGGTAAAAGAATTAAAAATTCTTCTCCGCCCCAACGAAATAAAATATCTGATTCTCTGATTTGGTTTTTAACCGTTTGGCTGAGGGTTTTGAGGACCACATCTCCGGTGGGATGGCCATAGGAGTCATTGACCTGCTTGAAATAATCAATATCGAACATAATGGCAGCAAGTTCTTTGCCTCGCCTTTTGGAGCTTCGATAGACTTGATTAAACAACATATCAAAGACCTGTCGGTTAGCCATACCGGTTAATTTATCGGTGGTGGCCATGTCTTCTAAACGACGTTGATAACCGCTAATGGTTAAATTGACAAGAAATAAAATAACCAGAGAAATAACTAAACTAATGGCAAGATTACCCATAAGAGTGTTTTGAATCCGGGTTTCTGCCAGATCTTCTTCCTGCTCCACGATCAAATACCAATTAAATTCAGGTACCAGACGGCTATTTAAATACCTCTTTTTACCGTTTTGATGGTATTCTACAGAACTGCTGGGAGAGGTTAAAATTTGTGTGGCTAGTTGAGATAAGCCCGCATTTTTGCGAATATTTTCTGGTCGCTGGTAATGGGCACTGCGTAACGTGACCTGTCCCTCTCTATCGGTAAAATAAACCTGTCGACCATAGCGATTCTGATAAGTTTCGATCAGTGTTTTAACTGCTTCAACAGCTAGTCCAACCCCAATCGCTCCTATGTAATTACCACTATAATCGTATACCCGATGGTTGATAAATATGGTTAAAGAGGTTCTATCGGCAGTATCCGAATCGACACTGACTTCATAATCTTTATTCATCTTTTGGACCCGAAAATACCACTTGTCCTGCGGATCGATTTCATTGACAGTTTTTAGAACACCTGTGGGATGATAGTATTTGCGTGTTTTTTCAGAGATAAAAAAACTGCTCACTGTACCATATTGAACTTGGATTTCTTTTAAATAGCGGATAATGGCTTGTTCATCTTGCTCACCGTTCAAGGCCCAATCTCGTACGAAGGTATCTTGTGCCATTAAAGAAGAAATAAAAATGGGACGGAGTAAATCTTGTTGAATTTCGGAATAAATATTATCACTGGTCAGAGGTAGCGTGGTTTCTGCAATTTGAGTGGACAATGAATCGTGAGCAACATAATAACTGACAAAACTCGTGGTTAAAAATCCTGTTAACAATAAAAAAGTTAATATGCTTACAAAGCGAGTTTTTCTATTCCACACAGAAGTACCTTTATCGTCATTGGTTCAAGCCTACCGGTCCGTACCGATTAATTTTGTTCACATATATTGGCTTAGAATTTAGTAAAGAACAAGTATTAAACCTAAAAAAAACTTAGACTAATAATAGGTAAATTGGTAAGCAACTATTTTGCAAAATGGGAAAAAAATTTTTGCATTTTGCAAAAATATTGACAAGTCTTACTGATCAATCGATAGCTATTAACGTGTAAATTTTCCAAGCACCAATAAAGCCTTGATAATTAATGCATTTGAAATCAGGCATAAAAATTGCTTTATCAATGGTCGATAGCACTTTCATGTGAGATATAATGATATGCAAACCAATATGATAAGAATCTCAACGGTATTTTTTTACCCTCGCAACAAGTTTATATCCTACTTTATTGAATGCTTAAGGGAGCCGCAGTAGATGGCAACTGAATTTTTTAGGATAAATATCCAAGTCGCTAAAAGCTATGGAGAGGGAGTTAAAGAACTGGTTAGTGGTAGAGTGGATTTTTCGAGACTTGAGCCATCTTCTTATGTAATTACAAAAGAAAAGGTCCAACATATTTCCTTTTTTGCAATGGAAAATAAAAAAAGTAAAAAGCGGTTTGCTTTTGGTAATGCCGAATGAAATTTACCAAACAAAGTTACATCTCAGGGCATTGGTACCAATCACTGGAAATCCAAGTTATTGTAGCTATGTTTTCCATTACTTTGTTGATGGTATTAGGTACAGGTAAATTAACCTATTATCTAGAAGCAAAGTCCTTAAAAACTGAATTAATGCGGCAAAGCCAGAGCAAACTTAATGTACTTAATGTTGCCACATTAGAAGCTGTTATTTCTGAAGATATCCCCATACTGGATAGTGTATTTAGCAAAATTATTAAATCAGATCCAGATATTGAGTCGATAGACTTATTCAATGAGAATCAAAATCTTTTATATCACTGGCAGAGAAATTCATCTGTACCCCATTCAAGAAAACATCTTTTTAGCTTAAATAAAGCCTATCAGCTAGAGGGGGAGTTTTTTGGAGAAATAAAGCTTCAGTGGGATCAAAAGAGATTACTTAGTGAAATTGACGAACAAATTTTATATACCCAAGTTTTAACCGCTTTTATTTTGATTGTTTTAACCTTGATGATTTTACTAGCAATTCGAATTTTGGTGATAAAACCATTTAAAGAAATCAATAAGCAAATTATTAATATTGCTAATGGTGAATTGGAACACCGGTTACCACTAAAAACCTCATCTGAAATTTCAAATATGATACGTTCTGTCAATGAACTTTCAAGAGTTTTAAAAATTGAACAGAAAAATAAAGAAGCTTTGGAAAAAGCACATACAGAGCTAAAAATGCGAGAAAAAGATCTGAGTAAGGCTGTAATTGTTGCGGCTGAAGCAAACAAAGCAAAATCAAGTTTTTTAGCCACTATAAGCCATGAAATCAGAACACCGATGAATGCTATTATAGGAACAATCGGCTTATTAAAAGGTACCTTGCTAAACCAAGAACAAACTCAATTTATCGATACTGCCGAACAATCCGCCACCTCTTTATTGCATATTATCAATGATATTTTAGACTTTTCAAAAATAGAAAACGATAAGGTTATTATTGAAAGAAAATCATTTTCTATACGGGATATGATGGTGACCTGCAAAAAAATATTGGCATCCAAAGCTCAATCTCAATCAGATACCTTATACTATCAAATTGATGATGATGTACCGGATTGGTTTATTTCTGACTCAGGAAAAATACAACAAATTTTGATTAATCTTTTAAACAATGCTATCAAGTTCACTAAGTATGGCGATATTCGTCTGATGGTCAGTTTGCACAAGCAAGAAAATAACCAGGCCTTACTAAAATTTGAAATTATTGATACCGGAATTGGCATTAAAAAAGAAGATCAGTGCAAATTATTTGATCCATTTTCTCAACTTGATCAGCAATCCAACAGAAGATTTGAAGGGACTGGATTAGGGTTAGCCATCAGTAAAAAGCTCGTCACATTGCTAGGAGGCGAAATTAATGTCATTAGCAGCCCGGAGCAAGGTAGCAATTTTTGGTTTACCGTTAGCGTTGAGATTGATAATAGTCCTGTCATTAATACAACAGCACAAGCGGCACAAAAAAAAAGATTGGAACCGGGATTAAATATTTTACTAGTAGAAGACAGTCCGGCCAATATTGTTGTAGCTAGTGCAATTTTAGAAAAAGCCGGACATACCGTCACTATTGCAAAAAATGGGATTCAGGCTATAGACACCCTAACTAAATCAATTAACAATTTATATGATGTTATATTAATGGACGTAATGATGCCGGAAATGGATGGTATTGAAGCGACAACAATTATTCGCAGGATGCCTGAGCCTTGTTCAAAGATTCCCATTATTGCCGTGACTGCCAATGCCATAAAAACCGATCAAGAACTGTGTCTACGAGCGGGTATGAATGATTATATCAGTAAACCCTATCAAGCTAATGATTTGTTAGATAAGCTCTTTGATAACATTGGCTCTGATTATACCTGTGACCGAGAAACAGATAATGAGCCGCAAAAATATGATATTGAGACAATGCAGGATAATCAGTTGCCATGGATGGCAGAAAAAGTATTAAAAAAACTTGCCGAAGATACCTCTGAAGAATTATTGCCTGAAATGGTTAAAATTTTTATTGATGAGATGAATAGAAGATTTAAAAGTATCCAAATTGCCTATGAGCGAAAATTAATTAACGAAATTGCCAATGAGGCCCACGCTTTAAAAAGCAGCGCCGGGACCTATGGAGCACTTAAATTACAGTCTGTGGCTAAAAGTATCGATTCAGCCTGTAAAGCAAACGAATTCCAAAAAGCCTTCTTATTGGTCCAATCAATACAAAAGATCATCCCTAAAACTATCGAAGTATTTAAACAAAAATATTCCACCTAAATTTATCCATTTCATCAACTCATCAATCGCTTAGCTAAAATTTGATCATTTCATAAAAATCAATCTGACTTTTATGCTTTAGCGATCCGTTTCTAGTTCTAAATTAGAGATGCTTGCCAACCTGTTAAATTTATTATAAATCAGTAAGTTCAAGAAAAATAATAGTCATAAATTGGGTTTGTATTATTCCTATGGCACACGGCTTGCTATCTAAGTAATTTGAAATCAAAGCCCCTTGGGTAGTAAACCATATGACACAGCCAGTGAATAAGAACAGTAATCAAACTTATCGGATTCAAGTGATCAACCATGAACAGGTGTATTTCTGTGAAGCCGGAAAAAATCTTCTTACGGGGATGGAAGCTGATAATCAGCAATTCATTAATATTGGTTGTCGTGGTGGTGGATGCGGTGTGTGCAAAATTCGAATTTTAGAAGGAGCCTACCAGCAAAAACGCATGAGCAAGGCGCATATTGATGATACCGATAAAGAGCAAGGCTTTGCTTTAGCTTGTCGGGTATTTCCAACCGGAGATATGGTAATTGAATCAGATCATAGTCAACTTTCAGTGAGTGGCTATAACCAAAAAAACGGCCAACAAATAAAAACCACGGATATTAGACAGGGACGTCACTAATCACTAAAAAACCAACAATTTTAGTAACTTATATAAATACAGCAAATAACCAACAGCGCAGAGGAAATTTAAATGAAAAAAGGAGTCATGAGACCGGGTCATATCCAATTACGAGTTCTTGATATGGATGAAGCCCTAAACCATTATCGTGATCTATTAGGATTGATCGAAGTTGATAAAGATGAACAAGGGCGGGTTTATCTTAAGGGTTGGACAGAAGTGGATAAGTTCTCTGTTGTTCTGCGTGAAGCGGATGAACCCGGTATGGACTTTGTCGGTTACAAATGCCTGAGTGAAGATGTTATCGATCAATTGCATCGCGATTTATTAGAACATGGTTGCCAAGTCGAAGAAATTCCGGCCGGTGAATTAGAAGGTTGTGGACGCCGAATACGTTTTGACTCACCGACAGGGCATTTTTTTGAACTCTATGCTAGCAAAGAGCAAACGGGTAAGTGGGGAGTATCCAATACTAACCCTGAAGCTTGGCCTCAGGATTTAAAAGGTATGAAAGCTACCCGTTTTGACCATTGCTTATTATATGGACCTAATATTGCAGGTACGCTGGAACTCTTTCAAAAGGTTTTAGGCTTTGATTTGGCTGAAGAAGTCGTGGATGACAAGGGAACCCGTTTGGCGCAGTTTTTAACGGCGAGTATGAAGGCTCATGATGTTGCTTTTATTGAACATCCTGAACCTGGCAAATTACATCATGCTTCTTTCTTTTTAGATACTTGGGAAGATGTCTTACGTGCTGCAGATCTAATTTCCATGAATGATGTGTCTTTGGATATAGGACCAACCCGTCATGGCCTAACCCATGGTAAAACTATTTATTTCTTTGATCCTTCCGGTAATCGTAGCGAAGTCTTCTGTGGTGGCGACTATCACTATAGTGATCATCCTCCAGTTACCTGGACAGCGGATAAATTAGGTAAAGCGATTTTCTATCATGATCGGGCCTTAAATGAACGCTTCCTGACCGTACTAACCTAGTTCTACCAGCATAAAAGTCTTCTCCCTTTTCACAAAGACTTTTATCTGAATCTACCAATAGTTTCATCTGATAAGAAGAAACATAAATATATTTTTTATGACTGAGAATAACGAATGAAAGAGTTTAAAAATTTTATTAACGGTGACTTTGTGGCTTCCGCCAACCAAAAGACCTTTGAAGACCGAAATCCGGTCGACAATAGCATTATTGGAATGGTACATGAAGCGGGTGAAGTTGAAGTTAATGCTGCTGTTTCTGCGGCAAAAGCAGCCATGCAAGGACCGTGGGGACGAATGACCCAGGCCGAGCGAATTCAATTATTGAATAAAGTGGCGGAGCGAATTAATGAACGATTTGATGAATTTTTAGAGGCAGAGTGTAAGGACACGGGAAAGCCGAAAAAAATTGCCTCCGTCATTGATATTCCTCGTGGTGCCGCCAATTTTAAAGCCTTTTCAGAGACCTTGGCCAATCATCCCACCGAGGCCTTCAAGATGGACACGCCAGATGGAAATGGTGCACTAAATTATGGACATCGTACACCCAAAGGAGTTATTGCGGTTATCTGTCCTTGGAACCTTCCCTTATTGCTGATGACCTGGAAGGTTGGTCCGGCGCTAGCCTGTGGTAATACGGTCGTTGTTAAGCCATCTGAAGAAACTCCTGCCACGGCTACGTTATTGGGTGAAGTCATGAATGAATGTGGCATACCCGAAGGGGTTTACAATGTGGTGCACGGCTTTGGTCCTAATTCTGCAGGTGCTTTTTTAACCGCTCATCAAGATGTAAATGCGATTACCTTTACCGGAGAAACCAGTACGGGAGAAATTATTATGCGTTCAGCAGCCGTTGGATTACGTAATATTTCTCTCGAATGTGGTGGTAAAAACCCGGGTATTGTTTTTGCTGATTGTGATATGGACAAAGCCATTGAAGGAACCATGCGTTCCGCCTTTGTTAATTGTGGGCAAGTCTGTCTAGGAACGGAGAGAGTTTATGTGGAACGACCTATTTTTGATGAATTTGTTGCTCGTTTAAAAGAAGGCGCTCAAAAATTAAAGCTGGGCCGTCCTGAAGATAAGGATGTGGATTTTGGTCCTCTGGTCAGCTTGGAGCATCGTGAAAAAGTACTTTCTTATTATCGTTTAGCGGTTGAAGAAGGTGCGGAAGTGATCATTGGTGGTGGTATTCCCAAGATGGGCGGTGAACTTGACGCTGGAGCCTGGGTGGAACCTACTATCTGGATCGGCTTGGATGATGATGCTCGAGTCGTGAATGAAGAAATCTTTGGGCCATGTTGCCATATTCGTCCCTTTGATACTGAAGAAGAGGTTATCAAGTTGGCCAATAACACTCGCTATGGTTTATCGGCAGCGGTGTGGACGGAAAATTCTTCGCGTGCTTCTCGAGTGGCTGAGGCGATAGAGGCAGGAATTGTTTGGGTCAATAGTTGGTTCCTCAGAGATCTCAGAACCTCTTTTGGTGGGGCCAAAGAATCAGGTATTGGCCGTGAAGGTGGAGTCCATGGCTTAGAATTTTACACTGAACTTAAAAATGTCTGTATCAAACTTTAGCAAACATAGAAAAACAAGCGGATAAATAGCAATGGATAAACAATTAATTAAACAATGTGGTGATGAGCTGTATCAAGCACTCAGTAATCAAACCACCTTACGTCCTTTTACGGAACGTTATACTGATATCAGTATTGAAGATGCCTATCACATTTCTCTACAAATGGTAGAGCGTCGGGTTGAAGCCGGAGCCAAGATTGTCGGTAAAAAAATTGGTGTCACCTCTAAAGCAGTACAAAACATGCTTAATGTGCATCAGCCAGATTTTGGTTATCTGACCGATGATATGGTTTATAACCAGGGTGAAGAAATGCCTATCAGTGAAAAGCTGATCCAGCCACGTGCAGAAGGGGAAATTGCTTTTATCTTAAAGAAAGATTTAATCGGCCCCGGAATTAGTAATGCGGATGTCTTGGCGGCGACCGAATGTGTGATGCCATGCTTTGAAATTGTTGATTCACGGATCGAAAACTGGCAGATCAAAATCCAGGATACGGTTGCTGATAATGCCTCTTGTGGACTTTTTGTATTGGGTGATAAAGCGGTCAGCCCAAGCAGTGTTGATTTGTCGACCTGCGGTATGGTGGTGGAAAAAAATGGTCAGATTATTTCTACCGGGGCAGGTGCAGCGGCATTGGGCAGTCCAGTCAATTGTGTTACTTGGTTGGCTAATACCCTAGGCCAATTTGGCATTTCTCTCAAAGCGGGAGAAGTGATTTTATCGGGTTCTTTAGTGCCTTTAGAACCTGTCCAAGCCGGTGACTTTATGACGGTAAACATCGGAGGCATAGGTTCTGCTTCAGTACGTTTCACTTAGGCCAAAAAAAGAATTTTTTTGAAGGAAAAAAAATGAGTAAAAAATTAAAAGCAGTCATTATCGGTCCGGGTAATATTGGGACTGACTTATTAATGAAAATGATGCGTTCTGACTGGGTTGAGCCCGTTTGGATGGTGGGAATTGATCCCAATTCGGAAGGTTTGAAACGGGCTAAAGAATTAGGCCTTAAAATCTCCAGTACCGGTATCGATGGGATGCTGGATCAGGTTATCGAAGATGATATTCGTATTGCTTTTGATGCCACCTCGGCTTATGTCCATGCGGAAAATAGTCGGAAATTAAATGAATTGGGGGTGATTATGGTGGATTTGACCCCAGCGGCTATCGGTCCTTATTGCATTCCTCCGGTCAATCTTAAACAACATGCAGAAAAATTGGAAATGAATGTCAATATGGTGACCTGTGGCGGACAAGCCACCATTCCTATGGTTGCAGCGGTTTCACAAGTACAGGAAGTGGAATATGGTGAAATTGTTGCTACCGTATCATCCCGTTCAGTTGGCCCCGGTACCCGTCAAAATATTGATGAATTTACCAGTACCACCTCAGGTGCGGTTTCTGCCGTGGGTGGAGCCAAAAAAGGTAAGGCAATTATTATTATTAATCCGGCTGAACCGTCATTAATGATGCGCGATACCATTCATTGTTTAACCACCGATACGCCCGATCAAGTGGCGATTACTCAGTCAGTACATAATATGGTCAAAGAAGTTCAAAAATATGTTCCGGGTTATAAGCTGCAAAATGGTCCGGTGTTTGATGGCAATAAGGTCTCCGTCTTTATGGAAGTCGAAGGTCTGGGCGACTTTTTACCCAAATATGCGGGAAATCTGGATATTATGACCGCCGCCGCCTTACGTACTGCGGAAATGTTTGCTGAAGAAGCGCATAGCCAAACAATCACCTTACCAGAGAGGGTTTAAGTAATGGATTTAACCAATAAAAAAGTCACTCTTCACGATATGAGTTTACGTGATGGGATGCATGCCAAGCGTCATCAGTTATCCCTGGATGAAATGATTGCTGTTGCAACGGGATTGGATAATGCCGGTATGCCTTTAATTGAAGTGACCCATGGTGATGGACTGGGAGGTGCATCCTTAAACTATGGGTTCCCAGCACATTCTGATGAAGAATATTTGCAAGCGGTGGTACCTAAAATGAAACAGGCCAAAATATCCGCTCTATTATTACCGGGTATTGGCACCGTAGATCATTTAAAAATGGCCCGTGATTATGGGGTCAATACTATTCGCGTTGCCACCCATTGTACCGAAGCCGATGTTTCCGAACAGCATATCGGTATGGCAGCCAAAATGGAAATGGATACAGTTGGATTTTTAATGATGGCGCATATGGTGAGTCCAGAAAAAATTCTGGAACAGGCCAAGCTAATGGAAAGCTATGGAGCGAATTGTATTTATTGTACTGATTCAGCGGGTTATATGTTGCCTGACGAAGTGACTCAAAAACTCGGTTTATTACGGGCCGAATTAAACCCTGAAACGGAATTGGGTTTTCATGGACACCACAACTTAGGGATGGGTATTGCCAACTCATTGGCGGCTATTGAAGCAGGTGCTAATCGTATTGATGGTTCAGTTGCTGGTTTAGGGGCGGGCGCAGGGAATACGCCATTGGAGGTTTTTGTTGCTGTATTAGAACGTATGGGAGCGGATCATGGTGTTGATCTGTATAAGATCATGGATGTGGCGGAAGATATCGTGGTGCCATTAATGGATCAACCCATCCGTATTGATCGGGATGCGCTAACTCTTGGTTATGCCGGAGTGTATAGTTCCTTCTTATTATTTGCCCAACGTGCCGAAGCGAAATATGGCATATCCGCTCGGGATATTTTGGTTGAATTGGGTCGTCGTGGCACGGTTGGTGGTCAGGAAGATATGATTGAAGACTTAGCCCTTACTATGTCAAGAGAAGCAGCTGAAAAGAAAACCGCAGCGGAGGCTGTCTAATGGGAAATTTAAGTCAAGAACAAATAGAGCAACTCGCTGAGCATTGTGAAAATGCAGAGCTGAATGCCTGTGAAATCACCAAAATTACGGATGATTTTCCGGATATGACCTATGAAGATGGTTATGATATTCAATGGGAAATTCGCCGCCGTAAAGAAGCACGAGGCAATAAAATAGTCGGGATGAAAATGGGCCTGACTTCCTGGGCTAAAATGAGCCAAATGGGTGTTGAACAACCCTGTTATGGTTTCTTAGCCGACTATTTTGCCGTACCTGACGGTGGTCAAGTTAAACATGATGAATTAATTCATCCCAAAATTGAGGCTGAACTCGCCTTTGTTACCAAAGCACCATTAAAAGGGCCGGGCGTCCATATTGGAGACGTCTTGCGGGCCACAGATTTTGTGATGCCGGCCGTAGAGGTCATCGATTCCCGCTACAAAGATTTTAAATTTGATCTGAAAAGTGTCATTGCCGACAACTCCTCCTCGAGTCGTTTTTTTGCCGGCAGTACCATGGCGAAGCCGGAAGATCTGGATTTAAAAAATTTGGGTGTGGTTATGGAAGTTAATGGTGAAGTGGTGCAATTAGGCGCTGGTGCCGCAGTATTAGGGCATCCAGCCTCCTCTGTTGCTATGTTGGCCAATATGCTGGCCGAACGGGATGAGGAAATTCCAGCCGGAACTTTTATTATGATTGGCGCCATAACCGCAGCCGTTCAAGTCAATAAAGGTGATTCTTTCTGTGTGCGTTACCAGGACTTGGGAACTATTAGCGGAAAATTTGTGTAATGTATCAACCAGAGGTCCAAGAAGGTTTTACCGGAGTATGCCAGCCTGGTAACGAAGGCCCGGTAACGGTGAGTATTTCACGCCGGGTTAAAGCCGGGTGTGAACAAGCTTACGAAGATTGGATTTCTGGTGTAGTAGAGGCTGCTTCCACCTATCCGGGCCATTTGGGGACCAATGTCCTTAGGCCCGGTCCGGCGACCAATCATGAGTACGTGATTATTTATCGTTTTGATAGTTATGCTCACTGTCAAACCTGGGAAACTTCTTATTTACGTCAGCAATGGTTAGAAAAATTGCATGATTTGGTCGTTGGCGAGGCAACCACAAAACGCGGTACAGGTTTGGAGTTCTGGTTTGATTTGCCAGAACTGCCGACACACAAGGCAGCCTCACCGAAAAAAATGGCGCTGGTACTGATTGTGGTGGTTTATGTGTTGGTTATGGCGATTAATATCCTCTTCCAACCTATTCTCGATCAACTGCCGTTTTTTTTACGGATCTTATTTGTCGTGGTTACTCAAGTTTTATTAATGACATTTTTAGTCATGCCGAGAGTGACCAAATTATTAAAAAATTGGTTATTTAAACAGGACGATTAACTTATGCCGATAGCTCAAATTAATATTATTGAAGGGCGTAGTGACGAACAAAAGGAAGCTTTGATTAGTGAGGTAACTGCTGCTATTGTTCGTTCTTTGGGAGCCCCTCAACAAAGTGTTCGTGTTATTATCAATGAAATGCCGAAACAACACTTTGGAATAGCTGGTGAATCGGCCAAAAAACTGGGTAAGTAAAACAGGGATTTGACCGTTTAATCTGCTTTAATTTAGAATTCCAAATTCTTAGATATAGTCTTTCCGGAGCCTTCAATGGAAACAGCCGATCAAAAACAAAACCGTATTCTTAGCCATCAGATCCGTTTTCAAAACAGTGATGGCAAAATTTGGTTTGATGAGCAACGGGTGTTATTACTGCAATTGGGGGCTTTGGCCTTATTTCGTAAGGAACAAATCAATACCTTGGGTCTGGAACGTGCCAAAGGCTTTTTTATGCGACTGGGATATAGTCTGGGGCAAAAAGATGCTTTATTGGCTAGACGCCTGTCGACTTCGGAAAATCCAGTCGATATTTTGCGTACTGGCTTTAATCTACACTCCCTAAAAGGCATGGCTCGCATTGAAGAATGTATGTTGGAGGTAGACCCGGAAAAAGGAAAATTTCATGCCGAATATTTGCTTTTTGATTCCTATGAAGTGGAAATGTTTACCACCGAGTTAGGCATGATTGACGAGCCGGTCTGCTGGAGTTTAGTTGGACATGCCAGCGCCTTTGCCTCAACCTTATTAGGCTATGAGATTTTATTTAAGGAAGTCACCTGTCGGGGCATTGGTGATGAAAATTGTACCCTAGTAGGCAAACCAGCCAATGAATGGGATGATGTTGAAAATTATCGAAAATATTTTTCCACGAATCCCATTATTGAAGAACTCTATGAATTACAATCACAAATATCAGTACTCAGACATAAGATAAACTCCGAAGCCACCTTGGGAAATTTTCGCGGTCAATCCGCTGGTTATCAAGAAGTGTGCAAATTAGCCAATAAAGCCGCCGTCGGTAAGGTTACGGTATTATTACTCGGTGAAACGGGTGTTGGTAAAGAATTAATTGCCAAAGGTATTCATAATGCCAGTGAGCGCAGGGATATGCCTTTTATTGCGGTTAACTGCGCGGCTATCCCTCCGGATTTAATTGAATCGGAACTATTTGGCGTCAATAAAGGGGCTTATACCGGTGCCTCTCATTCCCGTGCCGGACGTTTTGAGCGTGCTCATCGCGGGACTATTTTTCTTGATGAAGTGGTAGAATTAACCCCCAGAGCACAAGCCACTTTATTACGAGTATTACAAGAAGGGGAATTAGAGCGGGTAGGGGATACAGAAACACGTCATGTTGACGTGCGTGTAGTTGCTGCAACTAATGAATCCTTAGAACAAGCCGTCCAAGAAAAACGCTTTCGGGCTGATTTATTTTATCGACTCAATGTATACCCCATCAATATCCCTCCCTTACGCGAACGTCGCGAAGATATTCCCCTATTTGTCGATCATTTCCTGGAAAAATACCAAGCCTATTACAATAAAAGTACCAATGGCCTATCCGATATGACCATGGATATAATGATGAAATACGATTGGCCGGGTAATGTTCGTGAAATGGAAAATCTAATCGAAAGAGGGGTAATTCTAACCGACAATGGTGAAGCCATTCGTGCCCAAGCCCTCTTCCCCACCATTGAAAATGATGAAACACAAGTGGTTTCTGCACAAGGTTTATTGATAGAGCAAACTGAAACTGAACCTAGCAGTGATAAAACAGAAGATTGGATTAACTCAGCACTAAAAAGCTGCGGTTCCATGGATAGTATTGAGACCAAATTATTAGAATATGCCTTAACAGAAGCCAAGGATAATGTATCGGAAGCAGCTCGAATTTTGGGGGTTTCTCGTCCAACATTGGCTTATCGATTGAAAAAAGTGGGGTTGTTACAGTAGTTCCAAAGGCTATCATAATTTGATGATTGATAGGGCGTTATTCACACATCTTATTGACATACCATATTTAATATGTATACTGTAAATGGTATGTGGATAATATATGAACATAAACGAGTCGAAAATAGTCTTAAGTTTGCACCAATTGAAGTGCTAAAACGCTATGAAAAATGGAAAGATATTGTAAGCATTTCAGGCCCTCAAGGACTAAAGCAAATTAAAGGATTTCATGATGAAGCTCTAGCGGGTAAATGGAAAGGACACCGCTCTTCTAGGCTGAATATCCAATATCGAGTTATTTATAAAGTTGAAGGAGATAAGGTTCTCATTCAAGTGGAAAACGTAACCCCTCATGATTATCGAAGAAAGTAGCATGAAGAATTATCAAAAAGCTAAAAAAATAGTTGATGTAACGGTTGGTGACTCCGTCAGGATTATTAGAGAACTACAGGAACTTAGCCAAAATGAATTGGCAAAAATTACCGGAATTCCTCAATCCACGATTTCGGCCATTGAAAATAATCGCGTTAAGTTAGGTGTTGAGAGAGCAAAAGTTTTTGCCAGGGCATTAAATTGCCACCCGGCTGTATTAGTCTTCCCTGGATGGGATATGGAACATGATTCAGCAGCATAACGGAGTACCAATAAATATTTTTTATGATATGCTATATATATAGTATATATATGGACAAAGATTATGAAAACATTAATTGAGATACCAGAAAATCAAGTACAATCTTTATCTGGGTTGTGCAAAAGGTTCAATATTTCGAGAGCTGAAGCCATTCGTAGAGCGATTGATTTATTTGTGCAAAAAAATCAATCCCAAACCGCAGATGTTTTTGGTATCTGGAAAGATAAAAATGGGGATGGCTTAAATTACCAAAATCAACTTCGGGACGAATGGTGAAAGCTCTTTTTGATACCTGCATTTTGATTGACTATCTCAATGGAATTGAGTCAGCGAAGAAAGAAATAGAATTATTTGATGACAAAGCAATAAGCGCAATTACCTGGATGGAAGTTATGGTTGGAGATGATAAGAAATCCATCGCCCCAGTTGAACATTGGTTGTCACAAACATTTAAACTTATTGCTATTGATCAAGCGGTCAGCATTAAAGCCGTTGAAATAAGAAAACAAAATAGAATCAAGCTTCCAGATGCCATTATCCAGGCTACGGCAATAGTTACTGAAAGCTTATTAATTACCCGAAATACTCGAGATTTTTCAGAATCAGATCCTTCAATTCGTATTCCATACAAAATTTAACCTTTGGCGAATGAGAAAGATGATATTTCAATTTTTTAATAAATTTGCACATATGGAAAATTGCTGACAGCTAATTTGAAAAATACTGTATTGATTAAAAGGACTAAATAGAATGTCTTTAGCAAAACAAGCCGATGCTCATATCACTGAGGAAGAGTATTTACAAGGTGAGCTAATTAGTGAAACTAAGCATGAATATATTGGTGGGGATGTTTATGCTATGGTTGGAGCAAGTACAACCCACAATTTAATTTCGAGTAATATTTTATCTGAATTAAAAAATGATTTAAAACAAAAAAAATCACCCTGTGATGTTTTTTCATCAGATATGAAGGTGAAGATCTGTGATGTAGCCACAAGCTTTTTTTATCCTGATGTAATGGTGGTTTGTGAGAACAATGATAATGATGATTATTACCAAAATAATCCCGTTATTATTGTTGAGGTACTTTCTAAGTCTACCCGTAAAAAAGATCTTTCTTCCAAGCGACTTTGTTATTTCAATATTCCTTCTCTTGAAGAATATGTGGTTATTGAACAAGATATTTGCCAAGTCATTGTGTTTAGAAAAAATGACGGATGGAAATCAAGCTTTTATTTTCTTGGGGATGAAATAAGGTTTGATTCAATTGCCACAGCTCTTTTCGTAGAGGATATTTATTATCATGTTGATAATAATGATATGCTTAATTTTTTAAAGGAAAGAGAAGAGCTAAAGGAAATAGCGGAAAAGAATAATTAAATATTTTTTCCTAATGACTTTAAAGATCATTTAATTACAAACTCTGCTCTTTCCTTCTTTACCTTGTTCATTCCCGTTGTACCTCGAGCCTAATAAGGCTTGGCCAGTTGTCGAGTAGACGACAACCAATTTTTTAGCAACTGTTATCTCGAATTGATATGAAAGGTTCACTTCCTTGCTTCCTCTTTAACTCAAATAGCAAAATTAGGTTACAATAAGCACTATTATCCTAGAAAAATTCTCAAAAAAATGGCAGTTTAATGACAGATACAACAAAGCAACAATTAGTCCTAGTAGATGGTTCCTCTTATCTCTATCGTGCCTTTCATGCCATGCCTGGCCTCACCAATTCCAAAGGTTTACCCACCGGAGCCGTTTATGGTGTGGTAAATATGCTCAAGCGCTTATTAAATGATTATGATACCCCCCATGTGGCAGTGGTCTTTGATGCCAAAGGTAAAACCTTTCGGGATGATATGTACGAATTATATAAGGCTAATCGAGAGTCTATGCCGGATGATTTACGGGGGCAAATTGAGCCATTGCTTGAACTGGTTAAAGCGTTGGGTTTTCCAATTCTGAGCATTCCGGGAGTGGAAGCAGATGATGTGATTGGAACTTTGGCTATGGAAGCTGAAAAACTCGGTATGCAGACAGTTATTTCCACTGGTGATAAAGATATGGCGCAATTGGTTACTAAGAATGTGACTTTAATTGATACCATGAAAAATCAGGCCATGGATATTGCAGGAGTAGAGAAAAAATTTGGGGTTCAACCCGAACAGATTATCGATTATTTGGCTTTGATTGGAGATACTTCGGATAATGTGCCAGGGATCCCCAAAGTAGGTCCAAAAACGGCAGTTAAATGGCTGAAAGAATATCAAAATGTTGAGAGTATTATTGAAAATGCTGATAAATTTGGTGGCAAAGTGGGAGAAAATTTACGTGCCGCTATTGAGCAATTAAAACTATCTTACCAGCTCGTGACTATTAAATGTGACGTGGAATTGCCCATCAAAGCTAATGAATTATTAATGCAGGCCCCCGATCAAGAAAAATTAAAAAACTTATATGCGGAGCTGGAATTTAAAACTTGGCTTTCCAATTTATTAAAAGCCGATCAAACCAGTCTTTTTGATGATGAAAACACGGGGGCGGCGAATGGGGATGATACTACCAAAGGTGATTATGAAATCATTTTGGAATGGGGACAATTTGAGCGCTGGTTGAAGGCCTTAGAGTCGGCTGAATTATTTGCCTTTGATACTGAAACAACTTCATTGAACTATATGCAAGCTGAAATTGTTGGGGTTTCATTTGCGGTAGAGGTGGGTAAAGCTGCCTATATTCCATTCTGTCATCAGGATATTGAATATCCAAACCAACTTTCTCGCGAAGAAGTTTTAAACCGCTTAAAACCTTTATTGGAAAATCCCAAGCAAACTATTGTTGGACAAAACCTGAAATATGATAAAAATGTCCTGGCCAATTATGATATTGAATTACAAGGTATTGCTTACGATACTATGCTGGAATCCTATGTATTAGATAGCACTGCCACTCGCCATAATATGGATGCTTTGGCACTCAAATATCTTGCCTATGCCACTATCCATTTTGAAGATATTGCTGGAAAAGGGGTTAAACAATTACGTTTTGACCAAATTCCGATTCAAAAGGCTGGACCTTATGCCGCAGAAGATGCTGATATCACGTTGCGTTTGCATGAAAAGCTATGGCCTCTTTTAGTCGAAAAAAGTAGTAAATCTGATAAGAACAATCTGCAAACGTTATTTAGTGAAGTCGAGCTACCTTTACTCGATGTTTTGTCACGTATTGAACGCAATGGAGTCCTATTGGATGGCGATATGCTGGTCCAACAAAGTATGGAATTAAGTGAAACGATTCAAGGCATTGAAAAGCAAGCTCATGAATTAGCCGGTGAATCCTTTAATATGGCGTCACCCAAGCAAATTCAGCATATCCTTTATGAAAAAATGGAATTGCCGGTTAAGTCGAAAACCCCTAAAGGAGCCCCATCAACCTCAGAATCTGCTTTACAAGATTTGGCCTTAGATTTTCCCTTACCTAAGTTGATTTTGGAATTCCGTACCCTGGCCAAATTAAAAAGTACCTATACAGAAAAATTGCCGTTATTGGTAGAGGAAAAAACCGGACGGGTACATACCTCGTATAATCAAGCGGTAGCTGTTACAGGCCGCCTATCTTCTACTGACCCGAATTTACAAAATATTCCGATTCGTACAGCCGAAGGCCGCCGTATTCGTCAGGCTTTTATTGCCCCGCCAAACAAGAAAATTGTAGCCGCAGACTATTCTCAGATTGAATTACGTATTATGGCTCACCTGTCCGAAGATACTGGACTACTCAATGCTTTTTCCTCTGGTTTGGATGTGCATCGTGCCACTGCTGCAGAAGTCTTTGGTGTTGATTCTGAGGCGGTAAGTAATAACCAACGTCGAAGTGCCAAGGCAATTAATTTTGGATTGATTTATGGTATGTCGGCTTTTGGCTTGGCCAAACAATTGGATATTGGACGCAAGCAAGCCCAGGAATACATCAACCTTTACTTTGATCGTTATCCTGGAGTTAAAGATTATATGGAAACCATGCGGCAATTAGCCAAGGACCAGGGGTATGTCGAAACCGTCTTTGGCCGTCGCTTATATTTACCGGATATTAATTCTCGTAATGGTCAGCGTCGTCAATATGCTGAACGTACAGCGATTAATGCCCCAATGCAAGGCAGTGCAGCCGATATTATTAAACGAGCAATGTTGGCGGTGGATAAATGGTTATTGGAACAAGACACTGATATTAAAATGATTATGCAAGTACATGACGAATTGGTATTTGAAATCCCTGAACATAATTTATCTAGCAATGTTGCGATGATTAAAACGTTAATGGAAAGTGCTGCACAACTCAAGGTTCCCCTTATTGCTGATGTGGGAATTGGTATTAACTGGGATGAAGCGCATTAAGAGCCAATTGTTATTTCTATTACAAATGGGATAGAATAGGCCGAATTAGGGTTTAGGGATCATATGGATAGCAGATTGCACAACCTAAACCGCAAGCTACTCGTACGATTTTATCGATAAAATTAAGTACCGGTTAGCTGGATATTTATCGGTTCTGAATTAAGGGATCAGAACGTTTACCATTGGGAACGCATATGAGTATTAGAAAATTCAAAGGGGTTGAACCAACAATTGGAGAACATGTCTATATTGATGAATCTGCACAGGTTATTGGGCAGGTAACCATTGGTAAAGATTCCTCAATTTGGCCTCTAGTTACCATTCGTGGTGATGTTAATGTTGTGACCATTGGTGAAAATACCAATGTGCAAGATAACTCGGTTTTACATGTGACTCATGAATATGAAGGTCCGGGTAGTGGCTTTCCATTAACCTTGGGCGATAATGTTACCGTCGGGCATGGTGTTATTTTACACGGCTGCAGTGTGGGCAATAATTGCCTTATTGGTATGGGGACTAAAGTCTTGGATGGGGCAACCATTGAAGACAATGTCTTTATTGCTGCAGGTAGTTTAATTCCCCAAAACAAACGGGTTACTGGCGGCCAGCTTTGGATGGGAAGCCCAGCGAAACCCATTCGTAAACTTTCCGAGCAAGAACTTAATTGGTTGCAATACTCAGCCAAACAATATGTTAAATTGAAAAATGAGTATATGTAATAACATATTACTGAGCTTTCTAGGATTTAGAATACATTGGATTTTCCCAGGCCCATTATAAAAAAACACCAACTATTCCATTAAATCGGTCGATGATTATCTGGGAATTCTTATAATACAATTTGGCTGGTGGTATGATTTTAAAGTGGCTGAAGGCATTTTATTTATGATGAGAGTGCGGCAAAACACTCGAATTGTTGCCATATCCTATGATAAATAATTGGGGAAATTGTACGATGATAATTTTGCGCGCTACACATAGTAAATGCTGGCACCGTTAAAATTACTGCCACCACACGAATTTTCGGTCTGTTAGGTTAAATTCTCTTCTGGATTGATTGCGCTGTAATGTAAAACTGCCCCGATGAGAGCTATCCTATCCTTTCATGATATACCCAATCTACTTCAATTTGCATGAAATAATAATTGACGTCATCCCCGAGGTCTCTTATCGGGGATCCATTTCTCTCGATAGATTCCCGATAAGAGACCTCGGGAATGACGTATTTTGAATGATTACGAAACCTTGCATTTCCAAGTATCACGGGTATATTCCACCTTTTTCTACTAATTATTTTTTTAGGGATAAACTAAAAAAATTGAGAAACGTGAGCGTCTAGATGAAAAAAAACGTGATTAATCATAAAAGTGTTTGTAAAGATTTGCTTAAAATTTAGGAAAGAGCAAAGTGGTGTAATCAAAGAACGGTGAACTAAAGATTTTTCTGCTGATAAAAATCATCAAATTTATTTACTGGCATCGGTCGGGCATATCGATATCCCTGTGCGATTTCGCAGCCTTCATGATGTAAAAAGTCTTGTTGGGACTCAATTTCTACGCCTTCTGCTATCACCGTCATATTCATGGCTTTGGCAAGTACGATAATAGAACGCACGATGGCTTCATCATTGGTATCAATGCCTATGTCCTTAACAAAAGAGCTATCAATTTTTAATACATCAATCGGTAAGGAACGTAAATGGGAGAGGGAAGAGTATCCAGTGCCGAAATCGTCAATGACCAATTCTATGCCAAGCCGTTTAATGCCTTCAATATTATTTTTAATGGCTTCATTGTTTTGCATTAATAAGGATTCAGTAATTTCCAATTCTAAAAATTTTCCATTCAATTCATATTCATCAAGAAGCTGGGATAAAATGGAGATTAGGTTAGGATCGGAAAATTGTCTGACGGAAAGATTCACTGCAATTTTGTTGATATCGCAGTCCATGGATTGCCACATTTTATATTGCCGACAAACACTATCTAGTACAAATTGACCGATTTCTATAATCAAATTAGAGGCTTCGGCGATCTCAATAAAAAAGCCCGGCCCTTGAATTCCATACTTGGGATGGTTCCAACGGACTAAAGCTTCAGCACCCGCAATCTGATGATTTTGCATATCAATTTGTGGCTGATAATAGACCTCCAATTCACCGAGTTTTAAGGCTTCAGCGAGTTCTTCTTCAATAATTAATCGCTGTAGGGCATTATTATCCATTTCTTGGCAGAAAAATTGGTAACCATTGCGACCATTGGACTTGGCTTCATACATCGCGGCGTCGGCATTTTTTAATAAACTATCCGTATCTAAGGCATCATCTGGATACACGGCTATACCCACACTCGTGGCGACATTAATTTTATGTCCGGCAATTAACATTGGTTGAGATATTTCGCGAATAATTTTTTGAGCAATTGTTTGTATATCGCTACTATCTTTTATACCTTCTAATACAACAACGAATTCATCCCCTGCTAACCGGCAGGCCACATCGTTGATACGTAATAAGTCATTAAGGCGTTCAGCAACTGTTTTTAAAAGTTTATCGCCAGCTGCATGTCCTAAGCTGTCGTTGACTCGTTTAAAATGATCCAGGTCTAAAAACAACACGGCTAATTTTTCTTTACGACGTGAAGCACTAGCAATCGATTGGTTTAGGCGATCTTGTAAGAACTGTCGATTGGGTAATAAGGTTAAAGAGTCATGGTAGGCTAAGAATTCGATTTTTTCTTGTTTCTTTTTAACTTCAGAAATATCTGAGAATACCGACACGTAGTTAGTAATATTACCCTGGTGATCTTTTACTGTACTAATGGTTAACCACATGGGTAATAGATGGCCATTTTTATGCTGGTTCCAAATCTCTCCTTGCCACCCCCCTTGATTAATAATTTCCAGCCACATTTCCGTATAAAACTCGGATGACTGCATATTGGAGCGCAAAAGACTTGGGTTTTTACCCAAAGCTTCTTTACGGGGATAGCCACTAATCACACTAAAAGCGTTATTGACATCGATAATCTGATTATCTTGGTTAGTAATCATGATACCGTCATGACTAGAGTCAACCGCTTTTTTCCATAGGTTTAATTCTCGTTCTATGGATTTTTCATGGGTAACAATTCGACCACAGCCAACAGTACCTAACAATTTTCCACAGCGATCAAATAGTGGTGCTTTATAAACATCCAGCGACATAAATTCTCCCTGGATGTTGCCTTGTTCTTCAAAACGCTGCGCTTGTTGGGATGCAACGACTAAACTATCGCTGTCTTGGCTGACTTCACCAAAATCATGCCAATGAGGATTTTCTGGGTGTTTTTGACGTTCTCGATGAGCAAAAAATAAGTCGTTTTTGCCGATGGGTTCTTGAATATTTGAGGTGATTAATAATTTATCACAAATAGCACGATTAACAAAAAGATAGCGATGTTGTAAATCTTTCGCCCATAATAAATCCGGCATATTGTCCGCTAATAAACGAAACATTTCCGCAAAGTCTTCACAGGCTGTTTGTAGCTGATCCCTATTCATAACAGCATGAGCCTTGTATTAAGGAGTGATATTGCCAGCATAGTAAATCTAATCGCTTTACAGGATTAAAAATTAATTGATATTAAAAGCTTCAATTTTAACACAGAGTGTTTAGTCTAACTAGCTAATATCGTTATATTTTTAAATTTAGCAATATATTTAAATTAAAATCTATGGCTGAAAATTATGTACTTTTTTAAATCAACTCATTTGTAGGATTGGGTAATATAGATCAATAAGCTATAATAACATTAACTTAGGCCTTGCTCCGAGAAATCAAGTGAGGATTTAAAATAATTATATTATTAATATTTGCATAAAGTAGTTGCATAGGCATGCCTAAAAAAATAGGACGTTTTGAAATAGTTCGAGTATTGGGGGAAGGGAGTCAAGGTATCGTGCATCTTGCCCGTGATCCGTTATTGGAACGACGCGTAGCAATAAAAACTCTACATACAGGAACTGGCCAACAAGCCAATCAATTAAATGACCTATTAATGGATGAAGCCAAGGTCATTTCGAAAATGACTCATCCAAATATAGTCTCAATTTTTGAAGCCGGAGAAGAAAAAAAAGTCCCTTTTCTGGTATTTGAATACATAAAAGGACAGACGCTATCAGAAGTTATACGGGCCAGAGAATATAGAAAAATTAATGATATTTTAGCTCTATTTAAGCCTGTTTGCTTGGGTATCCAGCATTCTCACAAAAATAAAATTATTCACGGTGATTTAAAGCCAGCCAATATTATTCTTGATGAAGAAAACATAGCCAAGGTCATGGATTTTGGTATTGCACGACTATTATCAGAACAAAAAAGCAAAGATAATCTGTATGGTACTCCACGTTATATGCCGCCTGAATATTTGCGAGAAAGGCAAGTCAGTGAGGCTAATGATGTATTTGCCATGGGATTAATTTTATATGAATTAATTACTGGTAGTCCGGCCTTTCAAGGCAGAGATCTTAAGCAGATTATATACAATGTCTTTAATAGTAAAATTGTGCTGCCTCAAGGCTATGAAAATAAGGAATATGTGGATCTATTTGAACAGGTGATCCTCAAAGCAACAGAAAAAGATCGCAATAATCGTTTTCTCTCTATGAGTGAAATGCTAAGTGCCATCGAGTCTTACGAAAAACAGCAGCATGTTGGTGGCGGTGGACAATCGGATAAGGCACAGGATGCGGCGATTACTTTTTTAATGCGGAAAATGAATCGTAAACAAGATTTTCCCGCCCTATCTGAGACCTTGGTTAAAATCAATTCGCTGGTGGATAAGGATGATACCAATTCCTCTGAGTTGGCGAATGTAATTGCCGAAGATTTTGCGCTGACCAATAAAATTTTAAAACTGGTTAACTCGGCCTATTATCGTGGTGCCAAGCCTGAAATTACTACGCTTTCTCAAGCGGTACTCATGCTAGGCTTTGATGCCGTGCGTTCGGTTGCAATTAGTTTGATTCTGATTGACCACTTGCATAATAAAAAACAAGCCAAGAAAATGCGCAGCCATATCGTGTCGTCCATTTATAGTGGCGTGTTGACTAAAGATCTGTCTGCTGAAGTGCAATTGGAAAATTTGGAAGAAGCCTTTTTAAGTGGTACTTTTCACCAATTGGGTGAGTTACTGGCTTTGTATTATTTTCAGGAAGAAGCTGAGGAAATTGATAAATTACGTCGTGAGCAAAATCTAACCGAGGATCAAGCTTCCAGAAAAATTCTGGGTGTTACCTATACTAAATTAGCGCTAGCAATTGCTGAAGAATGGAAATTACCGCGCTATATTATTGATAATATTCCACCATATAAGATATCCGATAACAAACGTAAAAATCTTAGCAAACATGATAAATTACGTGCGGTGACAACGCTTTCCAATGCACTTTCCAATGTTCTGGAAAATAAAGATGATGATCGTTGGCGATTTAATGCGGTGAAATTATGGAAAACGTTTGCCAAGGACCTCAACTTACCTGATGATTCGATGGTAAAAATTGCCGATCGAGCTCGGCAAAATTTGGTCGAGGTCAATAGTATTTATAATATTGATCTGAATAACTCAGATGTGGTCAATAAAGTTCAACAATTAGCCTATGAAGAACATCAACGCGATGACGATGGTGATAAAACCTTAGTGATTGAAACGACTATTGTTGAAACGAGCATTGTCGATGAGGTGATAGATCCAGAGGAAGTATTAAAAAAGGCAACCATAGAAATTAAAGAAATCCTCAATAGTCACTATCGATTGAATGATGTTTTAAAAAAGTTTGCGGATTCTGTGCATGAAGCTCTAGATTTAGAACGGGCTATTTTTTGTTTGTATAATCCCAAAAGTTTTGAAATGAGTGCGCGTTATGGTTTAGGTATTACGGCTAGTTTCTTAAAACAATTTACTTTTAAATCCAATAAAGGGAATAATGTTTTTCAGGTATCAGTTAATAAAGGTGTAGATATATTTATTAATGATGCCAATGATTTTGAGAAAAAGAATACCTTGCCTCCCTGGTATCGACAAATTATTGATGCGGAAACTTTCATTTTACTTCCCTTTACCATTAATAAAAAACCATTTGGTTTGTTTTATGCGGATAAAAATAAAAAGAATGATCTCGTTGTGGTGCAAGATTTATTGAAAAAAGTACAGGATTTACGTACCTTGTGTACTAGTGGTATCGAACAAAAAATGACTAAGCGATAGGGTTGATTTATCCAGCTTTGAATAGAATGTAGATAGTCAGCAGACGTGGACTAAAACCACGGAAATATTATCTAGACCTCCTGCATAGTTAGCCTTATCCACTAAACGTGCAGAAAAATTTTCATAATTAGGTAATTTTTTATTGGTGAGACGATTAATCAGAAATTCCTGAATATCAGAGTCATTGATCATTCCGTGTAAGCCATCCGAGCATATTAGCCAGGTGTCCCCTTTACGCATATCGGCTAATTCTATGTCCGGAAGTACATTTTCCCTTGGGCCAATGGCTCTTAAAATGATATTTGCTGCGGGTTTTGGGCCGACACGACCATTATCAATCCAATGTTGGCGCATGGAGTGATCATGGGATTTTTGAGTTAAGTGCCCATCACGATATTGGTAAATGCGACTATCACCACAATTACACACTACAACGCGACGTTTTTTGGGGAGAAACCAGCAGCCTGACAGTGTCGTGCCCATGCCTTTTTTATTATTTTGAGCCTGGCGGATCTGATTTTCTTTGAAAATAGTTTCGTTGGATAACTCAATCGCATCAATCATATGATTGAGTTCGAAATATTTTTTAGAACCAATGTCACTGGCATTTTCATAGCTGACATTGCTTAATTGTTCGGCACCTTGTACCTCTTTATTATTTTGGTTTTCGTTTAAGTAGTTTTCAATTATTTTGACCGTTTCCTGAGAAGCATAATCACCATTACCATGACCACCAATGCCGTCGGCAACTAAATACAGTCCCTGCTTATCGTCATAATGAATATAATCTTCATTCAATGCTCTTTTTTGCCCTTTATCTGTCATGCCAGACGATTTTAATTTGAGTGGGAAAAAGAAGTTAAATATATTCATAAATTTTTTTAAATAGTGCTAAGGTCCAGTTTTTATCTTAACATATCCATATTAATATGCAGTAATTTCATCGCGATTCTGCGTGAGTAACCAAGCCTTGCTGGATCCAGGTTTGAATAAACTCTGCAGCTCTTTGGGGAGCATTTTGTTCGTCAATCCATTCGGTAATACCTGAGCAGATGGCAGAAAAATTAACGCCCTGGCTGACTTGATCAAGTGCCCATGCTTCATCCACGTCCATAGAACGAAACCAGGTTCGCAATTCATTTCGCCAGACTAACCAAGCAATTGGATAGTCATTTTGTTCCATGTCAATTGGATCGGATTCTTCATCAATGACTTTCCATAATTGTGGCGCATTCCAAAGCAAGTTTAACCTTTGAATGGATGGATGCAAAGTAAAAACTACACTATCCCATTGTTCTATAGGGATTGCAACTAAATCACTTATATCCATGGGTTTTTCATCAGCAGCATCAAAGGCTTCACGTAATCCCCATTCAAAAGTTGTCATATCAACTATAATAGGAAAACTATTTGCTAAAGGATAATCAATTAGCCAAGTGGATAAATGGTGACCAAAATAACGTAATGAAAAATGTTGGGAAGGATTATCATCAATATAATCACTGGCCAATTGAAAAAAACGTTCGTCGCCGATTAAGGTATGTAAGGCCGGGAAAGTATCCGCTAAAGCCTCAATTAAGCGTAAGCGATAAGCATTGGCGTAAATTTCTAACCGTAGGCCAATGACTTCTGGATTAGGACCCGCAATTTCAGATTTTATCCTGCTATCGCCTTGTTGTAACCAGGCCAGAAACGCACTTTGTAGAGCGGCTAATTTCATGCATTGGTCTCCAACACTTGTTGCGATAGGTTACGTGCTGTTTGTAATTCTTGCACAAGTTCAGACAAAGACGGAATATTATCATCGCGTTCAATCATACAAGACACTTGGCCAAATCGTTTTACGGCATACTGATATAATTCCCATACTTCCTGACGAATATCATGATCGTGGGTATCAATAATATAATCGCCAAAATCGCTATGTCCCGCTAAATGAAATTGTTGGACTCGCTCTTTAGGGATGGCGTCCAGATAAACGATGGGATCAAATTGATGATTAATTGCAGAAACATAAATATTATTTATATCCAATAAGATTAAACAATCGGCTTGTTGAGCAACCGTATTTAAAAACTCCCACTCCGACATTTCGGATTGAGTATAAGAAATATAGCTGGATACATTTTCCATTAAAATTGGTCGTTGTAAAAAATCTTGGACCTGAATAATACGTTCCACCACATGCTGGAGTGCTTCTTCGGTATAGGGTAGGGGTAATAAATCATGTGCATTAGAGCCGCCCATACCCGTCCAACAAAGGTGATCGGATATCCAGTGTGCATCAATACGTTGTGCCAGCTCTTTAACTTGTTCTAAATAATTAAAATTTAAGGGATCACTATTGCCAATGGACAATGATACTCCATGCATGACCATGGGATAATCTTGATGGATTTTATCCAGATAATAAAGTGGTTTACCACCAGGAACTAAATAATTTTCAGTTAAGATTTCAAACCAATCAACCTTTGGGCTGGTATCAATAATGTCTTGATAATGTTCCTTTCGAAGCCCCAGTCCAAAGCCTAGGTGTCTGGAAAGCTGATTTGCCATAAAAATTCCAAATGATTGAGTAAGAGTCTTTTAGAATTATAGACAAAAAATGAGTGGGTGGGAGAAAAATTAAAAGAAAAGTGCATGTTTATTGACCAGCTCAGGCTTACAAAACCTGAGCTGGTCAATAAACCTAGAAAACGCTAAAAAATCAGCTAGTGACTTTACCGCCTTTAGAATCACATTCTTCTTTAGTCATAGACAGCCAGCCTTGACCTTTACAACTATTCATTCCTTTGCAAGCATTGGTTGCTGTTTTGCATGCTGTAGTCCCTTTACAGGCATTAATTCCCATACAATGTATTTTGGCTTCGCTGGCCATATAGCCGCCTTTTGATTCTGTTGTTTGACAGCCTGTTGTAATTAATAGTGCCGCCGCCGCAGCAATAGAAGCACCAGCTAATTTTTTTGCAGTATTCATTTCATTATCCTCGTTGTGGTTTTTTGCTATTGAGTACAATAAAAAATATTAGCAGCAAATTGATCTATGTCAATAATGGATGGATAATAATTGAATATTTTCAATCAGAAGGTGATAAATGTCATTTTGGTCGTTATTCTGTTACTCCGAACATAGGGATGCTCAGAGCTAAAAAATGAATCTATTAATTAGAAACCTAACAACAGGAGCCTCCACTATTTGTATCACTATCAGTCGCTTTGTCATCAAAGGGTAAACTGCTTCCGCAGCCGTCGAATATGCCATAATGGGTCGAAGTATTACCATAAAACTCAAAATGTTCACGAAATCGTGTTTCATTTAACATGCGAGAAGTATTACTACATACCGGGAACATTTTACCGGTCTCAATAATATGATGCTTATCCAGGATAAATTCATGGGGGTGATGTTCGATGGTGCCCTTATAAACAACCGCTTGGCCATAATCTTCACAAGCAGGTTCTAAGTTGTCCAGTTTAAAGAGGCGGTAGGTTGCTGAATAGAAACCGATATGGCCAATTAATAATTCGATTTCTTCATTATCAATTTCCAAAGGGCGATCTTCAACCAAACGAGGATCAAGAAAACCGCATTGTTTGGCTAGATTTTGAAAGTCATTCCAGTATAAAGCCCCACTCAAACACTCACCATATAAAATCGGATTTTCGATGAGTTCACTGGGAACTCGCCGTTGGCTATAAACGTCTGAAAAGTATAATTCTCCACCGGGCTTTAATAAGCGATAAGCCTGTTTTAAAACGGCTTCTTTATCGGGAGATAAATTAATTACGCAATTGGAAACAATGATATCAAAACTATTATCTTCTAAGTCTAATTCTTCTAAGTGTTCAATATAGGCTTTGCGAAATTCCACATTAGCTTGTTTATACCCAAATGCATCCCGATGATAATCGATATGTTGGTTGGCAACTGCTAGCTGTTCATCGGTCATGTCCACGCCTAGAATATAACCATTCTCACCCGCTAAGTAAGACAATAGAAAACAGTCCCGACCCGAGCCACTGCCTAAGTCCAAAATTCGTGTGTTTTTTAATAGTTGGGGCCGTACTAAACCACAACCATAATATTTACTACTTACCTCGGGATGAATTTTTGCCATCCCTTGTTTTAAATAAGATGGGATGTCAGTATCGCTGGTACAACAAGCATCGGTTTTTAAATCTGCCGAATTATTTAAAATTTTCCCATAATATTCCTGTACTTGCTCGTGCATAAAAAATCCTCACATGATTCAATTTGGTTCAGGTCTGACCCGTCTTAAACCCCCAGCATATTGCGCTGCACGAAAAAATGCAATTTTTATTTTTGAAAAAAAAAATGAGATTACCCGTGGTGATGCCTTAGATGCCTTATTGTATTTGAACAATTTTTCATTGATTGAATATTATACCCAAACTACCTCGCAATTTTAGGATACGTGAGTATATGCTGCTCTGATGTTATTGCAGGGTTCTATTCTCGCTAGGCTTGACATCCATCGTTGAGAATAGACCTTGATTGATTCCCCAATTGGTTTTTTCGATGCTAGCAGCTAACATGTTCATCAGCCGATGCATCATCTCTTCATTAAAATTGACTTTTGCCACCGGTTCATGGCTTGAAAATTCTAAGACATAACTTTCTGTTGTGGTAGAAATATCAATTTTTTGAATCAATTGTGGGGTAATATTTAAGGAAACACCATCCACCTGAGTTACTTGTTCGGTGGTTCTCTCAAGATTGTCCTCATGCTCCATTTTCATAATATCTGCGATGGCGTTTTTATTCACATCTCCCGTCCATTTACTGCCTTTGGTTAAAAGCTGTTCAGTAATCATAAACCAGTTGATGACCATGTTACGGGTTAGCCAGAGATCAATCCGTTTGTCACTGGCGACATCACATATCATCCGAATTCGATCCTCGGTACTATCATAAACAAAACTAACGGTGGAAATATTTAACATACTTAGGCACGCAACTTTTCAAGAGCTTGTTGATATTTCACCGAAGTATTGTCGATAACCTGTTGGGGAAGTTCAGGTCCAGGCGCTTGCTTATTCCACTGTTTATTGGCGACCATTTTCTCTAAATAATCACGAACATATTGTTTATCAAAGCTTTCCGGACTAATACCGGGTTTATAGCTATCGGCTAACCAAAAGCGAGATGAGTCAGGAGTTAACATTTCATCTATAATAGTAAGTTGGTTATTAGCATCAACGCCAAATTCAAATTTGGTATCGGCAATAATTATTCCACGCTGAAGAGCATAGTCTGCCGCCTGAGTATAAATTTTTAGACTCACTTCTTTAATTTGCTGAGCGAGTTCCTGACCAACCAGCTTGACTGTAGCATCAAAGTCAATATTTTCGTCATGTTCTCCAACCGCAGCTTTGCTGGAAGGTGTATATATTGCTTCTGGTAATTTATCGGCCAATTGAAGACCGGTGGGCAATTGTATTCCACATATAGCACCTGTTTTTTGATAATCTTTCCAGCCCGAACCGATGATATAACCTCTGGTTATGGCTTCAATAGGCAAGGCTTTTAGTTTTTTGACCACGATAGCTCGGCCTTTTACCAGTTCGCACTCTTGTGCATCCGGGATAGCTTCTTCTAGGGTGATGTTAGCAATTTGGTTAGGAATGATATCGGCAAAATGATTAAACCAAAAAGATGAAACTTCCGTTAATATTCGACCTTTATTGGGAATCGGTGTAGGCATAATGACATCAAATGCCGATAATCGGTCAGTAGTGACTATTAGCAAATGTTCTTCGCCAACAGCATAAATATCTCTAACTTTACCCTGGTGGACTTTAGGTAGGCTTTTTAAATTTGTTTCATACAATGTAGTTGCGGGCATAATCTGAATTCTTAATCGATAAAATTCATATTTTACTTGATGCCGCGGCTATTCGCACATGTTTGTAGGATTTTTCTGATTTTTTAATTGATTAAAAAGCGCTAAACTAACTTTTTATCTGAAAGTCATAGGGTCAAATAAATGTCGCTGGCACTAGTAAATAGCCGTAATGCTGAATTAGAGGCAACAGCTGTTCAAATTGAGGTTCATTTAGCTAATGGTTTACCTTCAATATCCGTAGTAGGAATGGCCGAAGTTGCGGTTAAAGAAAGCAAGGAAAGAGTAAGAGCAGCGATTGTTAATAGTCAATTTGAATTTCCTATTCGGCGTATAATCATAAACTTAGCACCCGCAGACTTACCCAAAGAGGGAGCTCGCTTTGATCTCGGCATTGCCATTGGCTTATTACTGGCCTCTGAACAACTTAATCCACGAAGTTTTAATATTAATGATTATGAATTTTATGGTGAATTGGCTTTAAGTGGAGACCTCAGGCCTATAAATGGTATTCTTTCAGCTGCAATTAAAGCAAAAGAGAATAATAAGATCCTGATTGCACCCAAAAAAAATGCTCAGGAAGCTGTGTTGATTAAGGGACTGACGGTATTATATGCTGAGCACCTTTTAGATGTGTGCAATTTTATTAATGGTCAAACTCATCTGGTCCAAGCGGAGTTAAAGCCAGCCCAAAATATAATAAGCATTGGGTGTTTTTCAGAAATCAAAGGGCAACAACAAGCAAAACGAGCCATTGAGATTGCTGCCGCTGGTCAACATTCTATTTTGTTAAGCGGTCCACCTGGAAGTGGCAAAACCATGTTGGCGAGTCGTATGGCTTCTATTCTACCGCCGATGACGATTAAAGAAGCTGAAGAATCTGCGGCGATACGTTCAATTAGTGGAGAAGCCCTAGATATCGATAAATGGGGGAGTCGTGTATTTCGCAACCCCCACCATACGGCTTCCGGCGTTGCTCTAGTTGGTGGTGGTAGTAACCCTAAGCCGGGTGAAATTAGCTTAGCACATCATGGCATACTCTTTATGGATGAACTCCCTGAATTTGATCGAAAGGTGTTAGAGGTTTTACGTGAACCATTGGAATCGGGGCAGATTAGTATTTCAAGAGCGGCTCGACAAGTTCAATATCCAGCTAAATTTCAATTAGTAGCAGCAATGAATCCTTGCCCCTGCGGTTATTTAGGAGATGCGCAAAATAATTGTCGTTGTAGTTCGGAACAGGTGCAACGCTATCAACATAAATTATCAGGGCCTTTTTTGGATCGTATTGATCTTTATGTGGAATTAATGGCCCTCTCTTATCAAGAACTTTATTCCCCGGTATCCAGCCAGTCGGAAACCTCAATACTCATTCAGGCCAGAGTTTGTGCAGCAAGAGATATTCAATTAAAACGGCGTCATAAAAGTAATGCTCAACTCAATGTTAAAGAAATTGAGGAGGATTGTGCCTTAGATGGAGAGGGCATTCGTTTAATTGGCCATGCCATGGATAAATTACGATTATCGGCTCGAGCTTATCATCGGATATTGCGTATTGCACGGACTATTGCCGATTTGGACCAGAGTGATCAAGTGATTGTAAAACATTTGGCTGAAGCCATTAATTATCGTAAAAACGACAGGAAAACATAGCAGCGGCAGGTCATATTGATTGTGTGGTAAAATTCAGGATTTCGAGTAACGGATAGTGTATTTGGTGTGAAACAAAAACGGATTAGCAATCAATTGCGAATTATTGGTGGGCGTTGGCGAGGGCGAAAACTTGCTTTTGCCGATGGCAAAGGTTTGCGTCCTACTCTAGATCGAGTCAGGGAAACCTTGTTTAATTGGCTGCAGTTTGATATTGCTGGTGCGCGCTGTCTGGACCTATTTAGTGGTAGTGGTGCTCTGGGGTTTGAAGCCTTATCTCGAGGAGCGGCATTGGTTAGTATGCTTGATACAAATCCGGCAGCGGTTAAACAAATTCGGCAAAATCTGCAATTGTTGGACTGCTCACAAGCTGAAGTTTTGTCACAAGATGCATTGATATTTCTAAAAAGTTATAAGGTGGATATTAAAAATGAACCTTATAATATCGTATTTCTTGATCCGCCTTTCCAACAAAATTTACTATTCGATTGTTGCCAGGCATTGGACGAAAATAAGATATTGACTAATCAGGCGTTTATTTATGTTGAAGCTGAAAAACAGTTGGTGCTGCCACAAATGCCTGAGTCTTGGATGCTTTTAAAAGAAAAAAAGGCTGGTCAATTAAGATATTATTTATTTCAGAAGATTGATTAATATTGTTAGGTAAAATAGTCTAGGGTTTGATACCTGCATTTTGTAAAAAGTGTCGAATATCCATAATTTCATTTTGATTGGATACATTTTTATGAGTATGGCGCGGTAAAGTTGCTTCTACGCCATTTAGTACAATAGTGGTTTTGCCACTATGCTGCAATGTCATATCGACATCAAGAGCTTCCAATAATTTTATGACATCATTCCATTTTAAATCATGGGTAATAGGATGTTGAAAAATTTTTGCTAGGGTTTTTTGATGTTTGTGGTTCATAAAACAGATCCTTTTATTCCTAACTTTAACACATATTGCTGACCATCTTAAAGGTAGCCCCTTGAAAAAAAAAAGTTTGCCTGTATTAATAGAACTTAAGACAAATATAGATAAGGCAAAACTATGGTAACTGCCGTATACCCTGGTACGTTTGATCCCATCACCAATGGACATATGGATGTTATCAGACGCGCATTACGACTGTTCGACAAGGTCATCGTAGCCATTGCCACGAGTAAATCGAAAGCCCCTTGGTTTACGTTAGAAGAACGAGTATCCATGGCTGAGATTGCCTTGGAACACAATCCCAATGTTTTGGTTACCGGATTTGACAATCTATTGGTTGATTTTTGCCAACAACATGAGGCCACGGTAATTCTACGTGGACTACGAGCTGTCTCTGATTTTGAATATGAATTGCAATTGGCTGGTATGAATCGCCATCTTAATCAAAATATCGAAACCCTCTTTTTACCAACCACTGAAAATCATGCCTATATTTCCTCAAGTTTGGTTAAAGAAGTGGCAAAATTGAATGGCAATATTACTGATTTCGTTCCAAGTAATGTAAAAGCTGAATTAAATAAAAAAATAGTATAAAATGTGCGACAAATTTTCGGGGGAGTATTGAAAATTTTAGTAATTATGTATCTATAGTTTTAATTTAACGGTCAAATAACCATACAAATATGGAAATTTGGCATTTTATGGTTACTAATAAGAGTATTTAATATGCTTCTCAAAGTCACTATTTTTATTCCTTTTGGAGGTTAAACATGTCATTAATTATCACCGATGAGTGCATAAACTGTGATGTCTGTGAACCGGAATGTCCTAACGAAGCCATTTTTATGGGCGAAGAAATCTATGAAATAGATTGGAAACTTTGTACAGAATGTGTGGGTCATTATGATGAACCACAATGTGTTGAAGTTTGCCCTGTCGATTGTATTCCTAAAGATCCTGAACATGAAGAAACTAACGACGAGCTTATGGCAAAATACCGCGAACTCACGGGTGAAGAATAAATCCTATATCAGTTCATACTGAAATAGGATTTATTTTGTAATTTTTAATTCCTAGGGATGGAATGTTTTAAAAGTTACCAAAAAATAGAAAGAGCTCCTTATGGAGCTTTTTTTATGTCTGTCTGTTTTTTTGTCCTATACTTCACACCTATAAAATCAGATAAAAATTTTTTTAATCAATCGATGGTTCAATTAAATGATAACTAAACGGATTAGTCTATTCTTATTGCTTGCTTTGTGCTCCTTCAATATTTATGCAGAGAAGCCAATTAGGCCTCAGCAAAGCGCTATTGCGACGGCACATCCTCTGGCGACTCAAGCTGGAGAATTGATTTTACAGCAAGGCGGCAATGCCTTTGATGCCGCCGCCGCGATTACAGCCGCTTTGGCCGTGGTTGAACCCTATAGTTCGGGGCTTGGCGGTGGTGGTTTTTGGATGTTGCACTTAGCGGATAAAAATAAGACAGTGTTTTTGGATGGCCGGGAAAAAGCACCTCTTAGTGCCCATCGGGATATGTACTTGGATGCGCAAGGAAACTATATTAAAGGTTCATCCGTTAATGGAGCTTTAGCCGCTGGTATTCCCGGGACTGTTGCAGCAATGGTTAAATTGGCCGAAACATATGGAAAGCTCACTTTGGCGGATAGTTTGCAGCCTGCTATTCAATATGCCCGAGAAGGTTTTAAAGTAACCAAGCACTATCGTCGTATGATAGGCTTCCGATATGACACCATTCGTCAATCACCAGCCGCTGCCGCCGCATTTTTAGATCAGAATCAAGTCCCCGAGTTGGGATTTATGATTCGCCAACCTGACTTAGCCCATACGCTTGAAAAAATTGCTCAACAGGGAAAAGCCGGGTTTTATCAAGGAGAAGTGGCAAAAAAATTGGTGGACGGTGTGAATCAGGCCGGAGGCCATTGGAGCTTGGCCGACTTAAGTGGCTATCAAATCGTCGAACGTGAACCGATAAAATTTGGCTATGGTGACTTCACAATTTTTTCCGCACCGCCCCCCTCATCGGGTGGAATTGCGTTAAATGCCATTTTAAATATGTTGTCCAATTTCAATATGGAAAAAATGCCAACCAGCGATAGGACACATCTAATTGTAGAAGCCATGCGTCGAGCCTATCGTGATCGCGCCGAATTTTTAGGCGATGCTGACTTTGTATCGGTTCCGGTAGCACGCCTTACTTCCCCGGATTATGCCGCAGGATTGAGTGTTTCCATTAACCCTAAATTTAATACCCCCAGTGCGACTCTCGCTGGTTATCAACAAAAATCGGGTGGAAACGATACTACGCACTTTGTCGTTTTAGATCAGCAAGGTAATAGTGTTTCAGCAACCATGAGTATTAATTACCCCTTTGGATCCGGTTTTATGCCACCCGGCACAGGTATTTTATTAAATGATGAAATGGATGATTTTGCGGCAAAACCAGGTGAGCCTAATGTATATGGTTTAGTCGGTGCAGAAGCCAATTCTATTGCTCCTGAAAAACGTCCCTTATCCAGTATGAGCCCCACTTATATTAAAACTAGCAAGGGTGTGGCATTAATAGGTACCCCGGGCGGTAGTCGTATCATTACTATGGTGTTATTAGGTATTTTAGAGCTAGAACAATCAATTAATCCAGACGATTGGGTAAATCTTCCACGTTTTCACCATCAATATTTACCTGATATTATTCAGTATGAGAAAAATACCTTTAGCGAAACGGAGATCGAATCCTTGAAAGCTAAAGGGCATCAGCTCAAACAAGTTGATAATTATGGCAATATGCAGGCTTTGTGGTGGGATTATCAAAGTGGTAACGTGACTAGTGCCTCAGATAAGCGTGGTGAAGGTATGGCAAGGCGTTTTAAAGTAAGTTTTGAAGGACAGAATCAATAATAAAACTTTTTTTAGCACAAACAAAAAAGCCTCGGGGGTTAAACGAGGCCTTTTGTAATATCATGCATCGGGTAAATAGGAGAGATGATGCATTTTGGAGTCAAACTCTATATTTCAATGTGTACATTTCATTGGAGAGATGAGAATGTTCACTAATATCTTAGCTTTATTAATGCGATATTTGTGCCAACTTTTATATTAATTGTCTTATTTATTTAAAATCAATCTCTTATGTTATCTTTGTTATCTCGGGCGATTTTGGGAGTGCCAATATTATGGTGTAGACGCGAAATATCGCTTCGCTAATTCGTCTCGATGAAATTTAGCTCTGGCATTTGGGGCAATAATAGCTATTTCTTTGCCCAATTCGTTTTTCTTTAATAGTAGTGCCGCAAATTTTACAATCCTTGCCATTTTGTCCATAGACGGCTAATTCCAATTGAAAATAACCGGGTTTGCCATTACTGCCGCGAAAATCTTTTAATGTGGTTCCGCCTTGTTTAATTGCTTCAGACAATACTTGAATAATTGCCTTGTATAAGCGCATAAAATCATTTCTCGATACTCGACCAGCAGCTTTTCCGGGCCTAATTCCCGCTAGAAAGAGCGCTTCGTTTGCATAAATATTACCCACGCCAACCACAATATGGTTATCCATAATATATTGTTTTATTGGTAAGCGTTTTTGACGAGATTTTTGATAAAAGTCATTAAAATGAAAATCAGCTCCTAAGGGTTCTGGGCCTAAATCACATAAGAGTTTGTGAGTTTCAGGGTTACCCTGACACCATAATAAGGCACCAAAGCGACGAGGATCACGATAACGGAGTATATATTGGTTGGATAGACGGATATCAAAATGATCGTGTTTTTCTATTGCATTATGATTTTCAAGAATACGTATACTGCCTGACATGCCTAAATGAATAATCAAATATAGATCATCTTCACAATTGATGAGTAAATATTTCGCGCGCCTAGAAACTGCAAGGATTTTTTTGTTTTTAAATAGCTTGGGGATTGCGGCATCCGCAGGCCAGCGTAAACGCGGCTCACGGATATCAATAGCAAGAATAAACTGGTCGGTTAAATAGGATTGTATACCTAGGCGAGTCGTTTCGACCTCAGGAAGTTCTGGCACTTAACGAATTCCAGGTTTATTTTGTCTCGTCAGAGGGATAATAACCCCACTCGCGGCGGAAAGTGTAATCAAATGGCTCTTTAACCAGTTTTTCTGCTGACTCATCCGTATTACCGGCTAATATTGAGAAGGGTAGACCCAAGGTAAAAGCGGCAGCCCCAAAAGCCGTACCAAGTGCACTGACGGGACGAACTAATATATCGGCCAGCATGTCACCATCGGATACTTCTTCATGGGTATATTCACGAGCAAAGCTATTGCCAGTGCTTAAAAGCATTATCATCGAGATAATTACCAGACCTAAGAGAGTATTTTTTTTCATCATTTTTCGCCTAATTGCTTGAATTCTTTTCATTGTAAAATTTACAGTTAAAAGCTTAACAATATGAAATAAATTAAGTTTATCTTATAAGTGCTTATTTTTTCTAATAGATTATTAGCAATATTTTCTGAGTATAGCCGATTATTCTTGATAAATCCTGTTTTTTTCCAAAAAAAGCAAACTGTTTGGCAAAAAATTAAATTAATCTCATTTTCCTATCCGTGCAGCTAATTGCATTGCCTGCTTTAATCCTTTGTCAATAAACGAAGCTTGGGTTAATTTATGAGTTGTCATCGATACATGTGGGTTTTTAGAGCGGGCTTTTATTAGTGTATTTTCAGCGGCGATTGTATGCTGCTTGACATGATTAAATCTAATTTTAAGTAATTCATATAATTCTTTTGCTTGTGTTTCTTCCAATTGTCCTGCCTTCATTAAAAGATCATCAATACGCTCTGGTCCACTATCTTGAGTGATTAATGTTGCAAAAAAATCGGTTAAAACAGTTTCTGAAGGATGAGATTTTTCGAATACTTTCAGTAAGCGCATTGCAATACTTTCAATACAAATACTGGCAGAACTATTGGGGGCATATTCTAGTAGTGCCTGTTGTTTCTCTACGGCTCGACTAACCATTTCGTCAGAAATGATAAATCCTGCTAACCGAACTTCTAGTTGTAAGTACTTACTTACTGCCTCATTAAATCGGGTAAATATTTGCTTGGCCATTTTTCGTCCTGAAACCATATTGATAATCAATAATACGGTACGATTATAGCCCTGTTTTTTTAACACTTTTAATAGGGAAAAAGCATCGGTTAGAGAGGTTGGTTCTCGTGTTATGGTGAGTATTAGATAAGGTACGGCATGTAAAAAATTTAGGACGGTATCATCAACACCAGCTGCAGTATCGATAATTAAATAATCATAGTTACTTTCGAGTTCCTGTAATCCGTTGAGTAGGTACTGTTGCTGATTTTTTTTAAGATGGGTAAATTCCGTTACACCGGAAGCCCCGGCGATGATATCCATATTGGAAGGGCCTTGGATAATAATATCATCAAGGCTTTTATTTTCTGTAAATAGGTGTTGTAGGGTATAGAGAGGGCTAAGACCTAATAGAATATTAATATTGGCCAAATTAATATCTGCATCGAAAAGGCACACTTTATGGCCCGCATTCGCAAAGCTGATGCCCAAATTGGTGGCGATATTACTTTTTCCAACACCTCCTTTGCCGCTGGAAATAGCCATAAGCTTTGCTTTTTTTGATCGTTTTTTTGTCATTGATTAATGAGATAAATAAATTTATTAGGTCATATTGTGAATATCATTGCAAATTTATTCCCATTAAAAATGTATTGGTAGACAAAATAATTTGCATTTATATATTATTTTTCTTACACTTATATGTATTTTTTAAACTAATATCTATGTTATGGCCTGGTCAGCAAATCAAACAAAAAAAGATATTAATGTAGAAAAACTGCCGTCAATCCCTCATACCCTAATTAAACTTATCGATGCCTTTCAGGATCATGAGGTCGATTTTAAGCAGGTTTCTGACATTATACAAAAGGATCCCGCGCTCACAACCAAAATGTTGAATGTGGCGAATTCGGCTGCCTATGCTCAATGTCATTTTAAAGATTTTGAGCGTATCTTAGTTGTCTTGGGTATGGATACGGTTAAAACTATAGCTACCTCGGCAGCGGTACAGCAGTTTTTTTCTCAGTTTAATAGCGATAATGAGGGCCATATTGGCCGCTTTTGGTTGACCTCCCTACATGCCGCATATTTTGCCAAAGCTGCAGCTCAACTGGTTGGTTATCCCAGTAAAGATGAAGCATACTTAGGTGGCTTATTACATCAAATTGGGCAATTAATTTTTCTCAGTCAAAACTATGAAGAATATGCGCCGATTTTGGAAAAATGTAAAGATACCAAAGAACTTCATGACAAGGAGGTTGAACTCTTTGGCTATTCTTCTGCTGCCTTAGGTTCAAAGTTGATTAATTCCTGGCAGACTGAGACCATGCTGGAAGATGCAATTTTGTATCAGGATGCTCCCATTGAGCATTTATTTGATACCCCCTTATTGATTCGGATTATCAATTTAGCCCATCGCTTTGGTCAGCAAATGACTCGTTATCATAGTGATAAACCGGCTTTTTTTGATCAGGCATTTCAGTTATTTGGTTTGACCGAGGCAGTTATTGAAGATCTTTTTGCCGGCATTCAAAACGATATTATTAATACCGCTCAAGGGCTAGGCATAGAGTTCAATGAAGAATACAGTGAAATCCTTAATCAAGAACAGTTCAGCCTAAGTCTGGCGGCTCGAGTTAAAAATATAGCAATCAGTGGTAGTATTTCCACTACTGAATATGAAGATAACGACCAGCAAATCATTTGTAATGTGATGCAAAACATTCACATTATTTTTGGTTTATCACGTTGTCTTTACTTTTCTTTGGATAAGCAACAATCCCAACTTTATTGTAGTGCGGAAAATATTAATCCACCATTGGATTTAGATGGTTTTAATATTCAAGTCGAACCAGCTCGCAGCTTATTAGCCAAGGCCTATAATAAACGAGCAATAACGTCTTCTTTTGAAGCCAATACAGAAACGCCTAACGGAGTGGTGGATCGACAACTTATCCGAATATTGAAAACCGAAGGTATGTTGTGTATTCCACTATTCAATCATACTGATTTTTTTGGCGTATTGGTTGCCGGTGTCTCCAGTGAACATTATCCTCAATTGATTCAGCAACGCCGCTTAATTGCCGACTTTACGCGTACAGCCGCTAAAAATCTCAGCCAAATTAGGGCTATTCAGGAGCAACAACAGGAAACTCTTGATCAGGCTAGCAATCAGCAAAACATATATATTCGTAAACTAATTCATGAAGCGAACAATCCTCTAGCCATTATTACTAACTATCTACAAATTCTATCGATGAAAATGCAAGATAGTGATCAAAATGTCAGTTCTCAGATTAGCACCTTGCAAGACGAAGTAGAGCGGGTGAGTAATATTTTATTACGGATGAAAGAGCCGCCAGATAATAGCGATATTGTTATGGGAAATACTAATATTAATTTATTGATAAAAGAATTAATATCGGTATTTCAAACCTCTTTATTTCAAACCAATCAAGTAATGGAAACCCTGCGTTTGGATGAATCCATACCAGCTATCCAGTGCGATCGTAATGGTTTAAAACAGGTTATTATTAATCTGGTTAAAAATGCTGCCGAGGCAATGCAGGATGGAGGCATTTTAGAAATAGAAACACATGATTTGATCAATATGAATGGCCAACAATATATTGAGGTGATCATTTCAGATACCGGACCCGGAATGAGTGACGAGGTTTTAGCCAACCTTTTTACCCCGGTAAAAACGACAAAAGGAGAAAATCATTCCGGACTAGGCTTAAGCATTAGTAAAAATATTGTTGATAAGCTAGGAGGGACGATAAGTTGCCACAATCGCGGCAATGGCGGTGTAAAATTTGTCATTTTGCTACCTCGACTAATACCTGAAGAGAAATCAGACAATGCTACAGACAGAAATTAAGCAAAATAAAAATGCCAATAATGAAAATATAAATGATCGTCGCAGCGTCGTGGCCAATGAAAAACTGAATCCTAAAATCTTGGTTGCTGATGATGATCAGGTGATGCGCAATTGTGTTAAAGATTTGCTTGCTGCTTATGGATATAACAGCACCTTAAGTGAAAATGGGAAACAAGCTATCGCTCTGATGGCACAGCAAAAATTTGATATTTTACTGTTGGATCTTATGATGCCAGAAATGGATGGGCATCAGGTAATGATTGAAGCAAAACGACGATTTCCAGATGTTGATATTATTATTGTTAGTGGTGATGCGACCTTTAGTAATGCAGCCAAAGCATTGCGCCAGGGAGCTAAGGATTTTATTAGCAAACCGTATAAACCTGAAGATCTGATTAAAAGCATTCGCCATATTCAGGAAACTCGTAATCTGAAAGGCAAAATTGATCATATGCATCAACAAATTTTAGCATCAGAGCAACGTTACCGCTTTTTTATTAATCACTCGCCTGATCTTATTTATATGTTGGATCAAAAAGGAAAATTTGCTTTTGTTAATGAACGAGTAACTGAGTTACTGGGGTATCATCCTAATGATCTGCTTGGTAAACATTATTCAACGATTGTGTTTAGTGAGGATTTACCACAAGCTAATTATGTATTTGCTCAAAACAATGAGTTTCCTGATATTAACCAGAATATGGAGTTTCAATTAGTTCCCCAATCCAGCTCGGCAGAAATGCGTTGTTTTGAATCCGATTCAGTTGCTATCAATATGGTTATGTCAGATTTATTTAGCAGTGGAAATAATTCAGAGCAGATCTTTTCTGGCATATATGGAGTTGCTCGTGATATTACTGAAAAGAAAAAGCATGAACGGCAGATTTCCTTTCAACTCTATCATGATGCTTTAACCACTCTTCCCAATCGTGTGTTATTTAAAGATCGCATGAACTATGCCCTATCTCAAGTGCAACGCAATGAGAGTCGTTTGGCGGTATTATTTATGGACATGGATCGATTTAAAACCATCAATGATTCTTTGGGACATCCGGCTGGGGATAAATTATTACGCTCCATGGCTATTCGTTTAAATGCTTGCTTGCGAGAAAGTGATACCCTGGCTCGGATTGGTGGTGATGAATTTTTATTATTAATGCCGGAAATTAATTTTCCTTCTGATGCTGAAATTTTAATTAAAAAAATGCAACAGGTATTAACGGAGCCGTTTAGTATTGAAGGCCATGATATTTTTGCCAGCTTTAGCATTGGTGTGTCACTTTATCCTGAAGATGGAGATAATGCGGATACTTTAATCAAACATGCTGATATGGCCATGTATCAAAGTAAGCGTCGCCAAAAAGGCAGTTACCAGTTCTTCTCTAGGCATTTGATACGACAATTCCAATCCAATTTAGCCATTGAAAATGGTATTCGGACGGCTCTGGCTGAAAGCCAATTTGAAGTCTATTTCCAGCCTCAGTTTAATATTAAGGCCCATAAAGTTTCTGGCGTGGAAGCCTTAATTCGGTGGAACCATCCTGAAAAAGGCATGATTATGCCGAATGATTTTATTCCTTTGGCAGAAGAAACAGATTTGATCTGTGATATTGGCAATTGGATGTTGGATGCGTCGATGCAGATTTTACAGCAATGGAATATTAATTCGAAATTGCGCCATATTAAATTGGCCATCAATATTTCTGCAACACAATTTGCCCAGGATGAATTTGTCCCCTATGTATTGGAAACTATGCAAAAATATAATATTGGTGGGGAACAAATTGAGTTAGAGATTACCGAAAATGTACTGGTTCAAAATATCCAACAAGTGGTCTCCAAACTTAAAAATTTAGGGCGTTATGGAGTTCGTTTTGCTATCGATGATTTTGGAATGGGGTATTCATCGCTGAGTTACTTGCAAGAGCTGCCATTAAATAATTTAAAAATTGATCGCTCTTTTTTAAATACCATACAATCCAATGAAGATAGTAATTCCATTATCTCAGCTATCGTATCCATGGCCAAAGAAATGGATATGGAAATTGTGGCTGAAGGTGTCGAGAATGAGGTCCAACTGAACTATATCCGCAATATTGGTTGTCCGGTGGTACAAGGATATTTCTTTGCCAAACCTATGCCTGTTGAGCAGGCAAAAGATTTAGCGCTGTCCAATTCTGCATAGAAATATTAGGCAAGCTTGTCCTATATCTTAACCTTGAGTATTTTAGTCGTGGTATTTTCGCAATATCTAAACTGATTAATTTTAAAACTCAGTACTTCTTTAATATCAATTTATTGTTTGGCTTTTCGACAAATAACATGAATATAACGCCCCATCGATAAAAAGGGTTCTTGACGACAATACTGTTGTTCCAGTTTTAAATAACTGGCAGGGGATTCTTTCAGGCGTTCTTTGGGAGAATAATCATGAATGACGCGTACCCCACTTTTGACTAAAATTTCCATACCGGCTTTTTCCAACCAAGCATACACGTGGGCGGGTTCTAATGGATTTGTTGGAGTAAGGGTTTTTTTCCTATTCCACGGATTCGATCTTTCTCTAATATACCCAAATTACCAAAGATCACATGCTGCATAATTAAGGAATTGCGGTTAAAAAACATCAGCGATAAGTAACCATCATCGGCTACCAAGGGTAATAATTGTTGTAAGGTTTTTTCTGGTTCTGCTAACCATTCTAACACGGCATGAAAGAGTACTATCTATGGGGTCAGAGTAATTTGAAATAATGTCAAGAAGTCATTTGTTTTCCAATTTGAACAAAAAGATTAATGTGGCATGATCATAAATAGTGATAATTCTCTATAATATAAAATATCATTAACTCTGACCCTAATGATTTTATAATATAAAATATCATTAACTCTGACCCTAATGATTTGACCCTAATGATTTTTACCCTAACGATTTTCCCTAAAGATTTTTATCATCAAAAAGAAGGCCGCGTGACCGCTCATTTATGGATTACCTCATTGGCTTATCATCTTTGAGTACTTAAAAAAACTAAGTGACTGTTATTTCTGACAAACATTAAATAAAGTCACGAAGGTGGGGTAGGATGGAAATGGCAAATGAGCCGTTAAAAATGGGTTTGATTATTATTTGGCTTTTCGACAAATAACATGAATATAGCGCCCCATCGATAAAAAAGGTTCCCGCCGACAATACTGTTGTTCCAGTTTTAAATAACTTTCGGGGGATTCTTTCAGGCGTTCTTTGGGAGAATAATCATGAATCACACGTACTCCACTTTTGACCAAAATTTCCATACCGGCTTTTTCCAACCAAGCATACACATCGGCGGGTTCCAGTGGATTGGTTGGGGTGAGCGTTTTTTTGCCAATCCCACGGATTCTATCTTTTTCTAATATGCCTAAATTACCAAAGATAACGTGCTGCATAATTAAGGAATTGCGATTAAAAAACATCAGCGATAAGTAACCATCATCAGCCACCAAGGGTAATAATTGTTGTAACGTTTTTTCTGGTTCGGCTAACCATTCTAACACGGCATGAAAGAGTACCAATTGGTATGAGTGGTTTAGGTTCTCCGCGAGGGTCTGTACGGGAAGATTTAAAAACTGATGCTCGTTGAGTTCTAAACCATTGGTTTGAAAATTTTGCTTAGCAATGGCTAGCATTTTTTCAGAAATATCCGCCAAAATCATTTTATGTCCGGCTTGCGCCAAATGTGCTGCATATTGGCCGCTACCAGCTCCGGCATCTAGAATAGTAATGGGTTGGGTCTGATTGGCAAAGACGTGTTGCTGAATATCCTGATCTAAGATCATCAGGCGGATTTCGCCTTTTAAGCCTTGGTAAATATTCCGTTGAAATTTGTCGGCGACATTGTCGAAGTTTTTATCCGTTGGGATGCTGGGCTGTTTCTTTTTCATGAATCAATTTTGTTATAGGACTGCGTAGCAGGTAATAGTAATAATTATTGATCAGGTGGATTTGTTGCTTAAATAAAATATAGCGATGTCCATGTAATGGTTCTTCATTGCCAAAGCTTATTTCCATTTCGTTAAAACGAATAATGGTATCTGCTTGTTCTAAACCATAACGATTAAGCTTTTTATTCACGCTGGAAAAGTGCTGATAACTTCGGGTGGTTAATAAGTCTAAAATTTTAGAAATCATCTCCGGATTGGCGGGTTGGTTTTGTGTTGAGATGAGTTGCCAATCCCCTTGGATTTTTTTGAGTTGAATCTCGGGCAGGGATTTGCGCATGATGTGAATTTGCTGGATCTGATCTTTGGACAAACGAGTCAGTATTTGCACTTTGTTTTTCGGAGTCGAAGAGGGGGCATAGAATACCAATAGAGCTAAAACGATCACGAGAAATAATAAAATGGAATTGATTTTATTCATTACGCCATTTCTCGTTTACGTCGTTTAAAACGGATAAATAGTCCAATCAGAATAAATAAAGCCGGTAATAGCATAAAAAACACAAAACCAATGACCATCAATTGTGTCTCGCTAAAGTTTAATTCAACATCGGGTTGCTCTTTGGCAGGAATAGCAATAAATTGATCATCTTGACTAAGCCAATTAAAAATATTTAAGCCCAATTCTAGATTACCGCCATTGGCCACAAAAGCATTGGATAAAAAGTCGCCATCACCAATAACTACTACTCGTTGTTGTGTTAAAGGTTGTGTTGATATTGAAGATTGTTGTAATGGTTGAGTTTGATCGTTATTGGTGGCAGTGTCGTTGTCATTTAGTTTTCGGGTTTGGCTCACACCAATAATTAGAGGTCCTAAAGTGTCTTCGTCGGCATCATAATGAATGGTGCCTTTGACTTCTGAGGTTTCAACCCAACTCTGCTCAATGGTCAATAAAATGGGTTCAAAACTAAAGTTTGTTTGGTTGTTATCTTCTTTATCCTCTCGTATGGGATCGATGGCCAAGGCTTGTGGAAAAATAGTTAGACTCTGCATAGAGGCGGTTAAGGGATGATTGATATAGTCGCTAATAATGGCATAATCCGGGCGTTCTAATTGTAATGAGCGGGTGCTGGTATCAACCACAACACCTTCATTAAACTCTAGGCCCAAGCGCTCTGCTAATGGGGCTAAACCAAATAAATACTGACCACTGTCTTGCAATGGTTCTAAGAGCCATAAAAAATTAACTCCTTGTTCAATATACTTTAATAAAACTTGGACTTCGCCATTTAAATAATCAGCCTGAGGGCCGGCAATAATCAAGACATCATTATTGGCATCAATAGGTATAGAATCAGTCAGTTTAAAACTGGCTATTTCAAACCCTTGTTTATGCAATTGTTGGCTAAATTCACCTAAGTCAAAATTTGCTTTACCCAATGCCTTTCGTTCGCCATGACCTTCGATAAAGAGTACTTTTCGCTGGGACTGACGGGCCAAACGGAAAATGCTATTGGTGAGTTTGCTTTCATTGAGTTGGGTTAAATGTTCAATGCGTCCTGCCATTTCAATAATTAATTCGCCTTCAACCTGAATGCCTAAGTCCCTGACTTGTTGAGGATGCTGGGTAGGATCGATAAAGTCTAATTGAATCTCACCATATTCAAATTGATAACGCGCGATCAGTCGTTTCACGATCTTTTTAATTTCATTATTATTGGTATAAGAGGTAATTTTGATAGGCTCTTCGAGTCGTTGTAATAAAGCAATGGTTTTTTCATTGAGTGAATTCTGACTGTTCTCTGTCCAATCGCTAATATATTGATATTTATAACTGAGCATGGCGGTTAAAATGATGACCGCACTAAATAATAGGTAAAACAAGCGGTTTTGCCATTTAAATTTTTTAATTAATTCGGCTGTTATTTGCATATCACTAATACTATTCAGTGTGGTAAACGGTAAATATCTAAGCGCTTAACCGCAAGAGCTAAGAAGAAAACAATAAACAATATAAAATACATCACATCATCCGTGGAAAAAGTGCCATATAAAAAAGGTTCTAAATGACTCAGAATCGATAAATAAGTCAGTAGATTAAAGCCACTTCCCATCTGGGTACTCCAGTTTAATAACCATAAAATCAGCAATAAACCAAAGCTGCTAATAGCGGCTACAACGGGTTGAGCTGTCAGAGTTGATAAATATAATCCAGCCGCCGCAAAGGCACATAAAGCCAAACTCAACCCTAATAAAGATGTTGCCAATTGGCCAAGATCGATGGCAGTACTCCATAATAGCACCAACGGCATTAAACTAATGATGGCCAGCATGAGTAACTGGAACAGAACCACTCCCAAAAATTTACCCAAAATAATGCTATACATGGGAATTGGGGCACTTAATAGTAGGGTAAGCGTTTGATTTTTACGCTCTTCACTGATTAGGCGCATGGTTAATAGGGGGGTGATTAATAATAAAACCATAGCAGCCCCAGCAAATAGGGGTGAGATGACCAAATCGGTAACTCCAATCGATTGTTCCTGCAATTCCATTTGACTTTGAATGTGGATAAATTTTTCAAGCTGTGCCAAAAACTGATAGCTAACGATCAATTGCACCACTGCCATAATAATCCACGCCAGTGGTGATAAAAAAAGTGTTTTTAATTCTTTTTGGGCAATAATCCACAACATCGAATCAATCCTTTTCTTGAGTAAGGCTCATAAATAGGGATTCTAAAGAGCGATTTTGTTTATAAATTTCATATAATCCCCAGTTTTCCTGTGCAGCAAGCTGAACAAGATTGGATGCAATGCTTTGAGTTTTTTGCTCACATTGAATGAGCCAGCTACCGTCTTCCTGCTGATTTAACTCCATAACTCCTGCCTGTGCGCAAATCAATGCTTGGTTGGGTGGGTGCTGAAAAGAAGCAATTAGGGTAGCGCTTTCCATGCGCTGATTTAGGCCAGCAATACTATCTTTTAATACTAATTTGCCTTGATTAATGATTTGTACACTATGACAGATTTCTTGGATCTCGGATAAAATATGGGTAGAAATTAATACACTATGGCTTTGGCCTAATTCTTTAATCAATTCCCTGATCTCAAAAATCTGAATAGGATCAAGCCCCACGGTCGGTTCATCTAAAATAATAATTTCCGGTTGATGAATAATCGCCTGAGCTATGCCCACCCGCTGTTGATAGCCTTTGGATAAATGAGAAATAATGTGTTTACCCTGGTCTTCCAACCCACAACGTTGTTTCACATAATCCAGCCGAGAGGCTATTTCAGTGCTACCCATTTGGTGTATTTTTGCACAAAAAATCAAAAATTCATCGACACTGAACTCTTTATACAGCGGTGGGTTATCGGGTAAATAACCGATTTTATTTTTCGCCTCTAACGGCTGCGCAAAGAGATCGAAGCCACAAATAGTTATCTGGCCAGAAGCCGGAACTAGATTGCCACTAAGCAGGCGCATAGTGGTTGATTTACCCGCTCCATTGGGACCTAAAAAACCCAAAATTTCACCACGCTGAATTGTAAAACTAATCTTTTTTACAGCGGCTAATTGTTTACCCCTACCCACAGAGGAGGAGGGATAAATATAGCTAATATTTTCGGCTTCGATAAGGGTTTCTTGCATTGTCTTTCTATTAATTTAAAATGGTTTAATTATAACTTAATTAGCGAGATATTAGTGAAAAAGCAGAAGACTCTTGGGGTGGATACAGGCGGGACCTTTACTGATTTTGTCTTGTTTGATGGTGAAAAATTAACCATCCATAAAGTTTTATCTACCCCCAAAGCTCCTGAACAAGCTATTTTACAAGGGATTCGAGAGTTACGCCTAGAAAATGATTTGGCTAATATTGCTATAGTACACGGTTCAACCGTGGCAACCAATGCCGCTCTGGAGGGAAAAGGAGTTAAGACTGCCTACATTACCAATAAAGGTTTGGCCGACGTACTAACCATTGGCCGTCAAGCCCGTAAAGAGTTATATAATCTTAAACCGCAACCAGTTCCTCCTCCAGTGCCAGCTGAGCTATGTTTGGAAATTGATGTTCGCCTGGATGTCAATGGTAAACCATTAGTAACCTTAAGTAATGAAAAACTAGAAACGCTATTACAACAACTGAAACCTTTAGCACCAGAAGCCATTGCAATTAATTTACTGTATTCATTTAAGGATCATCAAGATGAATTGGCTATCGAAAAATATTTAGCAGAGCATTTAAATGAAAAAGACCTATTTATTTGTCGTTCTTCTAAAGTGTTGGCTGAATATAAAGAATATGAACGAGGTATGGCGACTTGGTTAAATGCCTGGCTGGGACCACGTGTACAGGGCTATTTACAACGTCTTAAACAAGGCGTACAACCAGCCTCTATCACGGTAATGCAAAGTTCTGGTGGCACCATGTCGGTAGATTATGCGGCTGAAAATGCGGTGCGTATGCTTTTATCCGGTCCGGCTGGTGGATTAGCTGGGGCACAATATATTGCTAAAATGTCCGGTTTCGAACATATTTTAACCTTTGATATGGGGGGGACGTCGACAGATGTAGCGGTAATTGAAGAACAATTACGCTTAACTAATCAAGGTAAAATAGGCGATTATCCCGTAGCGATTGCCATGGTAGATATGCATACCATTGGTGCTGGTGGCGGCTCTATTGCTCATATTGATGAAGGGGGAATTTTACAGGTGGGACCGCAATCAGCTGGAGCATTGCCCGGCCCTGCGTGTTATGGCCTGGGTGGAACGGAAGCTACAGTAACCGATGCCAATTTGATTCTAGGGAAATTATCGGCCGATAATCAATTGGCCGGAAATATGAACCTGGACCTCAAGGCGGCTGAAATTGTCATGGAAAAGCTGGCCCAACAAATTAATCTGGATATTTATGCTACGGCCGATGGTATTATCCGTGTTGCGAATGAACATATGAGCCGTGCCCTGCGAGTCATGTCGGTGCAACGAGGGATTGATCCCACTAATTTAGCTCTGGTTCCTTTTGGTGGTGCGGGTGGTCTACATGTATGTGCCTTGGCGGATAGTTTAAATATGCGTCGGGCAATGGTTCCCATTCATGCCGGAGTGCTATCTGCTTTGGGGATGATTGTGGCTCCAGCGGCACGAGAAATGTCGCAAACTCATAATCAATTATTAGATGAAAATATACCCGATAAAGACTTATCCCAAAGCATTAATCAAATGCTAAATGCCTTGGCGCAAAGGGGAAGGGATGAATTACTCCAAGAAGGCATTATAGAGGATATGATTGAGTACTTTTATTCCCTGGATCTACGTTATAAAGGCCAATCGTATACTTTAAACCTGGCTTGGGAATCAGTACAAAGTCCCATTCAACCCCAGATTCAAAAAACTATTCAAGGTTTTCATCAACTACACCAATTACGTTATGGTCATCAACATGCTCAAATGGTGGAATTGGTCAATTTACGGGTTAAGGTTCAGGCTCAAACCACCCAGTTAGAATTGCCTAAAATTAAAACTAGTGATACAAATTCGACTATTCAGAGCACTGAATCACGTCAGCTTTTTGGTATAAATGATTCGGTGCCTGTTTATCATAGAGAAAAACTTCTCGCCGGAAACACTTTAATTGGACCGGCATTAATCACCGAACAGGTATCAACTACATTTATTGATCAGGGATGGACGTGTACAATAGATCAATTCGGCAATTTAATCTTAACAAAGTAGGTCACTATGGCTCCTAAAAGCCCCGAAAAACAATCCCGCAAACAACAAATTTTACAGGCCTTGGTCAGTGAATTAGAGCACAATCCTGGGCAACGGATTACCACAGCTTCGTTGGCCAAAGCGGTGGGGGTGTCTGAAGCGGCTTTATACAGGCACTTTCCCAGTAAAGCCAAAATGTTTGAAGCCATTATCGATTTTTGTGAAGAAAGTGTTTTTGGTCTTATTCAACAAATTATTCAAAACGAAAAAAATATTTTTAGTCGTTGCCAACATATGGGGTCGGCAATATTACTCTTCGCCTCGCGCAATCCTGGTATTTGTCGAATTTTATTAGGTAATGCTTTAGTCGGCGAACACGAGCGCCTATTAAAGCGTGTCGATCAGTTCTTTCAACGCATTGAAACCCAGCTAAAACAATTGCTAAGAGAAGCTGAATTGAGCAAAGAGTTGCACTATTCAGGTAAATCCCATATCTATGCGGACTTAATTGTTGCAATTATAGAAGGGCAGATTAGCGAATACGTAAGGACTAGTTTTCGTAGTGAACCGGAAAAAAATTGGAAAGAACAATGGATGGTGATCCAGGAAGGGTTAAAGGGCTAGCTTTTATTAGCCAATTGAAAACTCAGTGCTATTGCAGATTCTTGGGATAATGAGCCTTTTCGGATCGCTAAATCAATAGTTTGCCTACCCAAGGCGGTATAAATCGTTGATAAGTGGTTATTGTTAGTATCCAATTCAGCCAGCTTTTCCAAATGTTTATTAATAGTATTCAAATCCCCGCGTGCGATAGGACCGGTTAATGCCGTTGCCGGATCGCTTTTATCAATATTATCTAAAGTCGCTGCCACCAGTGGACTTAAACCCTGCCATAATATGTTAGGTTCAATTCCAGCCTGTTGCCCCACTGCTAATGCGGCATCCATCAATGCAGTAAAATAGTTGCAAGCCATTACGGCTGCGGCGTGATACAGAGTTTTAGCCCGTTCATCAATTAAAACTGGATTGAGTTTTAGCTCTTCTATTAAGCGTTTTATCACAGATAGTGATTGCTCACTTCCTTCATAGAAACAATAAGTCCCAGGTAAATTTTTAATCGCTGAATTGACATCAGGGAAAGTTTGTAGGGGATGTAATGAGGCAATCTCACAATTATTTGAAATTTGTGCAGGCTTTAAAATACTACTGGGAAGTGCTCCTGAACAATGCGCCACGATAGACTGATTGGTAAAGCTATTGGTTTGGGCTAACTTCGTACAGAGTCCTTCGATAGCATCATCGGCAACGGTGAGTAAAATAATATCAGCCCAGGCACATGCCTTTTTAATTTCTTTTATCTCAACTTTATCTCCAATAAAATTGGCGGCATTTTTGACTTTTTCATTATTTCGCCCAGCAATGCAGAGTTGATATCTTCCCGTATCAAGGATGAGCTTGCCCAATGCTATGCCTACTTTACCGGGACCGATAATTGAAATTTTTTGAGGTGGTGTCATTTTCTGTTAAACATTTGATTTGATAAAAATATAGCTATTGATATACCCTAATCACCAGGAAGTGCTCGATTCAGGTAGTTTGAGTATATTGTAATATATCCATTATTGATAGGAGCACATATTGTGTTATGGGTTATTATATTGGCAACCAAGCCTGATCGATTTTAATTTGCTCAATAATTTCCACCTCTTTAGCATTAAATGCTCTATAATCTCGCTCCCGAATAATTCGATGTAATACACAACACGTAAAAATTTTTAAATTGTGGCTAATTTTAATACTCATTTAAGCGTTTCCATTATTTCGTCTAGCTTGGTTTCCTGGACATTACATGCTCATTCCATCCTTCCGTCTGAACTCATTGTTCCTGCTACCATGTTAGGTATATTAGGTGGATTAATGCCGGATATTGATTCGGATACCTCTAAGCCTTTATTGCTATTTTTTAATGGACTATCTTTTTTTATTGCGACAATTTTTTTACTGTTTAGTTTTGAGCATTTAGATGGGCAACAATTAGCCTTTTTATTTTGTGCCACATTTATATTTTTCCGTTATATCGTAATCCGTTTATTTATGTACTTTACGATTCATCGAGGTATATTTCATTCCGTCCCTATTGCATTATTATTTGGGGTATTAATCGCCAAAATCAGTAAATTATTGGGTTGTTCTGATGAATTGGCTTGGGCCTATGGGGTTTTGTTTTCTTCAAGTTATATTCTTCATTTATGTCTTGACGAACTGGTAAGTTTTGATCTTAGAGGCGTTAAATTCAAACGATCGTTTGGTACCGCCTTAAAGTTTTTTTCATTTAATCGTCTATTGCAATATGCACTGCTTTATTGTGCTTTGTTTGTTGCGATTATTTTCTCCCCTGATTATGAAGTTTTTATAGGCCAATTTTCCAAGTCATAAGTGCATCTAGGATTAAAACCATTAAGATTGAGTGCTTATGGTGGCCGACTAGGTGGGGCTGCACTAGTGCATGGACGACTCCGGCTCCTGCCTCTCGCTGCATTTCCACCATCCATGGTGGTCATGCACGTAGTTAGAGCGACGCTTGGAGCCAAAGCCGAGTAGATGGCAACTGAGTTTTTTAGGATGAGGGTACTCATGGATTATTTCGTGGCGGACCATTAGCAGGTGGACCATCTCGTGGTGGTTCATTGCGGGGCGGATCATTGCCGAGAGGATCATTACGAGGTGGGGCATTTTGGGGAGGCTCATTAGGTGATGGATCAGTAGGTGGTGGATTGTTAGGTAATGGATTGTTAGATGATGGAGTGCTAGGTGATGGATTAGCGCTATTCAAAAAAGAGTTTTGTCCGGATATATGAAATACATCATCATTAATTTCGTTCCCGATATTGGTATTTAAGCGAATGATATCTGCAAGACTAAGGCTTTCGACTAATTCCCTTTCTGGTGTAGAAAGCTGCAAGCTATACCAAAAACGATCGCCATCGCGCAGTGCTGTGAATTGTTCAGTGACGATATGATGAAATAAAGCGCCCAATTGCGAATTGGGTATCGGGTCTTCTGACAAACCGCCTACCCATAAATCAATATCATCAACACTCGAATATACGGCTGCTAATCGTGATTGGGTATCTGGATTACTGCTAATATCGGCAAAACTAGTTGCCGGAGAAAATCCCAGGGCGCTTCTGGTTTGGTTATAACTGGGAAGCCCGTGATCACGTCCTCTTTGGATATTTAAAGAGACCAAATCAAATCCTCCTGAGCCGGGTGCTCCAAATAAAAAGTTTCGTACATCATCAATCACTTGAGCATCAACCGCTTGTGATCGCTGATTGGCTAATCCCCGTAGTATGGGGTCAATACCACCTTGCTCTGTAATCACTAAAGGGTTAAAAAATGCCTCTCTTAAGGCGAGATGTCCGTATTCAGATTCATTGCCAAATTGGTCAAGACGCAATAAGGTCTCATTTAAAGCACTATGACCATAACGATAGGCGGCAGTTGAAAAAATATTTGATATGGATGCATTGATGTCGGCATGGTAACCGTTATAAGAGGGGATAGCCTCCGGCCCAAGAAGGGCGGGAAGATACTCTTTATAAGTAATGATTTGCATCTCGGCAGCAACCATTCGTCTTGCGATTTGATAGATTTGCTCGCCGTTTAAATCCGGTAAGGCATTTGCAATCAATTCTGCTAAGCGATTATGTTCGCGAACGAATAAGGTATGCATGGCAATAAGACCGGCTTGCTCATTGACTCTAACATCTCCGGCAATAAAAAAATTATCGCCACTGCCACCTGCATTGGTTAAGCCTGTGGTGTTATAGGGTAAAAATTCTCCTGCACTGGTTTTAAGTTTACCGCTGCCATCGTTACTACGAAGGGTAGCGGCTCGTTCGGCGTTTGAGCCATAAACATTTGAAGCATCAATCCAGGCGGTTATTTCATTAAGCTGTTGGCGTGCATTACTGGTTCCAGTCGCCGGATCATATAAAGAACGGTTAAAGGGAATGACCTGAGTACCGCTAAAACCGGGATCAAAATAACTATCCCCCAATGGTACAGTAATATTCGCCGGTTCTGCTGGATCAGAACCATCGGTTAGATCGATATCATGATCCAGAAACTGTCCCCACTGCCAGAGAAAATCACTGGTATTAAATGAATTGGGAATTGATGTTGATTGTGCAAATACCGTATTACTAATGAGCCTGGCCGACTCTCGATTTTCCCCGGCAAGTGAGGATAAACCATTGGTGTAAGCTGGGGCGACCAGACGCAGCAATTGCGCACCAGCAGCCCCAATTCCAGAATTCTCTAGATTATTAGAACTGCCATCAAATGATCTAAATGAATTGTTCCCATTTCCAGGTGCTGTTTGTTGAAGGTTTTCAATCCGATTATTGGGATGATTAATTCTTAGTGCCGGAGAAATTTCTGAGACTTGATCTTCTATGGAGTTTGGGTTCAATGAATTATGATTTTCACCGAAAACCGGATTTGCCATTATTACCAATAAAAAGTTGAGCAATAATAAGGTGGTAATAGATAAGCTTGGATTAGCTATTGAAATGTTAATTGACATGGCACGATACCTTTAATAGGAATGATTATAATTTATCAAGCGACTAATATGCCAATGGGATAATTGATAGAAAAAACAATAAGGTATAATTTAAGTGATGGTTTTATTTTCTTATAGAAAGCTTATGAAATACAAAAAAGTTATTATAGTGCTTATAGTAATGATAGAGCAGACCTTGCATTATTATTAATGAATTAATGGTCTGAGAAATTAAGGTAGGCAAGGTGAATATTTGATTGTGAGCATATAGACCACTAATTTAGTCTATAAGAATGGACGGAGAAAAAAATGTTAGAAGAAATTGACTCAAATGATGCAAAAACTGAATGACCTGAAATATTACGGTGAGTTGAAGCGGGCGAATCGTTCACCATAATACACCGAGGTAAGCTGGTAGCCGATTGATAAATTCAGTAAATTTTATACAGGATTGATTTGGTGAATTAAAGGGTATACTATCATTAGTATGGAAAATACAAAAAATGAACTTGAAGGATTTAAAGTAATGGCAAATGCTATTCTTAATTTAAATAATGCTCAGATTGACGCTTTAATCACTAATAACAGTTTAATAGAGGTACTATAAATGACTAAGATTCAAGATACTTTGAGTGAAATGGCGAAGGATCTTCATGAGATTGGAGCAATTGATAAAGTTACATTGAGAAAGTTTGATGTTAAATCTTTACCGCCTGTACCCAGTTATACTGCCAAACAAATAAGTCATCTCCGGCACAGGCTTGGTCTTAGTCAAGCAGTATTTGCTGCCTATCTAAATGTTTCTGATAGAGCAATAAAAAAATGGGAGCAAGGAGAAACTAAACCTAGTGGAGCAACACTCAAGCTTCTTTCTATTGTTGATAAAATGGGGCTAGAAATTATTGCCTGATGGAATTTTTTGAGAGGGTGTAAATAATTCTGTGCCCCTTTGATTTTATTTTTGCAACTTCTCAAGTTCTTTTTTTGAAAGCTTGGTATATTTGCGGATTTCAGACATTGGTTTTTTATCTTTAACCATCGCTTTGGCCATTTCTATTGCTTTTTTTCTCATGCCTCTATCCTCTAATTCATAAGGCACAACATAGGTCAAACTTTGTCTCAACTCCTCCAATAAGCCGCTTTCCATAAAACTATAATAGTCGGTAGGTGAAATAATCAAATGGTCCAAAACTTCTCGTTCCAGCAATTTAGCGGCTTGAATTAATCTATCGGTAATACGTTTATCTTCAGCAGAGGGGGTAAGCGTACCACTGGGATGATTGTGCACTAGAATTAAGTTGACTGCGCCCTTTATTGAGGCTAATTCCATGACTTCTTTAGGATTAACAATAGCGGCATTAACACTGCCCAGGCTCACCAGTTCGATATATAAAATGTGATGATCATTGGCCAGGCCGATACACCAAAAATGCTCTTTGTTTTGTCCCCGTTTATCTTCTCTTAATAGGATTTCCCACATAATCGGAACCACATCGGCGGCTCCTGTCACTTTTATTTTTTGATGTTTGGCCATTCTAACATTCATAAAATACCTTTTGATCCCATTATTTCTAATAGCAAGTACATTATTCTATCATAGTGCTATAGATTATCCACGTATTGGAACTTGCTATAATGGCATATGCGCTATCATTATAATTATGATCAATCGGTAGATTCACAAACGAACTGTAACTCCAGTTTCGGTAGATCCACTTGTGAAGTGCAACTCCCTGTTACATTAAATTCCCTTGTTTATCTAGCTTATAGGTATCAAAGTCATTAGCCAAAAATAAATTACCGGAATAATTTAATCGTGCTTCGTTTTTAATATCAAAAATTGATGGTGAGCTTTCCTTATTAGGGGCATATCGTGCGCTAAAATGGGTTAGCACCAGATTTTTGAGTTGGATATGCTGTGCAAATTCTGCAATCTGTCTAGCACAACTATGCTGGGGTGCAGGGCCAATTTTCTTTAGTATGTCTTCGGTAAAGGTTGCTTCATGAACAATAACATCGGGTTTGGGCACAATTGTTTTAAGTAATTCCGGTGAATCATTATCACCACAGATCACAATAATGCGAGGCTTTCTATCTCGAACTAAGTATTCATCGCTTATTAATTTTTGACCATTATCTAATACCACGTCAATACACTTTTGAAGTTTGCCCCAAACAGGACTTGGTAAAATACCTTCCGTTATTAATTTTTCTTTGTTTAAGGTTGCCTCAATGTTTTGCTCCGTAAACGTGTAAGCAAAACTGGGAACTCGATGAGAAAGTGCTATTGCACATATTTCAAAATCATTCACAGAAATCGAACGATTTAATGTTTCAACACCAATAAAATTAATTTCAAAGGGCAAATCCAACTGTGTGGTTTTTTGCACGGTCTCGAGAAATTGACTGATGCCATGCGGGGCAATAATCGTCAGTTTTTCTTTTCGCCCATCCATTGATGCACTGGCTAATAAACCAGGTAATCCATAACAATGGTCACCATGAACGTGGGTAATACAAATTGCTTTTAATCGGAGCAATGATAAATTGGTTTTTAAAATTTGATGCTGTGTTCCTTCTCCACAATCAATCAAATACCAGTCTTTGTTATTTTCCATTTTTAAAGCGGTTGCAGGTACATTTCTATTTTTTGTTGGTGCTCCCGATGATGTGCCTAAAAATATTAACTCCATGTTATTTGCCCAATTATCATGTTACTGAGAATTATAATATAATTTCTAAGATAAGCGTGTTGATTAAGGGAATTCCTTTAACCTTATATTGAAGAAGGAAAGTATGAGTAAGTTATCCTGGTTTTATGAGCAATCCCATATCGACTGGTTTCAATTATCAGAACTATACCGAGTTGCACCATTAGGTGAAAAACATGCTAATGATTTAGAGTTAGTAAAAGCTAACAAAATTCATCACATCCTGCATTAAACGATCCGCAGCCTAGTTATCACCTACCATATCGTCTGGGGTAAAATGGAAATGGGAGAGATGAAGAAAACGTAAACTTTTTGACATGCAGGCCCCCTTTTTAAAGCAATTGCTTTATTCTTATTTTATGCATTAAAGAGGAATATTATATGTTCTAATGGGAATGAAATAAACGCATAGAAATTTGGGGACTAGTCAAATAAGTTTAATTCTGGCTCTCTCTTTTACTTTATCTATAGCTGACTACAAGAGCAAGTCTAAATCGGAAATGGTCAATCCTGAAATTTGTTTGTCCTTTATCTTTTATCTTTGATAAGTCTTAATGGGTTTGTTGAACCTTTAATAATTTAAACACTCCCTTATTATTTTGAGTCTCCCATACTAATGTTGCTGAATAATTCGAAGAGCAATCTGGTGTGCTGATAACGGATAGTTTTGGAATATTTAAAACTTGATTTTCAGGGCTATAGGTTGCGATTGAAAATTGCTTAATATTGCTTGTGGGGAATAGGTTAGAGAGTGAAAAAGTCCAGGAATCAGCATCGACTAATTGTAAGCCCACTTCATATGAATTATTTTCGGTTGGTTCCATATCTGTTACTCGCGCCAGTAAATCTAATTTTCCGGTTGCCATTGAAAAGCTGGCATTGGCGCTGGGTGAACAACTAATAAGACGCCAGGTACCATGGGATGAACCCATATAGACATAGCCATTATAAGGGTTTATGGAAATTGCCCAGGGGGTGAATTCAGGACCTAGATTGCTGCTAATATTTTCCCAGGTTTCACCGGAGTCGATTGAGCGAAATATACCATTACTATGGCCCCGGTAAGCCAACCAATTTCCTGCATAAATGGTATCCGTGTGTTGGGGATGAAAGGCAATAAATTTGTGTTCATCGCGGGTTTCTTCTTTTAAGCTCCAAGAAATACCCGCGTTTTCACTGACGGCTATTATTTGTTGTCGGCCACCAACCGCAGTGACAATAACGTTCGACCCTGGTGATGGGTCAAGTGCTCCCGCACTGGTTGTTGCGGAACCCTCGTAACGGGGAACTTGTAAATTTTTAAAACTAGCCCCACCATCGGTTGATTTCAATACCCCGGCTGTACCGGCTGAAATAAATAATACCTCGGGAAGCTCTGGATGAAAGACTATGGCGCGTGGGAAATCGGCCAGTGATGTATCCAATTGTGTTAGGCTTTTTAACTGGGTATGGTAGCTAAATAATCCGGTTTTAGTGGCCAAATAAATCAATGAATGGTTGTGAGGATTAATCTGAATATCAAGTATTAGGGTATCGGTCAATATGTCCAAAGACTCCCAGCTATCTCCATTGTCAGTGGATCTGAGTAGCCCTTGATTATGTGTACCGGCATAAATTGTTTGGCTTTCTGGCTCGGGGATAAAAGCAAAGTTGACTCCTCCTTTGTCTCCATTTAGGGTAAAAAAAGCGGTTTGTTTGACCAGTTGCCAACTTTCACCTCCATCGATGGTTCGATAAATTCCATCCGCGAGACTGTCAGAATTGTTTTCTGATTCCTGAACAGATGCTGCGACTAATACAAAGTTTTCATTAAAGGGTGAAACCGCTAAGGAAACTCCGCCATTGGCTAGAAATCCATTATGCTTCATGTGCCAGGATTGACCGCCATTGTCACTTTTCCAGATTTGCGAGGTATCCGATAACAGATATAAAATATTGGCATTGCTGGGAGCATAACTTAAGCCCCATATCATTTGCATACCTTCTCCCCCGGCTAAATTATTAATTTTTTGATCCTCGCTACGGATTGGAACTTGCTGCCAAATCGCCGAATTAACGGAAGCGGTTGATACCTCTACTGCATTTAGAATAGTGCTAGTGGTTGTAAATACTAGCAGCCCAATGATTAGTGGCTTTAAATAATGTTTTTGCATAAGCTGTTTCCCATCACCGTTATGGTAAATATATAGCATGTTATTTTTTTTGTGATAGAAACGGGCTTTGTTAATATTTTTTCGAGTAAGGTCAACAGGCCCTAAATTATCAATGAAAAAATTTGAGGCCAAATGCAACTTTGGCCTCATCACTTGCTTATTTTTCCCATTGATTGAGTTTGGTCTTCCAGGTTTCGATATGTAATTTGATTTTTCCTCCTTTTGATTCAATCGTTGAAGCGATAATGATGGATAGTACGCCTAGACTCGCTAAACTGATCCAGCTGCCAATTTCGAAGTGGTGAAATAATTCATAGAATTGCAGCGCCATGCCTAATAAAATTAAGACAATGCCACTAATCAGTACGCCGCGCTGTTGTTTTTTCACGCCCATCACTAATAGTCCAAAACCAATAATGATATTGGTTAAAGCAGTTACCAGGCTGGTAAATACATACATATTGAATAATAAACTGATGAATAAAATCCCTATGGCGATATAGCGGTATTTATAGGCACTTGATGATTTACGTTGTGCCATATCAAAAATCATTACTGCTGATACTAATGCTGCTAATGGTATTGCCAGTTCATCCATTACTAATGTGCTACCAAACAATGCCTGGCTCAATAATGGGGTGATGATAATTGCTGGAATGAGAGAAAGTCTGTCTAGAATTAGGCGAGTCTTTGAGTTTTGTTGGAAAATTAGTGATAGTTGACGTAATAAAAAGAACGACGTAATTGTTAATACGGTTAATAAAAAGGCATCTAAGGAATATAGCCATAAACTACGTCCCATCAGTACCGCCAATGGTAAAGCCAAGAGTCCTAAGGCAATCAGTCCTTCGTGGGTTTTGGTCACAATATTGTGTTGGCTGGTTTTATAACTGAAAAAGACATTTAAGAAAGTGAAAACTAATACGATCAGTCCAATCAGTTGCGGATCACGTAATGGAAGGAGTAATGATGCATTGCTCAATAAAAACAAAAAACTGAGTTTTTTGGATAAGCTGCGTGCTAATACAGTAAAACCAAGTAAGGTGACAGGGACCAATACTAATAAAGCTCCGCCTCCAGTGAATAAGGCTGCTGATAGACTATCGACTGTCCAGGCGACATAATGAGGATAAAAACTCAGATCCACGGCAGTGGTTTGGGAAAAGATAAAAGCTCCCAAAATAGCGAAATTAGCCGGAATAGAGACTAAAGCTAGTGTTAAGAGTAGTCTTGCGCCTTTGCTTTCTTTTAACCAATGACCACTGGCAAGGCCAACAGCAGCCAATACGCCGGTATGGCCTAACATGAATAAATAACGGTAAATATCATTGCCACTATCCCAGCCTTTCATGAGAAAGCTATACATGGCAATAATTAGGGCAGCAGCGCCGAGGATTCGCAGCAAATCTGGCAATTTATTCATTAAGTTGAATTTTGACAGAATGCTCGGTTCAGGAGTGGGGAAATCCGTTGATGAGATATCGTTTAGGGTGTTCTGTTCAGGGTTCATTTTTCATTCTCCTCGGTGAGTAAGTTGGCCAATTCCTCACGCAGTTCGTGGTGTTGTTCGCGGACGATAAATTCTCGTTCGATAGGATCGGCTAGCGGGGAATCTTGGTTCAGCATTTCTTCCTGACTAATATTGATTTCCCAACGCTCAAAGGTATCATCGATCATTTGCATACTATCGTTATTGTCTTGATGGCTACTTGTAAGTGCCGAACTGGTTGATTGCCGTGCCCGCATCAAAGTACGTTTGTGTTTAAGCTCTGCCATTCTTTGCTCAGAGGATTGAATATCTGTAGTGAGTTTTTCAGAACTGTGTTGATATTGCCCTAAGATTTGTTGCAGCTTATCGACTTGAAACTGGCAGTGACGACGCTTGCTAATACATTCCAGTGCTTTGTTTTCATCTCGTTTAGCACTTTGAATCGCACGTTGTCGCCAGCGTTCCATATGTTGTTGTTGCTCTTGAATTTGTTGCTGAATGCGTTCTTGTTCGCGATATACTTCGGCTAAACGTACTTTCGCTTCGGCAATTTTTTTGCTCATATCTTGGAGAGTTGCCTTAACCACGGCATCATGATTTTCGATTTCACCCACGACTTGATCAATGTGTGATACTAAGGTGGCGGATAGGCGTTTAAAAATAGACATAATCTTTTCCTTTATTCATTATTGAAGACGAGTCCATTATTAAATTTAGAATTAAATAAATAAACTTTACTGAAAAATGTTATTTATTTTTCAACTAAAGGTATACTTAAGTAATACTTTTAGGCTCAAAAGGAGAAGAGAATGGCTCAAGCCGAAGCATTGATTGCTACTTTAAAACAGGCGCTTAAAAGCAATCGTTTAACGTATGCCGAAGTTGCTAAACAATTAGCCATGAGTGAGGCGAACGTTAAACGCATGTTTGCCTCAAAGCGGTTTAGCCTAGACCGATTAGAAGATATTTGTCATTTAATGAATATGGAATTATCTGATCTGTTCCAACTGCATGAAGAGACACGTCAACGCATCACTCAACTGACTTTGGAGCAGGAAAAAAACTTAGTTCAGGACGTGAAATTATTATTAGTGGCGGTCAGTGTTCGAAACCGCCTGAGTTTTGATGATATCATCAATAATTATGAGTTGTCAGAAACTGAATTGATTCACTGTCTGGCTGTTTTGGATAAACTTAAAATCATTGATTTATTGCCCAATAATCGGATTAAATTATTAATTGATGATAATTTTCGCTGGCTTCCCAATGGTCCCATTGAGCGTTTTTTTGAAAACCAAATTCAGGAACAATTTCTAAAATCGAGTTTTTGTGGGGAGTTTGAACAACGTTTATTTCTATTTGGTTTATTAAGTGATTCATCGACTCAATTGCTGATTAATCGTATGCAATCACTGGCCAAGGAGTTTACTGATTTATATCGTCAGGATATTAATTTACCCTTAGAAAAACGCCATACTATTGGTCTAATGTTAGCGATGCGTCCCTGGAATGCGGAAGTTTTTACACCATTGACCAAATCCAATAGTAAAATCTATCGAAACAATATGCAAAAACGATACAAATAGGGAAGCATAGGATCTGGACTAAAAAGTTCCTCTTTAACGGTAAAAATGAGACATAGTTAACATAAGCTTAAATTGGTTCCCGTATACTGATAACCATTGAACCTAGAAAACGCAGTTGCCATCTACTACGCCCCCCTTAAGCACTAAATCTTAAGGATTTTCTGGAACATTTTGGATTCACCAGTAGGGTGACTACAAGCAAAACCAAAATAACCCATAAAATCCTTAATCTTCAGCACTTAAGTGAGCCTCGCTACGAAGTCAACTGCGTTTTCTAGGTTGAAAGGCAATATAACGAGTAATTCATTCAGTGAAAGGGATAAGATTATGAACACTAATACGGATGCAAGTTTTAATCAAAGCGATAAATCTGGTGGGGATGCCATGGGAACAGCGGGAATTAGTACCGGTGATGCCTACGGTCATGGAGAAGCTTCTGTTTTTAATGTCGATCCAATTGGTGTTGGTATCGGTGAAGGTGGCAGTGGTTATGCGGGACAAAATGCAGGGGCTGCTACAGGTGGTGATGTATCCGATAATACTTCTATCGGTTCTGTCAATATTAATTCGTAGATTTTAAAAAACAACTAATAAATTTCATATTAAGGGATAAGATAATGAGCATTAATTCAGACGCAAGTTTTAATCAAAGTGGTAAGTCCGGTGGTGATGCAGTTGGTAGTGCAGGTTTAGACGCTGGAAGTGGTTCAGGTTTTGGCGAAGGTATGGCTACCGGTGGTTTTGGGGCTGATGCTTTTGCGGCAGGTACCGGCATCGGTGATGCAGGATCGGCTAGTGCGGCTCAAAATGCAGGTATGGCTACCGGTGGTGATGTTTCTGATAATACCTCAATCGGTTCAGTCAATATAAATTCTTAATAAATCCTTATTAAGTTAATCATATACGCCAGATGCTTTATTACAAAAGCATCTGGCTTTTTTATGGTTTGCAGCAACTAGATACAGTCGATTTAAACAAACTGCCCAGCACAATAACCTGAAGACCAGGCCCATTGAAAATTATATCCTCCTAACCAACCCGTTACATCTAATACTTCGCCAATAAAATATAACCCCGGCATTTTTTTACAGGCAAAGGTTTTGGACGATAGTTCATTACAGTCGACACCGCCTTTGGTAACTTCGGCGGTTCTATAACCCTCGCTTCCAGAAGGGATGATTTGCCAATTTTGAAAAATTTGTACTAGTTCGTTTAGTTCTTTATTAGAATACTGGTTAATGGATTTATTACTGGCAAATAGCTCTAACCATTGCTGTACTAAGCGTTTACTTAAATATTCGCTGAGCAAGGTTTTTAATTCGGCTTTGGGGCGGGTTTTTCGCCAAGTTTCTAATTGTTTGCTTAGATCGATATCGGGCAGTAGATTAATTTCAATTGCTTGGCCAGGCTCCCAATAATTGGATATTTGTAAAATGGCAGGGCCACTTAATCCTTTATGGGTAAATAGTAGGTTTTCTCGAAATGCGACGCCGTTGCAGGAAGTGACGCTATCGACAGAGATACCTGCTAAGTTTTTGGTTTGTTTGACTAAGTTTTTATCTAAACACAGAGGAACTAAAGCGGGTTGAGGCTTAATCACATTAATATTAAATTGCTTGGCAATTTGTAAACCAAAATCTGTCGCTCCCATTTTAGGAATAGAAAGTCCTCCGGTTGCAATGACTAAGGCATCCGCTGAAAAGTCACCTTGGCTGGTTTTTAGAAAAAATTTATTACTTTGGTATATTTTTTGAACCTCGCATTCCGTGAGGACTCCAACTCCTGCGTTCTGGCATTCTTGTAGGAATAATTGCACAATCTGTTTAGCTTTACCGGTACAAAAAAGTTGTCCCAGTTTTTTTTCTTCGTAGCTAATATTATTTTTATCTAATAAGGCCATAAAGTCATATTGGGTATAACGGCTTAGGGCTGATTTGCAAAAGTAAGGGTTTTCCGAAATATAATTATCAGACTCAACAAATAAGTTAGTAAAATTACAGCGTCCACCGCCTGAAATTAATATTTTGCGTCCCACTTGTTGGCCGTGCTCTAAAAGTAGTACTTTTCTACCCCTTTGCGCTGCGGTTAAGGCACACATGAGACCGGCGGCTCCGGCACCAATAATAATTACTTCGGAATGTTTTGTATTAGTCATAAGACGGGCTGGATTAAGCTTTTAAGCTGAATGTTACCGGGCCATCATTAAGTAAGGAAACTTTCATATCGGCGCCAAATTGTCCCGTTTCAATAATTGAATACTGGGTTTGGCTATATTCTACTAATTGTTGGAATAATTTACTGGCCATATCGGGAGAGGCACTGCTGCTGAAGCTCGGACGTAAACCTTTTTGAGTGTCTGCTGCCAGGGTAAATTGCGGAACTAATAAAATTCCTCCCTGAATGTCTTTTACGCTTAAGTTCATTTTATCGTTGGCATCCGGAAAAATGCGATAGTTGACAATTTTATGAGTGATTTTTTTAATTTGTTCAACATCATCCTGTTTCTCAATACCAATTAGGGCCAAAATACCCTGAGAAATTTCCCCAATAGTCTGATCATCTACGACCACTTTGGCTTCGCTGACACGTTGTATTAAGGCAATCATTTGAAAAATTTGCCATATTCAATGGTGGCTTGAATTAGCGCATCTACTATTCCGGGTTCTTTGGCAGAATGGCCAGCGCTGGCAATAATTTCTAACCGGGATTCAGGCCAATGTTGATATAGTTCCCAGGCACTGGTCAATGGACAAACCATGTCATACCTACCCTGGACAATGATACCGGGAATTTTATCCAGTTTATCCATATTGTTTAAGATCTGATTTTCTTCTAAAAAACTATTGTGCATAAAATAATGGCTTTCTATTTGTGCCAAACTTAATGCAGTATGGGTATCGCTAAAATGATTAATGACTGATTTGCTTGGTTGCAGGGTAGAGCAACTGCCTTCCCAAATAGACCAGGCTTTGGCTGCCGCCATGCGTTGTAACTCATTATCACTATGCAGCAGTTTGTGATAGGCGGATAAAATATCGTCTAAGGCCGGTTGCTGTTGTTCATCGCGATGGGCTGCGAGAATTGGAGCAATAAACTTCTGCCAGTGATCGGGAAAAATGTCGCTGGCACCATGTTGATAAAACCAGTTAATTTCTGATGGACGACATAGAAAAATACCGCGTAAAATGAGTGCTTTAACTCTTTCTGGATAACTTTGAGCATAGACTAGACTTAAGGTCGAGCCCCATGAGCCCCCAAATAACATCCATCGATCAATATTAAGATAGTCGCGGATGGCTTCTATATCTTCAACTAGCTTCGCTGTGGTATTGTTTTCTAAATAACAATGTGGCGTAGAACGACCGCAGCCGCGTTGGTCAAATAGGATAATACGGTAAATTTCGGGATCAAAAAAACGTCGGTGCCATTCCTCGCAACCAGCTCCAGGACCACCATGAATAAATAATACTGGAATGCCATTTTTATCACCACATTCTTCAATATAAAGCTCGTGCGGTTCTTCTACCTTGATTCGGTGAGTGGCATAAGGATGAATATCGGGATATAAAGTTAGCATGGCTATTTTTTAATGTTAATAATATTGATGGAAAATAAAAATCGTTAGGTTTGAGATTTTGAATCTATATAAAACTGATAGAGAATGCCTTACTTAGCGGCTTGTTCGGGTACTTTTTTTGCCCGAACGGGGGCACTGATATTCATGATTAATTGATCAATTTGTTTGATATCGTTGTAATAGGATAAGGCTTCTTTTTTAGTGCGTTTTATCTGACTATCAAGAGTTTCTTTGGATTCGCTGATTTGTTTTAGTTGTTCCAAGCGCTTATCCAGCTCTTTTTTATGCATTTTTAATTGTTTAACCAATGGGGTTAAAGCGGAACTTTCCCATTCATTGGCCTCACGATTGAGCAGATAGAAAATATTACGGGCTTGGCTCACCAAAGTAATAAAGAAGTTTTTAATCACAAAGCTTTGTTCAGTCATTGTCGTTAACGTACTATTTCGATAGGCTTCGGCTTCTTCGTGTAGCTTTTCCATTTCATTGATGTGTTTCTTAATATCAAATAATGGCGCGGTTAACGGGCTATAACCCGTTTCTTCGCTGAAACGTTTATAAACTGATTGGATTAAACGATTAGTGAGTTCCACCTGTTTGTTTGCTTCGGCAGAGGTTTCGTGAATTCCATCAAAGAAGATTTTCATGGCATTTTTCAACCCTGGAGTGGTCCAGCTCCCTTTCATGGAGTCGCGTGTAGAGGTTACTAATAAGTCGAGTTTATCCAAGCTAATAATGGATAGTAAGCGTTTATGTTGGGTTGCTAAAGTACCTCGATTGTTCTTTAAATTGTCTTTATTATGATGATAACGCCCTTGTTCATCACGGGTTTTTTGTAATAGTTTTTGGATTACTTCGTCGTTTCGTCCACCCAGTTGACTGAGTTCATCGACACTCTTCTTTATGGATTTAAACTTATCTAAAACAATACCTTTATCATTGAGCATCATATCCTTGAGTTCATTAAGTAGGGTGCTTTTCATCAAGGCTTCTTTTTGTGGAATAATATCGTCAGCAATGATTTTTTCCACGGCTAATAGGTTACTGCGTTCTAATAACTCATTATCATCACGAACCCGAGCTAACAAGGCCTTTTGAGCAGAAACGGCTAAAACATTGGATTTATCGACAGATAAGGTGCTGGCCGTTTCTTCACATTGACGGTCAATAATGGTTTGCACTTTTTCAAAGTGTTTTAAGTCGTCCCATAGCGTGTCAATTTTATTTAGTGCAATGACTAAGCCGCTTTTATTATTTTTACGCCTAAAACTCCGCAAATATTGTTGCCATATATCCATGTCTGAACGGGTAACACCAGTATCTGCTGATAAGACAAACACAATTCCCTGAGCATTGGGGAGCATACTAATGGTAAGTTCAGGCTCATTACCTAAAGAATTTAATCCTGGAGTATCTAGAATGCATAATCCTTGTTCAAGAAACGGATGAGGAAAATTAATTAGGGCTTGTCTCCATTTGGGAATTTCAACTTCTGTTATTTCTTCTCTCTCAGGATCTTTTTCATATAAGCCTAAACGATCCGCTTCTTCTATGGATACTTTAGTTGTTTCGGTAATTTGAGCGAAAGAGGCGGCCAAACTATCACCAGATTCAGCATCCAGATTGAAATGAGCCCAAGCTTCCATATCTCGGCGGTGTTCATTGAGGCTTTTAGAGTCTAGTCGAGTTTCTATGGGTAATAATTTTAAATAGGGTTTAGGATTTTCGTCATCGAAGAAAATCTCGGTAGGACACATGGTTGTCCGACCAGCTTCACTTGGCAGCAGACGCATTTTAAAGTGAGAGAAAAAAATTGAATTGATTAATTCAGTTTTGCCACGAGAAAACTCGCCAACAAATGCTAAAGTCAAGCGATCCTTACGCAAATTTTGCATCAGTTCATAAATTTTTAGGCTTTGTTCTGAGCTATCTAAGCCAGTATCTTCAAGCCAAGATTGGAAGCCTTTGATGGACGCAAATAAGACTTCACGCCATTTTCCAAATGCCTGTATTTGCTCAAAAAAATCTTCATTTTTATTTTGAGTAGCCGCCATTTATATAACCTATTCGTTTCCCCAAACTAGGTAAAATCGTTATTATTTTAGAGAGGCTCACTTAGACTCAGATGGTCTAAACTGCAAACCTATTGCTTATTAAGCATAGCAGAATAAACTACAAATTCCTTCAACTATTTTAAACTTTTAGTATAAAAGTTTAAATTTTTGAATTGGTTAACAAAAAATCCCAGAATTAATCTTATCAATGAAAAATATGCGGGAGCATCATAATAAGTAAGTTGATAACAATAATAACCAACAATGGAGAAAAATCAATTCCCGAAAAGGGTGGGAGCATATTTCGGGCCGGGCGTAATACGGGTTCGGTTAGCTGGTGAATTAGCGCGCTAATTGGGTTGTAGTTACCAGGATTAATCCAACTAATAACGGCCTGAATAATGATAGCAAATAAGTATATATATAGAATGAGTGAGACTAACTCGCCAATTGCCACCCAAAACAATAATATAATTGGAACACCAACACCTTTTAGTAAACTTAATAATAATAGTTCTGCCACCTGTAATAGGTAGGCTAATGCCAATGATGACATATCTAAGCCGTAAACGCCGGGTATTAAACGTCGCAATGGCATAAGCGGCGGGTTGGTCACTTTTACAATAAATTGCGAGAATGGATTGTAAAAATCAGCTCGTATAACTTGCAATAGAAAACGCAAGATTACCAGAATGATGTAAAACCCGACTAAAGTACTAATTAAAAAAGAACCCGCCTGAACAAAATAACTGGACATGATCTATTTGCCTAAAATTTCTGATAATTCGATTGAACGCTGTTTTGCTCCGCTTAGAGCACGATTAAATAAGTCGAGCAGATCACCATCTTGTAAAATACCAATAGCTTTTTCGGTGGTACCCCCGGGTGATGTGACTTTTTCTCTTAGAGTTTGTGCTGTATCTTCACTTTCAAGAGCCATTTTGGCAGCTCCTAAGGCGGTTTGTACTGCTAGCAGATGAGCTGTTTTTTCATCCAGCCCAAGTTTAACAGCACTTTTTTCTATTGCTTCAATAACTAAGAAAAAGTATGCAGGACCACTTCCTGAAACAGCAGTAACAGCGTCCATTTGTTCTTCATCTTCTAGCCACAAGGTTAATCCGACTGCTCGCATAACTGACTCAGAAATCGTTTTTTGTTCTTCATTAACCTTATCCGTGGCGTACAAGGCCGTTGCACCGCTCTGCACTAAGGCTGGAGTGTTTGGCATAGTGCGTACAATCGCCTGTTGGCCACCTAACCATTTATTGATTGAGCTTGAATTTATTCCGGCTGCAATTGAAAGCAATAGCGGTGATTTTTGTTGCACGATAGCTTGAATTTCAGTGCATACCTGTTTGAGAATTTGAGGTTTGACAGCCAATATAATGATGTCTACCTGCTTAACCAATTCATTGTTACTATCGCATTGATTGATTGAAAAACCGCTGGAAACTACAGTCATGCGCTCAGAACTGCTATCACTAATAAAAATCAAATCGTTGGGACAGCCATTGGCAATTAAGCCACCAATTAAGCTATATGCCATATTGCCGGCACCAATAAAACCTATTTTTTTATTAATCATGATATTTTTAATATGTCTCTAATTCAGTTGTCATTAATCTTAGCAAAAGTTGTTCAATTATCGAAAATATTTGGCAGATTTATCCGTCTCTTTGTCCAAATAATGCAGTACCTATCCGCACCATATTTGAGCCTTCTAATATAGCGGCTTCCAAGTCCCCAGACATTCCCATAGATAGGGTGTCTAAGTGTAAATTAAACCGCCTGGCCATATTTTCTTGGGCCTGCCTTAATTGGGCAAAATTTTCTCGCTGACGAGAGAGTTCATTAGTCTGCTCAGGGATTGCCATTAAACCACGAATTCGTATTTTTGGATAGCTTAATATTTGCTCGAAATTTTGTTCCAACTCGTCAAGTTTAAAGCCTGATTTTTGTTCTTCATTATTTATATTAATTTGCAGGCAAATATTCAAGGCTTGTTTGTCGTCAGGCCTTTGTTGGTTCAATCGTTGGGCAATTTTTAGTCGATCGACAGATTGCACCCAATCAAATAAAGTCGCGACTTGGCGAGTTTTGTTGGATTGAATGGGGCCGATAAAATGCCAACAAATATCGTAGTCACATAATGCCTGAATTTTTTCTTGTGCTTCAGAGACATAGTTTTCCCCAAAGTCTCTCTGTCCCAAATGATAAAGTGCCTGAATTTTCTCAATTGAATGGTATTTGCTGACGGCCAATAAATGTACTTGGTCAGTTCGCTGTGTGGAAGCCATGGCTTCTTTAATACGATTATTCGTGTTTTGAAATCGTTTCTCTATACTATCCATAATATGATGATTGCCTATGCTAAACACTAAATATCTATGTTAAACGCTAAATACCTATGTTAAACGCTAAATAATAGTACAGCCATCTTATTTAATGGCAAATTTTGTGTTATCGTCTATGATTTCTATAAATTTATAATTATAACATCGGTTAAGAATATGGATATAACAGAATTGCTTGCATTTAGTGCTAAAAATGGTGCTTCTGATTTGCATTTATCTGCTGGTTTGCCACCTATGATCCGTGTTGATGGGGATATTCGACGGATCAATGTACCACCTTTAGCACATCGTGATGTTCATGATATGACATATGACATTATGAATGATAAACAGCGCAAAGATTATGAAGAGTTTATGGAAACGGACTTTTCCTTTGAAGTACCGGGTTTAGCTCGTTTTCGTGTCAATGCCTTTAACCATAATCGTGGTGCTGGAGCTGTATTTAGAACGATTCCATCAAAGGTTTTATCAATGGAAGATCTAAATGCCCCAAAAATATTTCAAGATTTGGCCAATAATAATCGTGGTTTGGTATTGGTGACAGGGCCAACGGGTTCGGGGAAATCAACGACCTTAGCGGCAATGGTCGATTATATCAATGATACCAAATATGAACATATCCTAACTGTGGAAGATCCTATCGAATTTGTTCATGATTGTAAAAAATGCTTGGTTAATCAACGTGAAGTACATCGTGATACCTTAGGATTTAATGAAGCGTTACGCTCGGCATTACGTGAAGATCCCGATATCATTTTGGTCGGTGAATTGCGTGATTTGGAGACAATTCGGTTGGCCATGACGGCAGCTGAAACAGGACACTTGGTCTTTGGGACCTTACATACTTCGTCTGCCGCAAAAACTATTGACCGTATTATTGATGTTTTTCCAGCGGCTGAAAAAGACATGATTCGATCTATGTTGTCAGAATCATTGAAGGGGGTAATTTCGCAGACACTTTTAAAGAAAAATGGCGGTGGTCGCGTGGCCGCTCATGAGATAATGGTAGGTACGCCGGCTATCCGAAACCTGATTCGGGAAGATAAGATAGCCCAAATGTATTCATCTATTCAAACTGGACATGGTATGGGGATGCAGACCTTAGATCAATGTTTACTAGATTTACTCAGTAAGGGTTTGATTAGCAAGGCGGATGCACGTAGTAAAGCGCTTAACAAAAAAGATTTTAGTTAAGTTAGCGGTTTTTTTTATTGTAGATTATTGCCCAGTATATAAAATATAAGGAGTAGATGGTGGACTTTGATTCTCTCTTAAAGTTAATGGTGCATAAAAAAGGATCTGACCTTTTTATTACCGTGGGTACTCCTCCCAGCATGAAAATTAATGGTCGAATTACTCCGGTCACGAAAAATGCTTTAAATCCAAATCAAGCTCATCAAGTTGTGACCGGGATCATGACCGATAAGCAAAGAGCCGAATTTGAAGAGCACCATGAATGTAACTTTGCGATTCATAGAACGGGAATCGGACGTTTTCGTGTCAGTGCTTTTAATCAACGTAATCATGTCGGAATGGTATTACGACGAATTGAGACTAAAATACCTACGGCGGAAGAATTAAAGCTACCAGATACCATTAAAGATCTAGCCATGACCAAGCGGGGTATGGTGTTATTTGTTGGTGCTACAGGCTCCGGTAAATCGACTTCGTTAGCTGCCATGATTGGTTTTCGAAATCGTAATGGTAGTGGTCATATTATTACTATTGAAGATCCTATTGAATTTGTTCATGAGCATGATAATTGTATTATTACTCAGCGAGAAGTTGGTATTGACACCGAGACTTTTGATATCGCTTTAAAAAATACCCTGCGTCAGGCCCCTGATGTCATTCTTATTGGTGAGGTTCGGGCGCGTGAAACCATGGAGAATGCGATTGTGTTTGCCGAAACTGGACATCTGTGTCTAGCAACTTTACATGCGAATAACGCCAACCAAGCCCTGGATAGAATTATTAACTTTTTTCCAGAAGATCGGCGTGATCAATTGTTAATGGATTTATCATTAAACCTGCGTGCCATTGTAGCACAACAATTAATACCAACACCTGATGGAAAAGGGCGCCGTGCTGCCGTAGAAATCATGATTAATTCACCATTGATTGCTGACTTAGTACGAGAGGGTGAAGTGCATCGAATTAAAGAAGTGATTAAAAAGTCTCGCGAAGAAGGTATGCAGACTTTTGATCAGGCCTTATATGATCTTTATATCAATGAAGCCATTACCTATGAAGATGCTATTCATCATGCTGATTCCGCGAACGATCTTCGCCTCATGATTAAACTGGGTAATGAAGACGCTATAGACGGTATGGGAAGTACTTTAGATGGAGTAAGTTATACTGATCCGAAAGATGATAAGGCAAACTCTAATCTGTCTTTTTAAGCGCATTCAATTCTAAACGTAACTATTAATTGACTTTGACTCGATTGCGGCCACTATGCTTGGCCTGGTAACAGGCTGCATCGGCATTTCTAAAGACTGCCGAAAATTGTGGGCTGTCGACATTAATGGCACTTATGCCGATACTACAAGCCCACCTGATAAAAACGACCATTATATTCTGCTATATATATATTGAAATTGCTCATGACTATGGTATTTTTTATGCACTTCTGTGGTGGATTTTTGGATGTCATCATCCAATCTATCAATGATTTGCATAAATAGATCGATCACCATTCCTTGTTTAGGTAATACATCTTCGAACAATAATTTTTGAGCTTTATTGGTTACCAACGGATCATCTATCCATAGAGTATAGGTAAGTTTTAACCTAAAAAACGCAGTTGACTTCGTAGCGAGGTTCACTTAAGTGCTGAAGATTAAGGATTTTATGGGTTATTTTGGCTTTTCTTGTAGTCACCCTACTGGTGAAGTCAAAATATTCTAGAAAATCCTTAAGATTTAGTGCTTAAGGGGGCCGCAGTAGATGGCAACTGCGTTTTTTAGGTTTAAGGAAAGTAAACCATCTTTAATTGAATGGAAAATTTTTTAAACAGCATTTTCCAGAAATATTTTTTACATCGCAGGCGCAATCGCCATTTTTTGTTTGTTTTAAAATAAATTGCTTAATGAATTTTGCCTGATCGGCTGACTTTAGATCGTCGAATTCAATACCATAGCAAAAACAAAGCGTTTTGCTTTTACTTTCAGGATTTTTTAATTGTGATGTTGTTATGGTGGATTTATCAGAACTAAAGTAGACAACTTCACAGTTTGGATTGGAACAATAGTAATAAGCTTGTTTAGGCTTTTCGTGAAAATTCCAGGGCTCTTTTATTTGGTGTAGAATGGATTTTAGTTCGATTTGTGAATAGTTGTTGCCATCAGCAGGGCAGGTTTGCCGTTTTAAATGGCGACTATTTGTTGAGGATTGACAGCAACTGCTCATGGGAATTTTCCTATCGAATTAGCATATTTTATGTAGTGATAATAGAATAAATCGAATAAAAAATCCCATATTATTTGGCAACCTAATTAAATAATTATATGATGCTCGGGTCTGTTGCTATTTTGTCTAACGGCCGACTATGGTCGGTACTGAAAGAGCAAGGGCTTCGATAGAAAAATTGGAGAGCCGCTATTGCTATTGGATAATATCCGTATTGTACTTATACAACCACATTTCCCCGGAAATATTGGTGCTGTTGCTCGAGCTATGAAAAATATGGGCTTGAGTCGTTTATACTTAGTTAATCCAGCACAATTTCCACATAAAGATGCCTTTATTCGAGCGACCAATGCTCATGATGTTTTAGAAAATGCTGTTGTTGCCGATAACCTCAATGATGTCATTAAAAATTGTCGATTGGTGATTGGAACGAGCACCAGAGGGAGAGGTTGTGCTGTACCTGCATTAACAGCACGGGAAACCGCATTAAAGATTATTCCAGAAGCAAAAAATAGTCAGGTTGCCTTACTCTTTGGAACAGAGGCCAGTGGCATGACAGGAGAGGATATTAAACGCTGTAATTATTATGGTTATATCCCGGCTAATCCTGAATATACCTCATTAAATTTGGCGGCTGCAGTACAAACCTTTTGTTATGAAATTTTTCAGGCCACAGATACTGACAAAAGTGGACCTGAAGAAATTTCTAGTAGCTATCCGGATAACCAACAATTAGAATATTTTTATCAACATTTAGAGCACGTTTTACTGACTAGTGGTTTTATTAATAAAAAACATCCCGGTCAGATTATGGCTCGGCTAAGGCGGTTATTTGCCAGAGCCAGACCAGATGAAAAAGAAATGAATATTTTACGAGGCGTGTTAAGTTCTATTGAAAAAAAGTTGTAAAATACATCAATATTTAAAAGATTTAACCTATGGAAACACTTTATCTAATTGTCGGTATCGGCGGCTTATTGCTTGTGACGGTTTTTATCAATGGAATAGCCGAAATCGCAGAGCAGCGCGCGCGTGAAAAAAAGATGAAAGTACTGCGTTTAAAGCGTCGTATTGATGAACTCAGTGATTTTTTAAACGAGTTAAAAGATTTTAATTTACCCAAGCCAATTATTGATTTACTGTTGAATGAGATTCTCGCTCGTTTTGAAGAAATTGAACTAATCGACCCCAAATTTAATGGTATTAACCAATTAATTAGTGATTCCAAAGAACAAATCGATACGGCTAGTAACCAACCTCCCGAGGAGGAAGTTTTTATTGATGATGAAGTTCAATTACAAAAAAAATTAACCAGTTTACGACATCTGATTCAATTTGTTCAGGAAGTCCCCTTATTAAGTAAAAACTCTCCCAAAGTATCGAGTGAATATATCGATATGTTGGCGACCTTTCGTTACGATAAAATTAATTCACATTATTTCCGCTTATCGCAACGGGCACTGGAAGAGAATAATTTTATTGATGCAGTTAATCATATCAAATACATCACTAATGCCATTTCATTATCGGGACATAAAAATGAACGTCTGAATGAAATTATGGAGCAGGCAGACTTCATGTTAAAAGAAATTGATAAGCGAAAATTTGATTACGAAATGGAAAAACAACGATTAAGAGCAGAGAAAAAAGCTCAGGAAGAAGCCGAAAAAGAAGCCCAAAAAAAGCAAGAAGATAATTTGTAAGTTTATTTGCTTACTAGTGACTCAAATAGTTGTTGATAGGTTTTTTTGTTCAATCCATGCAAAACGACAGATATCGAATGTCTTTGATTGTATCTATTTAACTGGAATAATAAGCATTATTTGTGTATAACTTAATTACCTATAATAATTAACATTTAATGTGATGAAAAGTGTTGCACAATTACTTATCGGTATTTTAATAATTGCTGCCGTTGGGGGAGCACTGGTATTAAGTGATAAATATTTAAAACGAGATACGGTGAGCTCTTCCGATCAAAGCCATAATCCGAGTAATCGATTGCAAAAAATTCGAGATGGTATGCGAGAGCAATAAATTAATTCATGCTCTCGATTTACCACTTCCAGTATTAACCGGCTTATAAATAACACAGTAACTTAAAAACCACTGGCAGTTACTTCATTCTGGAATTTTAAATACTGTTCACGTAGGTCGGCGAAAAAATCGTCTTCTGCGGTCATCTGTATTAATTTATTGAGCGGTTCGCGAACATAATAATTGGCCACTAAATTTGCATTCATTTCTTCACAATCGTATTGTGAATATTGAAAGACTAAATTATCAGCAATATCACCATAAATGTCGTTGTGATCGCGGCTATACCAATCATGTTCCGTATTGGTGGTTTTACCACCGTAATAATGGTGAACAAAATCGCTCATAAACTGATTAAACTCTCCCAAGCCTAGTTTATGGACTTTTTTTAAGACGATGTGGTTATATTTATCATTATTTGCACCATTATTGTCATTATGGAAAAAGTCATAAGACATATAAATATTATTTTCTAAATCTCGCAGACTATGGATTAGTTTTGCTCGAGCCTGGTCTATTTTTTCATCCTGGGTTAGCTGATATTTTGATTGGTTTGCCATTTTATCCTCAAGTTCAAGTTCACATTGATAGACATAATACAGGAAATTTTATAATTGTAAAAAATAGTATTGAGTTTTTCCTGATGTGTTGTCGGCTTAAGTATGGGATATAGCATCCTGCCAATGCTGAAAACTATTACCGATTTCTGTTTTATTGTCAGGATATATTTGCTCTAAAGCTTGAAATAAATGTTGAGCTTCTTTCGCAAGGCCTAAAAGTCTTAAGCTTTTTAAAATGCGGCTAATTCGCAAAAAATTATGATTGCCATAATTTAACCAGATTTGAATTCTATCCTGGTAATTTGCCGCAGGTAAAATTTTATTGCTGTAACGGATAAATCCATAAAACCCTAACATTATGTCTAGATTATTCAGTAATTCTTGTCGCAACTCAGGTGAATTGATGAACTTGTGAATATCTTCTGTCTTTAAAATAGGTGCATTGGCGTTATAACTACTTCGTTCTGGAAGGGGGAATAACCATTGAATATAGTTATGGACATACTCTAATTGCTCATAATCCCATTGTTGGATATCTTTAAGATAACGACCTTCACTGTCGTTGGCGATACCTTGATAAAAATGAACTAATTGGCTAGTCGAAGATGACATTATAATTTATTTTGCTCTGTTCATTAGGTTATAAAGTAATAATACTGATTAGTTTAGTCAACATTTTTATCTTCACAAGTAAGCTTCGATGACTTAAACTGAATAATTGATTTATTTGCTGAGAGCACTTTTAACTGAAATTGATCATGGTGAAGCCGATGATGGTCCTTGGTTAATGGGGGCAAATAAAGATGGAAATGCAATTTCATATACCTCTCCTTGTTCGCCAAGTTCTGGAACTCATAAATATACTATCAGTCTGTATGCATTGTCCGAAACTCCTCCTAGTTTGCCCAGTGTAAGTAGTCTAGATGTAGACTATACTATACTTAAATCAGCGATAGAAAGTGTTAATGTAATTGCCACTGCGACATTGACTTTTAACGATATCACTCCCTAATTGGCATACTTAGGTGGTAAAAAAATGTCATACCAACTACAAGTCGAAAATTTTATTATCCTAACCTATAGTGGTATGGTGGGATTTGACGAGCGTATGCAAGCTGCTGAGGATTTGGTCAAATTAGTTTCCAAGCAAAAACAACAGGCGAAATCTCTTTTAGTCGATTGCCGCAAGCTTGAAAATCAAATGACCGAGGACGATGAAGAAAAATTTGGTAAATTTATTGCCAAGAACCCAATACTGAGTGGCCTCAGGAAAGTTGCTTTAGTACATAATGTAAAACACAGTCCAACACCACACCTTCAGTACAGCGCGTATGCAAATGGATTGAATATTGTGCCATTTCACTCTTATTATGATGCTAAAAGTTGGCTTGATGGCTCCTTGCCTTAAATTAGTCTAGTCCATGGTATTTGTTGGACCATAAAACCTACCTTGTCAGTAATAAACCCTATATTTCTTGTCTATTTTGCTCACCAGGTTATAATCAAGGCTTGATGCCCAAATTTCGATAAGGCGGAGATTTTAAATGTCAGGCAATAGTTTTAAACAGGACTTATTTACACAGTTCGCCCGAGTTGGTAAAGCTTTAAGCAATGGCAATCGACTTGAACTTCTGGAATTTATTGCTCAGGGAGAGCGAAGTGTTGAAGATTTGGCCAAGGTTTCTGGTTTATCGGTAGCAAATACTTCTCAACATTTACAACAGTTACGGCAAGCGGGCCTAATCAGTAATAGCAAAAGAGGTTTAAAAGTTTTTTATCGACTCAGTAGTGACGATGTGATTGCATTGTTAGATGCTTTGCGTCAGGTAGCGGAAACTAATCTCGCTGATGTTAGCCATCTTGTCAATACCTTTTTAACGGTAAAAGATAACCTAGAACCAATTCCTGCCGCTGAATTATTGGAACGAGCACGTGCTGATTTAGTCACTGTGCTTGATGTTAGACCTGCGGTTGAATTTCAGAACGGGCATGTGCCTGGGGCGCTAAATGTTCCACTAGGTGAGTTGGAAAAGTACCTGGATAAATTCGATAAAAATACTGAAGTTGTTGCGTATTGCCGTGGCCCTCATTGTGTTTTAGCTTTTGATGCAGTGGCTAAATTACGTGCCAAAGGGTTTAATGCAAGACGTTTGCAAGATGGCTTCCCTGAATGGAAACTTGCTGGGTTACCAATTGAAGTCTAAAGGCATTCTAACCATTCGTCAGTCTATTTTTTGCTTGTCTGTTTCTTGTGCAAACGGCACTTGCCGCTAAAAATATATCAGCATTAATACATGAAATATGTTCATCTATTGAACAAAAAACAATCAATTATTTTTTTAGTCTTTATTCGTTATGCTGCTTAACATCTAATTGTTAAGGAGTATCTTATGAATATCCAAGCCTGTGCTTTATCAACCAGTAAATCTATTATTTGGTTGCCACTTCTGTTTATTATCATGTGGAGTTCTGGTTATGTAGCCGGAAAAATCGGGATTGCCCATACTGGCCCTTTCACCCTTATCTTTATTCGTTTTAGTTCCGCGGCTTTTATTTTATTTTTGATCGCTATTTTAACCAAAGCACCATGGCCGAATTCCTGGCGAAAAGTTGGACATATAGCCATGGTTGGAATTTTAATTCAAGTCCTCCAATTTGGTGGTGTATATTCGGGCTTGGCTCAAGGGGTGAGTGCCGGTATTTCTGCCTTAATTGTAGGGAGTATGCCAATTTTTGTCGCCTTGGGTTCAGGATGGGTTTTAGCAGAAAAAATCTCATCTAAGCAATGGCAAGGGTTGTTTATTGGTCTAATCGGTGTGGCGCTAGTGATTAGTAATAAAGTTTCCCTTGATAATACTGTCTCTTTAGCGGGATATTTTTATGTCTTTTTGGCTTTAATCGGTATTACCGCAGGGACCCTATATCAAAAAAGGTTTTGTGCTGATATGGATCTTAGAACGGGAGGAGTGATTCAATTGGGAGTCGCGGCTGTTTTTACCTATATCCTGGCTTGGCAAAATGAAGCATTAGTGGTTGATTGGAGTGTCCAATTAGTTTTCTCCGTTGCTTGGTTGAGCTTAGTGAACTCGATTGCCGCTATTAGTATTTTATACGTCTTGATCCGCCAGGGTGAGGCCAGTCGAGTGGCTAGTTTGTTTTATCTAATTCCTCCGACTACCGCAATAATGGGTTGGCTTATTTTAGGTGAACAATTGAGCACTATGGTTATATTGGGCTTTATGGTTGCGTCGATAGGGGTTTATTTGAGTACCAAAAAATAACGTTACCAAAGGGAAGATACTATCTCAGCTAATTGTTTGACTTCTTGGCCTGGCTTTTGTTGAGAAAATAATAGCTGAACCTCTAGTTCAGGCAAACTAGGTAAGTGGTATTCTTCCTTGATTAGGCGTGGCGTGTCATCATCCATAAAAGGCAAAGCTGAGATCCCTAAATTGGCTTTTAAAGCAGCTTTCAGGTCGGATAAATTCCGAGCAGTATAGGCGATTTGCCAAATAATATTCTGTTTGTTTAGGGCTTCAATCATGGCATTGCGAAAAGGACAGGGAGCTTCGAAAGCGATTAGTGGTATTGTTTGTTCGGAGTTTATCCTAGTGTTTACCTGGCCTCCTGCCCATAACAATTGTTCTTTTGATAGCATTTGCTTATAAGGAGCATCGTTATTGCCAATAACGATGGCAAAGTCTAAACGTTCGAGTTTAATATCTTGGCTTAAGGCAAAATTACTTTTTACTTGAGTACGGAAATCAATAGTTGGAAAGGTGTTGGAAAATTCCAATAAGAGCTTGTGTAAAATACGATCGGCAAAGTATTCAGGTAGTCCAAAATGGATAATTTCACTTTCTTTGGCTAGAAGGCTAATTCGTTCATATAGTTCATCATTCATGGCTAAAATTTGATTGGCATAGCCTAAAAAAATCTCGCCCACCTCAGTGAGTTCTTTTATTCGACCCTTGCGTTGAAATAATAGGGCACCGATTTGATCTTCCAATCGTTTCATTTGATGGCTGACGGCTGATTCGGTCAAATTTAAGATTTGACTAGCCCGCGCGTACCCCTGGTTATTGACAATGGTAACAAAGGTACGGATAAGACCAATATCAAGATTATTTATTTTTCGCACAAATATACCCAAATGGATAGAACTATATCTTGTGTAACATGGACTTACAAGCTGAACTATTACATACTCTAATAATTCCTTGCTGGCGCATTTAAATTCGATAAATTAAGAGAACCCAAATAACTATAATGAATCCTATCCATATCAAGTATTGTTTTGTTATTGATGAACAGAAAACAGAGATTCTTAACCTTGCCATAGACTCACAAAGCCTTGAGTTAATCAATAATAAGGATCAGGTTAAACCGGCGTGGACTTGTCTTGATTATCACCAATGCCCGCATTGTCCGTTGGATACCCAAACTCATCCTCACTGTCCAGTGGCCGTCAATTTAATTGACGTGGTCGGGCGTTTTAAAAACATATGTTCCTATCAAAAACTCTATCTTGAAGTGACGACCCAGGAACGTAAGGTCTCTCAACATACCACGGCACAAAGGGCGATTAGTTCACTATTAGGCTTATTGTTTGCCACCAGTGGTTGCCCTTTTACGGAATATATGAAACCTATGGCGCGCTTCCATCTACCATTGGCTTCTGAACAAGATACTATTTTCCGGGCCAGCGGAATGTATTTACTAGCGCAATATTTTTTACAAAAAAAAGAACAGAGTAGTGAAAAAGGCCTCGATGGCCTAAAACAAATCTATAAAGATTTACACATGCTTAATATAATGCTTACCAAACGGATCCATTCTGCAACACCGGCCGATTCGTCCGTAAATGCAGTGGTGATATTGGATACTTTTACCAAATTAATGCCATTTGCCATTGAAGAAAATTTAAACGAAATTGAACCTCTATTTCAAGCCTATTTTTCCCCTTCGGAATAAAAACTGCCAACTAAAAATGTTGCATACTCCTTAAGAATATTTCTGAGTAAAATAGTAAGAAATATGATGTTTTGTGTGGACATGGACTTTGCTATTTCCCTCTAAATACATAAATTAAGTTTTCACTTGATGTAAGTCAATAAAATCGATAAATAATTATAACTGATTGATAATTAAAGTCATGTTGTACTGGCATGGCTCTTGCTGATACCAATTAACGCGCAATTTCATAGTGAATAGTAAAAAAACAATTATCAGAGGAGTCGGTTATGACGGAAACTTTTTATGATGTAATGCGAAGGCAAGGGATTACCCGTCGAAGCTTTTTAAAGTTTTGTAGCCTAACAGCTTCAGCATTAGGATTAGGGCCAGCATTGGTTCCAGAAATTGCTCATGCAATGGAAACCAAACCTCGAATTCCGGTGTTATGGTTACATGGTTTGGAATGTACCTGCTGTTCAGAATCTTTTATTCGTTCTGCCCATCCTTTAGCCAAAGATGTGGTGTTATCGATGATTTCTCTGGACTATGACGATACGATTATGGCAGCAGCGGGGCATGAGGCTGAAGCCATTATTGAAGAGACCATTCAAAAATATGATGGTAATTTTATACTGGCTGTAGAAGGGAATCCGCCTTTAAATGAAGATGGCATGTATTGCATTATTGGTGGTAAGCCATTTGTTGAGCAACTCAAACACGCAGCGGAACATTGTAAAGCGATTATATCTTGGGGTTCCTGTGCTTCCTGGGGATGTGTTCAGGCCGCTCGTCCTAATCCCACTCAAGCTACGCCGATCCATAAAGTTCCTGGGCTGGCAGATAAGCCGATTATAAAAGTACCGGGTTGTCCGCCCATTGCTGAAGTTATGACAGCTGTGATTACCTATATTTTGACCTTTGAACGTTTCCCAGAATTGGACCGTCAAGGGCGTCCCAAAATGTTTTATAGCCAACGTATCCATGACAAGTGCTATCGCCGTCCGCATTTTGATGCCGGACAATTTGTTGAAGCCTTTGATGATGAAGGAGCCCGAAAAGGTTATTGCCTGTATAAAATGGGCTGTAAGGGGCCAACGACGTATAACGCCTGTTCAACTGTGCGTTGGAATGGTGGGTTATCCTTTCCAATCCAGGCCGGTCACCCTTGTATTGGTTGTTCTGAAGATGGTTTCTGGGATAAAGGATCGTTTTATCAACATTTGACCAATACGGAACAATTTGGAATAGAAGCAAATGCCGATAAAGTGGGTATGGCAGCGGCTGGTGTAGTAGGTGCCGCTGCAGCTAGCCATGCGGTGGTTACTGCGATTAAAAGTTCCCAAAATAGTCCCAATGACCATTCCAATACACATACCGATAGTAAGGGAGATGCATAATTATGACCATCTTATCAACACCGACAGGTTTTAAAATGAACAATTCAGGACAACGTGTTGTCGTGGATCCCGTTACCCGTATCGAAGGTCATATGCGTTGTGAGGTCAATTTAGATGATAATAATGTGATTCAAAATGCCGTATCTACAGGTACCATGTGGCGGGGTTTAGAGGTCATATTAAATGGTAGAGATCCTCGTGATGCCTGGGCTTTTGTACAGCGTATCTGTGGTGTTTGCACGGGTACTCATGCTTTAACCTCAGTACGAGCTGTAGAAGATGCCTTAAATATTCAAATTCCGGAAAATGCCAATTCGATTCGAAATATTATGCAGCTGGCTCTTCAGGTTCATGATCACTTGGTCCATTTTTATCACTTACATGCTTTGGATTGGGTTAATCCCGTAAATGCCTTGAAAGCTGACCCTAAGGCAACTTCAGTATTGCAACAAAGTGTCTCGCCTCGTCATCCCAAATCATCTCCGGGTTATTTTCGAGATATTCAAAACCGATTAAAAAAGTTTGTTGAAAGTGGCCAATTGGGGCCGTTTAAAAATGGCTATTGGACTAACCCTGCCTATCTTTTGCCTCCTGAAGCGGACTTGATGGCCGTGACGCATTATTTAGAAGCTTTGGATTTTCAAAAAGAGATCTCCAAAATTCGAGCGATTTTAGGAGGGAAAGATCCACATCCAAATTGGTTGGTAGGTGGTGTTCCTTGTGCGATTAATTTAGATGGTCCCATGGCAGCGGGTGCTCCATTGAATATGACCAGCCTCAATCAGATTTCGAGCATTATCGATCAAAGCATGGAATTTGTAAAAAATGTTTATATTCCAGATATTGTTGCGGTTGGAAAAATTTATAAAGGTTGGCTGTATGGGGGCGGTTTATCCAGTATGAACGTACTTTCTTATGGTGATATTCCTGATAAAGCAAACGATTATTCAGCCTCGAATTTAATGATGCCTCGTGGAGCCATTATTAATGGCAATTTGAAAGAGGTCTTTGAAGTTGATTTACGTAACCCTGATGAAATTCAAGAGTTTGTACCGCATTCCTGGTACAAATATCCCGATGAAGCACGAGGTCTACATCCTTGGGATGGAATTACTGAACCCAATTATCAGTTGGGAGCCAATGCCAAAGGGACTAAAACCAATATTATTGAAATTGATGAAGCCGATAAGTACTCCTGGATTAAAGCGCCGCGTTGGCGTGGACATGCCATGGAAGTGGGGCCGTTGGCTCGTTATATCTTGGGCTATGCACAAGGTCATGAACCTATTACCGAGCAGGTGAATGGCCTTTTAAGAAGTTTAGATGTTCCTTTTGATGCGCTTTTTTCTACCCTGGGTAGAACCGCGGCCAGGGCACTTGAGGCAGATTGGGCGGCGGATCAAATGCGATATTTCATGGATAAACTGATTGCCAATATTAAGGCTGGTGATGTCTCTACTGCTAATGTGGACAATTGGGAACCCTCGACATGGCCGCGTCAGGCAAAAGGCGTGGGATTTACAGAAGCCCCACGCGGTGCTTTAGGGCACTGGTTAAAAATCAAAGATACTCGCATTGAAAATTATCAATGCGTGGTTCCGACCACCTGGAATGGTTCACCTCGTGATAGTAAAGGGAATATTGGGGCTTTTGAAGCGGCTTTAATGAATACCAAGGTCAGTCGAGCCGAAGAACCGGTAGAGATTTTACGTACCTTACATAGCTTTGATCCGTGTCTAGCCTGTTCGACTCATGTCATGAGTGCTGAAGGTCAGGAAATGGCAAAAGTGAAGGTTCGTTAATTGGAGATAATGATGAAAAATATTTATAGAAATTTTATTTTGGGTATGCTGCTATTCTTTGTCGCCTCAAGTGCTATGGCACATGGTGGCACTTTTACTACAGCTGGTTTTCTTTCTGGCTTATGGCACCCTTTTAGTGGTCTAGATCATTTATTGGTGATGCTAGGAATTGGTCTTTGGGCTGCTTCAATGCAAAATCAGCGGCCACATTACCCCTATTTTATGCTTCCTGTTGCTTTTTTGGGACTGATGTTAATTGGAGCCATATTGGCTTTCAATCAATTAATCCTTCCAGCATTGGAGATGGCTATTGCTATGAGTGTAATGTTGATAGGACTTCTTCTATTAACTCAAATTACTTTACCGATTTCAGTCGCTATTCTTTTAAGCTCGGGCTTTGCTCTGTTTCATGGTAATGCCCATGGACTTGAAATTACCCTTGGAAGCAGTGCATTGAGTTATATGATCGGTTTTATTTGCAGTACAGCCTTATTGCATTTTAGTGGTTATTCGTTAGGTCAAAGTTCGATGGCAAAAAATGGGTTCAAGCAGTTTTTTGGATTAATAAGCTGTCTGCTTGGTAGTAGTTTAATGATGTTCAACTGAATTGATTAGGAGCCAAGACTATGCAAAAAGATATGCAAGAAGATATTCAAGAAAATAAACAGAGTGCTGTTTATGTCTATGAAGCCCCGGTTAGGTTATGGCATTGGGTGAATGCTCTATCAATTACTATATTAGCCATTACCGGGTATTTAATTGCTAATCCTTTACCCAGTATGCCCGGCCACGCCAGCGATTATTATGTGATGGGTTATATTCGTTTTTTTCATTTTGTTGCTGCTTATATTTTTACTATCGGATTTTTGGGACGTTTGTATTGGGCTTATGCAGGGAATAAACATGCTCGAGAATTATTTCGTTTACCTTGTTTGAATTGTAAATTTTGGAAAGAACTCTGGCATGAAATTCGATGGTATGCCTTTTTAGCTAAAGAGCCTAAAAAATACGTGGGACATAATCCATTGGCACATATTTTTATGGTAGTGATTGTTACCATTGGTGGTATTGCCATGGTTCTGACTGGTTTTGCCCTTTATGCTGAACAAACCGGACTGGGAAGCTGGCAAGATAGCTTGTTTGGTTGGTTAATTCCAATGGTGGGACAAAGTCAGGATGTTAGAGTTTGGCACCATTGGGGAATGTGGATCATCGTGATTTTTGCCATGTTACATATTTATGTGGCCATTCGTGAAGATATAGTGTCTCGCCAAAGTATGATCAGTACCATGATCAGCGGTTGGAGACTCTTCAGGGATGATCGTTAAAGAAGTCCTCCAAAACGCGATCCCCCTAACCTAGAAGAATCAGTTGACTTCGTGGCGAGGCTCACTTAAGTGCTTAAGATTAAGGATTTTATGGGTTATTTAGGTTTTACTTGTAGTCACCCTACTGGTGAAATCAAAATGTTCCAGAAAATCCTAAAGATTGAGTGCTTAAGGGGGCCGTAGTAGATGGCAACTGAGTTTTCTAGGTCATATCGCGTTTTTTTTGGCGTGATCTTTCACGCCATTTTTTTTTAACTGAATATGGAGATTAATAACATGCAAAAAAAAGTCTTAATATTAGGGATTGGTAATGTTTTATGGGCTGATGAGGGATTTGGTGTACGGGCTGTCGAACAATTAGATCAGGACTACCTATTTGAACAAAATGTCACCTTGATGGATGGTGGCACTCAGGGAATTTATTTAGTGCAACATATTCAAGCCTGTGACATTTTGGTGGTGTTTGATGCGGTTGATTACGCATTGCCTGGAGGGACTTTGAAATGTGTCGAAGATGATGAAGTGCCTAAGTTTTTAGGCGTAAAAAAAGTCAGCTTACATCAGACTGGATTTCAAGAAGTCTTGGCCATGGCGCAAATGTTAGGCGAATATCCTGAAAAGATTTTATTAATCGGTGTACAGCCGGTTGAGTTGGAAGACTATGGTGGTAGTTTACGTCCGCAAGTGAAAGCGCAAATACAGCCAGCCATTGATCGGGCGTTGTCATACTTGGAGCAATTTAATGTTGGTGCACAAAAAAGAAAGCAACGCATAGGTGGAGATCAAAAGGATGGTGCTGTTATTGCTAATATGCTGCGTTATGAGCAGCAACGTCCGGATGAATTAAATGCTTATCGATATGGTGATCATCGGGTTATTCATTCTGCTGATTATTCACTGCTCTATCGTCCTGAGGTTCTGGAGGGAAATGCATTAAATATTGGCGTTGATCAACATCTAGAAGCTTATCGTAATGTGAGCCAAGATCATAGCCCTAATAATGGGAGTCAATAATGTGTATCGGGATCCCCATGCAAATCGTTAGCTATCAAGGTTCTTATGCCGTTTGTCGCCCGTATAAGGATGAAGACGGCTCTAATTATCGTCATATTAATATGCAGTTGGTGGGTGAGCTACCCATAGGGACCTGGGTGCTCACTTTTCTCGATAGTGCCAGAGAAATGTTATCCGCGGAGGCCGCTGAACAAATCCATAAAGCCTTGCAGGCTCTGGAATTGGTAATGCAAGGCGAAAAGCAAGGAACGCACCAGCTAGAAGTGCTTTTTGCTGATTTGATTCAGCAAGAACCTCAATTACCTGAGCATTTACGCTCAAACACAAGCAGTAATTAATTCAATAAAAAATTAGGAGTATTCTATGCCTTCCCCTTTAATTAGAAAGCTCGTTGATGAGTATCATTGTCCTGAGCTTGATGAAAAAAATATTGATGTATTTTTGCAGCAACATCATGATGTCTTATTATTTTTTACTGAAAATCCCAAACAATTTCCTGAAAGTAATGACGTCGCTGTGGTTTTGCCCGAACTAATGAAAATATATAAACAGCTTAAGCTTGCGTTGGTTAGTCAAGACTCTCAACGTACTCTACAGGCTCGCTATGGATTCACTTCTTGGCCAAGTCTAGTCTTTCTTAGAGATGGTGAGTATTTAGGGGTGATTAGCCAAATTCAAAACTGGGATGACTACCTACATGAGTTTAATCTTATTTTAAATTCGGCACCTTCGCGTCTACCCGTGTTTAAAATTCCAGTGGTCAGTGAAATGACTTCATGTCAAAATCATTAGGAGAATTATGATGGATATTCCTGTTAGTGTACAAAATTCAGCCGTCCCATATGGTCCGGGAAGCCAGCCCGAAGAGCAAGATGGAAGTGCCTTGGATATTTTACAACTGCCTAATGGTATGATGACTTTTTCCTTACCTGATTTACCTGAAGCAGATGATGTAACCCGTTTATCAGAAGCAAAACAAGTATTAGAAAAATTATTGTCCAAAATGCAGCAATATGACCTCAGTTGTCCCTCTATTCGTATTGATATTAGTCATTTAGATGAACTGAATAAACAAATGGTTGATCAAGTGTTGGGCGAAGGGGAGGTTAGTGTGGTGTTTACTCCCGAGACCCTATCTGAGCAAGGAATTCAAAGGATTGAAATTCAAGAGGCCGTATTAGCGGGAATTTGGCGAATTAAGAGTCTGGGAGAAGATAATCAATTGATTTCAGATGAAATTGAAGTGGCTTCGATTCCTGATATCGTCCTTTCTCAAAGTTTTAATGTAGCTGAGCCTCAAATCATTGGGGATAAACAGCCTATTCCCAAAGGTGTATTGAATGCACCGCCTCTTATTGCTGAAATAAACGATAAAATAAAGCAATTTAAGCATGAGTCTAATAATATTAAAATAAATGGCCATGTGATTAATCTAAGCTTGCTTCCACAAACTGCAGAAGATATCAGTTTTTTAAGTGATCGTTTAGGAACCGGTGTATGCACCATTTTGTCTAGAGGTTATGGTAATTGCAGAATTAGTAGTACGGCAACCCATAATGTATGGTGGGTGCAATATTTTAATTCTCAGGATACCAATATCCTCAATAGTTTGGAAATCATTGATGTCCCTAATGTGGCTTGTGCTGCTCAGGAAGATATTGAAGATAGCACCCAACGCTTAGAAGAAATTTTAGAGGCATACCGATGAGCATCATAAACAAGGTTGTACCAGAAATAGAGTCTGCCTTTTTTAATGGTTCTTATGGTGGCGACAATAAAAAAATTAGTCGTAACAGCAAATTAGAATGTAAAATTTGCTGGTATGTGTACGACCCTAAAATTGGGGATGAATATTGGCAGATTCCTGCCGGGACTCCCTTTTCACAATTACCAGAACATTGGGGCTGTCCTGAATGTGATGGAAAAAAGGATGATTTTTTGGTTATAGATACATGATAACAATATGCCCGGATTTTTTTACCATTGGACTAGAAAAGCAGTTTCGCCGTCTCTTAAAAAAACAACGACATGCTAAGCAACTGAAACAAATTAACCCAAAGCTAAAAGTGCAGGCGGTGGATTTTCGTCATTGGCAAAGTCGCTGTTTGGGTATAATGGTTACGCCCTGGTTTATGAACCTAATGTTGTTGCCAAACGAAGGAGATGAATGGCAAGACTTACCCATTGGAAACAAATCCGCCTATCATTTTCCATCGGGAGATTATGAATTTGTTTTAGCAGAGGAAGAGGGCATAGGACGTTATCAAGTTCACCCCGTCTTTGCCCCCATGTTGGATTTTGATGATCAAGAAACGGCGATTAAAATTGCACAACAAGCCTTATTAATTTTGATGAGTGAGCAAGCTTCCGGTTCTAATTCGCTTCAGAAATTACGTCATTTTTTAGCCGTATAAGAGAATTTTTGTCCACCGATACTGGCTTCATACATTAGACCACCCTTAGCAACTGTAAAAGTAGCCATGCCTTTATAATAGTTTCCTTTGGTTTTAGCATTGTTTTTCCCACCACTAGCGGTTGCCGAATTACCCGTTGTTGATGTACTGGCAGACGCTCCAGCAGTAATTGCTACCGCTGCAGCTTGGGCACCAAACTCAAAATTACCACTAGTAAATTCGTCAAAAGCACGTTTATCTTGGAAAAATATGATTTGACTATAGGCCTGTCCTCCTAATTGAAAGCCGATAGTGACTTGAGAAACGCTAGTATCTCCGACGTATTTATTTTGTTTATAGACTCGACCTTTACCATAGGCGCCGCCAACACCAAAACCACCTTTCCCAACATTAGGGAAAAGAGCATAACCATATGCTTTTTCAAAGAATGTTGCACTTTCTCCGGCATCTTTAAAAACTTTAATGGCATCTTGATAGTCATCAGCTAAAATATTGCTCGTAGGTGTAAAAATGAGTAGCATGATTAAAATGTTGTATAATTTCTTCATTGTTTTTTCCTAAAATAAAATGAGAGAGAAGTGAATAGGTTAAAAATTACTATAGCCGATTTTCCAATAAATACGACATTTACTGAATTTTATTTTTTTAATTTAAGGGATGTATTATGAAAGTTGATTGGCATAAAAATCGTGCTGCAATTTGGCGCCAAAGAAAAGAGTATTTGCGCCCTGTTAAAAATATTGATCCAATTCATCTCGATGAATTAATCGGTATTGACGATCAAAAACACAATTTACAAAAAAATACCGAGCGTTTTTTAGCGAACCAACCCAGTAATAATGCATTATTATGGGGAGCGCGAGGAACGGGTAAATCTTCTTTAGTAAAAGCAATTCTCAATCAGTATAGTTCGCAAGGATTACGTTTAATTGAAGTGGATAAGGATGATCTGATTTATTTACCTGAAATTGTCGATGATATTCGTGAATTGGAATATCACTTTATTATCTATTGTGATGACCTGTCTTTTGAAGCCCATGAAAATAACTATAAACATCTCAAAAGCGTCTTAGAAGGCTCGATTGAATTACCGCCTAAAAATGTACTGATTTATGCCACTTCTAATCGTCGTCATTTATTACCAGAAAGTATGCAGGATAATCTAGGAAGTGAAATTGTCAATGGTGAGTTACATTATAAAGATGCTGTGGAAGAAAAAATATCGCTTTCCGATCGTTTTGGTATCTGGTTATCTTTTTATCCGATGAATTATGAAAAATATTTAGCCGTGGTTGATAGTTTGTTTCCAAATTATCAGGGCGATAAACAAAAGCTGTTTGAAGCGGCTAAACTCTTTTCAATGTCTAGAGCGTCAAAAAGTGGTAGAACCGCAAGACAGTTTTTTAATAGTTATCACATATAACCCTTAAAATTTGTGAATAAGGCCAAGGGTAAATCCTTTAGGGGTACTATCGGGATCGGCTTCATTTCTGCCATTATTGGTTTTCGCATAGGGAACAGCATTGGCTTGCTTGCCATTGTGTGCTTGAGAATATGCGATATAGGCAGAAGTACGTTTTGACATGTTATGATCAAAACCTATTGCCCAGGTTGCTGATTCATCGTCATCTAAGCCTTCGGTTTTGTGTACGTATTGGGCACGAATCGCATTATTTCCAAATCCATAGGAACCACTAATACTATAGACCTCAAAATCATTTTTGGAAATACCTAAGCCATCATTGAATAGAGTGAAACTGCCAGCAATTTTGGCGCTCCCGAACTTATAGGTTGCACCAATCCGCCAATCAGTTTCATCTTCTTCAGTACTATCATCGGCAGCATTGACTCGGTTATAGCCTAAGCCTACTAACAAAGGACCATTGGTATAAATTATGTTCCCTGAGATTATATTTTGATTATCGGTATCGTCACCAGTAGCATTGGTATCGGGATAATAAGCAATATTGGAAACAAAGCCTTCCCATTTGGGAGTGGTATAAATAATTGCATTATTATGTCGACCATCAATATAGGACTTACCCAGGGTGACGTTGTCGAGATCCCCAACTTTATCACTAAAAAATTCGAACTTTAGATTCAGACGTTTCATTGGGGTATCCCAGCGTCCAAATAGTATTGTCCCAAAACTTCCGCTTAAATTAATACCTCGATTACGTTGGCTCCAATCTCGGCTTCCATCGACACCGACTTGCCATTCCATTAAATAACCGACTTTTAAACCATTACCAAGTTGCTCTGATCCTTTAAATCCAATTCGGGAAAAAACCGACGTCAGACTCATGGAGCTGTATTCACCGACTCCACCATTAGCAACGGACTTTGAATCATTATCTAAATAATTAATCCCCATATGGATCTTTCCATACAGCGTTGGTGAAGCCATAGCAGCCGAAGGAACAATTGCGGCAGCTAATGTTATTGCAATTAGCTTTTTCATTTTAGATCCCTTAAATTGATTATTTATTATTGTGCCCTATTTGAGTCCATACCCAAACTACCTGGAAATGCGAGGTTTGGGTATAATCACCGGAATAACCTGAAATAACGAGAGTCTGGCAATTTGCTCTTAAAATATACTTATCTTTGAGCATAGAACTCAAAAAATAAAAATTCAATAAACAGGTGAAAAAATTTATGTTTTTATTGGCATAAAACGAGGGGGGAAAGCGCTAAGAAAAAAGCATACCGTAAAGTAAGTTTTACCTACCGTGCACTAGCTGTGGCACGATAGGTAGGGGGAATTATTGAGCATGTATATCATCGCCAAACAAGTCATATAAAAGTACTTCGTCAGCAAAATATCCAGGACCAGATGCGGTAGGATTTTCTTCTATACGGCGTTGTATTTCGGCAATATTACGCATGGATTGTTCATTATAAAGTAAGCTGGGATCAGGAAAGTTACTGCTTTGGGCATAGTCTTCATAATCATAACCGGATAGATCTTCAACCGTTGAAGAAGCCATCGATGTACTGCTATTAAAGTTACTGGCATCGGTTGGCCATACGGAACTTTCGGCATAGTATTCATAATCCAAATTTGAAAAATCACCAGCATTGGCTGATAGGCTAAAAAGACCAGCGAATGTTAACGACGCAATGGTTTTAAAATTAGTATAAATGTTCATAGTTTTCTCCATAGTTAATTAAAGTAGTTTTTTGTTTTATTTTTATCGTGACTTAACTATACAAAAAAGCGTATATACAGAGTGTGACATGAACATTAAGGATTTTTAACCTTATACTCGGGCTACTGGGAAATGGAAAAATATCAATAGTTATGTTTTTGCCAATTAACCAGGTGGGCAACTAATAGGCCAATAATAAAACCATAAGCTAAATTAGTCATTAAGGTTATCAGCAAGATCACCAGTACAATAAAAGAATCATAGGGTTCTTTTAGGGTTTTGATACTTGAAGATAATTGTATACCTGCAAATATTAATAATACACCTAGTATTGCCATGGGTAATAAATGAAATAGTTGAATTATCTGTTCACCAAGCAATAAGGTTAGGATACCCAATCCTCCGCCAATAATAAGATTTGAGGCAGCACTACGAGCACCAAATTGATAATGTGCTGCAAGTCCGCCGGCGCCGTGACAAAGAGGGATACCGCCAAAAATAAAACTAAAAATATTGGCTCCCGCCATACTCAGACAACTATTTTTATTGGTAACTCGAAACGATTTTTCAGCAAAGTATTTTTTTGATAAATCGCTATAAGCGAGTACTGCATTCCCTATCGTCATCGGCAATTGGGGGAGCACTAAGGCAAATAAGGCAAAAGTAAAATCAACCTGGCTGGGAATAGAGAATAAAAATAACTCGGGAAATTGTAGGCTTAATTGTAGTTCGGGGCGTGCTCCTAGAATAAAGCCGATAATCGCGCCACCAATGATTAATATTAGGCCTGCTGGGAAACGTCGATTATGGAGAAATAGAAAAGTTAAGAACCCGGCAATTATTGCAATTGGGATACCAATTGGTAGGGGGCCTAAGGATTGAATTTTGAGGTATGGCTCAGGACTTTGTAATTGTAATTGAAAAGGAGATGCACCGATTATAAACTCCAATCCTCCCAAGATTAATAAGACTCCTGTTGTGGTTTGAATTCCACAAACAACTGATGTTGGCGTATATTTTTTTATATATTTTAAACTTCCAGTTAATCCAATCACTAATAAAAAAAATGCCATTAATAAACTAGAGGCAAATATTTCTGATGCGCTCATTGCTGTTGAGATGGCATAAGCAGCAATAATTTTCATGGGTTGTACTGGTACGGTGACACGAAAAAATAATCCGCTAGCAATATAGAAGACTGCAATACTAAAAAAAATACCGACCGGACTTATACCATTGACCAGAACCATGGCCATGGTGATTGGTAGCAGTGAACCCAGGTCTCCCAAAGCTCCTGCTACTTCCAAGCGATTGAACCTAAATGGCAAGTGTTGTGACATAAGGTTTATTGTAAATACCCTTAAGTCAATTGATTAGTGAACGGATTCATTATGAAACAATTGAATTTGTTTTTTCAAATCTTCAACTAGACTTGATAAAGAACAAGCTTCTTGATCCGTTTTTTGGCTTAATTCGGTAATTTGACAGGATGCAGTACTAATTTTACTAATATTTTTGTCCATTACCTGAGTTAACTCTACTTGACTATTGGTCGCATTAGATATATTGACGTTCATTTCCTTTATGCTGTCGATATCATCTAATACCGTACCTAATTCAGTAATTACACTGGATGCATTTTCCTTACTCATATGCACTAGTTGCTTACTTTTATCCATTTTTTCCACAACTTTCCGGGCATTATCCATTAGCTGTGTCATAATATCATCGATACGTTGAATCGCGTCATGTGTATTGGTTGATAAACCTCTTACTTCATCGGCAACAACGGCGAAACCACGCCCTTGTTCTCCGGCTCTGGCCGCTTCAATAGCTGCATTTAAGGCTAAAAGATTAGTCTGGGATGCAATATCATTGACCTGGCTTAATACATTTTCAATATCGCTTATATTGGTGGATAGGTTTTTAACATGATTGGCTGCATCATCGACTTCATTAGAGACGTGACTAATAGAAGATAAAGTTTCCTTAATATTATTCACGCTGACTGAACTTTTTTTATGAATATCTCGTGCTGAATCGGCCGCATGAGTCGCATTGCTGGCCATACTTGTAAAACCTCCGGCCATTTCATGCATGGCTTTTTCGGTATCAGTGGTTTCTGCTTGTTGAAGTAATACAATAGAATTGCTTTCGGCAGAATCATTTTTAAGTCGAGAGGAGGCTAAAGCAACTTCGGCAATGCTTTCACTGATAGATTTAAACGTATCACTTAATTTGCTGGTAAATAAATTATAAGCATTTACAATACTATCTAATTCGGTGATATTGCAGAGATCTAAACGTTTCTTTAAATCGCCTTCTCCAGCAGCTATTTCTTGCATATCTTTCATTAGAGACATAAGCGGTTTGGTTATCACTGTCGCTAAAAACCAACCGGTTATCATAAGAAAAATAATGACTAATACAAACACCAGATAAATCTGATTAAGTGCCGCATTAATTTCTTTTTCCAAATCATTGAGCTGTTGAGTTGATTGTTGTTCAATATCAGCTCCTTGCTGGTTTAATAAAGTTTCTTCCTGGATAAGTTTGGACTCACTAACATTGAGTTGTTGTTCAAGAGCGAGTTGCTGTTTTTCTTGCTCAACCATTTTGTTTTCTTGGGTTCTGAGTTTTTCACGCTGAGATTCGAATTCTTTCGTTTGCTTATTAACGATTTCGACCAAAGCATGACCCATGCGATTGATTTCGCCATAAACAGTAGGAATTTTATCTTTAATCGCATCAAATTTGTCCAGTTTGTTTTGATGAATACTCATGACGACATCTTTTAACAACGGTTTTAAATCACTTTTAATGTAGTTTAAAAATTGTTCTTTTAATAAGCGTTCGTCATCAGATTGGGGAACTAAATAAGTAAAGGCATAGAGTAAATTTTCGCGTTCTTTTTTTATCGCTTTAATGGCTTTTATTATGGCTGATTTTTGTTGGCTATAAGCAGTAATATAAGCGTATTTCCATATGATATCTTCGCCTTTTGCTAGTGCTTCCATCAAACGAAAAATAATTTCAGATTTTTGACTGGTTTGAAAAGACCGTTCAATCATTTCTTCTTTTTTGGTTGAAATGACTAATTTTTGTTCAGATAGAGTAACTTTGGTTTGAGAAATCTGTTGTTTATCTTTGGATAGCTGAGTTTTTTTATTGGATATGGACTGTTTACTTTGGCTGACCTGTTCTCGTTTACTACTAATGTCTGTTTTTAGAAAATCTAGACTATTTTTAACCTGACTGAATTCATAAATACTAATGGCTCCAAATAGGCCCAGGCCGATAATTGCAATCAATATTATTAGGCCTAGACGACCTTTAACTGAATAGAGAAATTTAAACACGAAACCCACTTTAGTCCTCCCCTTTTTAAATGATATTCACTCGACTGTAGACTAAGTGTCGACGAATGCAATAAATACTTAATAGTCACTTTAGTACATTTAGAGGCAAAACAGGCCTGAACTGGATTTTTTAATAATAAAAACTGCCTTGCTAAGATTAGGCCTTTCTCTGAGATAAATGTGTTTTAATAGTTCACTTCGATAAGATGCTTTTCCGTCATTTTTTAACATCAGGCTAAAATATTAAATAACTATCTTTTTGAAATAATGTGATAAAAATGCCTAAAAAAATGCCTTCTTGAGAGAAATAGTATATAATTGCCGCCTTGTATTTTAAGTTTTTTAATTAAACAATAGCAAAGCTTAAAAAGAGATTTTAGTGGGTAATAGCCCTCATTTATAAAATAAAAACAATGGCTATAAAAAGTTACATGATATTTTTCAATAGTAAATCAAAGGCTTTGCTTGCGCTGCAGCATTGTGCGAGGGTTAAGCATTGAGATTAACCTTTGAGGACACATTAAAACTAATAATTGCGATTTTTGCAGGGATAATGCTATGCAGTAAGAGTATGGCAGTTGAAAATCCTATGCTTAATGGAAACACCCAAACTTCTGGTGATCTCGCCTCAAGTACTTCATCTGAACTTGATAAAGTCTTAGCCATTAGAGTTGAAGGAGAAATATTTTCGGAAACATTAACGGCTATTAATGACGATATTGGCGAAGAAATCATTCTCATTGAAAAACTAGTTAGTCCGTCAACCCCCATAAGTGAATTGAATGCTATTATTCAGTCTGTTTCCCCAAAATTGATTGTTTTAATCGGCAATACTCCTGTGGTTTTGTATAAAAAGTATCAACGACAATTTCCACAGCCTACCTATCCCCCCAGCCTTACGTTATCGGCATTACATGTTGATCGGCTGATCTCTGGTATTAAAAATATTATGGGAATTCGCTATGAAGTCCCGGCTGTAACTAGTCTGACTGCAATGCGTTCTTTAAGCTATAGTCCTATTAAGCGGGTTGGTGTTATTTATCGGGAATGGATGTCTGAACAAGTAGAGATCAATCGAAAATTATGTACCTTTGAGAAGATTGAACTGGTTACCGTAAAACTTCCTAATAAAGTCAGTTTTCAAAAATTTAGCTATCATTTAAAACACCTGCTCGATCGAGATGACATAGATGCCTTATGGGTTGTTAATGATAATGCTTTATTGAGCCCCCGTGTTATTCAAAATGGTTGGCTACCTGCATTGAAGCATTTTGATAAACCGGTCGTGGTGGGCACAGAAGGACTAACTAAACATAATTTAAAGTTTGGAATATTTACAGTTATACCCGATCACTACTCCTTAGGTATTCAAGGAGCCGGACTTATTGGTGAATTAATGGAAAATAATTGGGTATTAGAGCGAAATCAAATTTACCATCCTATTGCAATTCATAAATTACTTAATTTAAAGCTCGCTAAATATAAACAGATTCCAATTAAGCAGGAAAAATTAGAAAGTGTGGATAAAGTGCTCCAGTAAAAATTTTTAATTAATTCAGGATTACCAGTTTTGCCTACCAAAGCATTTTCTAACTGAGCCGATATGATTCTGGGAGTAAAAAAACTTATCCGCTTCCTCTATGTCCACCCGGTTATTTTTATGGTCATAAAGAGGTTATTGGTAGCAATTCCAGCTCGCATCCCTGTCTTTTACCGATAGTTTCTTACCGGCGTTCGATTTCGCAATTTGATTTTTGAATCAGCTCTTTAAGTTGACCGGTAACATTTATAGCCATTTCAAGGTGAAACGGCGATTTTTTTTGCCAACAGTGTTCAGCAGCATAACATTGGGTATGAAGTCCTTGTCGCATCATTTCATCGATGGTTTTTTGCTGTAAACGAGTCATAAATTTTCTCCTTATAATACGGGTATATATTTAATAAGCAAATACCAAGCCATTTATGATTTTTCTAGGTTTAATGGGTAATAAACTTGTAGAACCCCTACAGCTAATATCGGCGATAAAAATAATAGCTTTAGAATTTGGAAATTTTGTATTTCATTTTGCGATTAATAGGTAAGAAATTTTAAATAATGCGAATATTAATATACTGGATATATTTTTTAGACGTACTCGTATCGATGTTTTTGGTCAACAATATTCGGTTAAAAAGAATGCCCATATTACTTAAGCCTTTTGTATACTTAAGCCATTTGTATACTTAAGCATAGGTATCTAATGTATTACCTTTGGTATTTCCAATAGGATTATTAGAATTAGGGCTGTAAGTTTCGACACTAACGGAATTTGTTTTATTGATAATCGACTGATTGTAACGTTCAACATCGTTTGGCTGAAACTGGGTTGCGGAGTTTTCGTCGAGTTGTTTTTTTACAATGGCTTTCAAGCGTTGGGGTTGGTATAAACCATATATTTCGGAGGCCTTAACTGAGTCAATATCCATATTATTTATTACCTTATAAAAAAATAGTTAAACTTTTTAATAATATTAACTAAAGTTTATTCTTTATCTGCCGCTAAGAAAATGCAGAGCTGGGTGTTTTTCCCCAGTGATGGCTAATATAGATAGATTTTTATTAGTTTTCAATAATCAGAGATTAATTTCAGGCAAAATTTTTTACCTGTAGTAATAGTAGCAGCAATCGTGTGGTTTTTTTGTTGCTTTAACCTAAATTAAGATGGCGCAGTAACTAGGGAACTGTTAGTTACTGCGAGTAGAAAGGGAATTATTTTTTATCTTTATTCGTGCTATCTTTTTTGTCTTTTTTGCTAGATGATTTCTTATCTTTCTTATCTTTCTTATCTTTCTTATCTTTCTTATCTTTCTTATCTTTCTTATCTTTCTTGCTAGATGATTTTTTGTCCTTTTTGCTGGATTTTTTATCACTAGAAGTTGATTTCTTATCAGTTTTCTCTTTTTTACTGGTGTCAGCTTTTTTACTTGAATTAGCTGTTTTTTTAGTAGAAGATTTTTTGGCTTTATTACGACAATAAGAATTTACTTTCACGCCTTTTTTTGTCGTATAAGCATTTACCCAGCTGCAAGAATCAGAGCTACTACAAGCACTTTTTGACATTTCTTTACAGGCTTTTGCTGAAGCTTGTCCTGAAAGTAGAAATATCCCTAATAAAATGATCAGTAATGAAAAGTAATTTAGTTTTTTTCCGAATTTTGATTGTAATAATGACATTTAATTTCCTTATTAGTAGTTGATAGCACGTGGTAAATCTTTGGCTTGAGAGACCCAATCTTGTACTTGGCCTATAGTAGGCATTTTTTGCACGAGATTTTGTGCTTGATTGACTTCATTCATTTTAACATGCAGATTATCGGCATTCCGTTGTGCTAATTCAGGTACTGTATCAACACCGGCACATTCTAATAAGTCACCGTATTGAGTGCTAATTCCTTTAACCCGGGCAAGATCGGCACGATTTGCCCAGTTTAGTATTGATTTTTCATCAATAGATGTTTGAGCAGCCAAATCTTTACGCCCTTTCTTTTCAGCACAAGCGGTTAAAAATGCCTCTACTGACGCAATGCCAGCTTGTTGCAGTTTGTTTTCGCTTTGCTCATCCATTCCCTTAATTTCAGATATTTTTGCCATTTTATTCACCGTTTTTTATTATTTCTAAACTTGATAAAAGCGTTTTTGATCAGACTGTCAAATCAGCTTATTTCACAATATAGTTTATGTATTTGAAAAAATACAAGTTTTATAGAAAAATCATCTGACCCAATTTGCTTGTTCATATTCATTTATAAATTAAGATAACGTATCCATTTGTCTAAGAGTTATAATTATTTTCAATAACATATTATAAAAGCATAGGCATTGAGTCCAATGAATGTTTTTTATAAATTTAATAACTTTAAGTTATCATTTAATGAAGCAAAAAATTCCAAGCAATGAAACCTGATAGACCAACAGCTATGAAAAATTTGATTCAAGAGGTCAGAATGGCAATGCCATTTGATATGCCTGAAGCAAATATCTGTTCAGGGATCTGTAAGGGCTGCTCGCTCAAACTATTAGAGTATTTGGATACTGAGCTAGAGCATTGGGAGTATAGGTTAAAAGAAGGGGAATCCCCGAGTTTTGGTGAAATTAACCAATTGGCTAAAACCAGTAAAAAAATTTATACGGTTTTGCAAAAAAATGATTTGATCGATTAACTGATCTTTCTAGAGTGAGTAGTCGTAAAAAGGGAGTTTCCAGCAGAATTAACTCTATGCCGTAATAATCTTTTTCCCGAGTTACGCCCCCTAGTAAAATTTAATCAATGAAATAACAGGCTGGTCTTTATATGGTGCATATGGATAGTACTGAAGTTCAAGTTACTGAAATCAAACTACATAAAAATTCCATTTATTGGAAATAAGCTTTGCAACCGAAGAATGTTTTCGATTAAGTTGTGAATATTTGCGCACTCATACCAAGTCCGCTGAAATTATGACTTCCCAAAACTCATGGTTAGGGTTTTATCATGCGGGGAAGCCTGGTTAGGGAGTTTAGTCGAATAAATGTTTCGACATAATTGTTCGGCCAGGTTTTCTGCTTATTTTTCAGTAGGAATAACAAAACGTTCTTTGTTTTTATCTCGGCATCGAAGATCGATATCGTCCAAGTCTTTGCCAAAGGGATGTTCAAGCATTTTCTGCACTTTAATTAACGACAACAAGACCATCATAATAAGAATTGCGATGATAATTCCATAGGTACCATAATTGGCAAATAAAGGTGTCAACAATAACATCCCGCAGACTAATGCCCAATCAATAAAGATCCGTAATGATTTTGGGGTGCGATTGTCTTTAATGGATAATAATTTTTCCATGGCATGATTCATTTCTTCAATCCAGCGCCATAAACAGGATGTTTCGGGAGAATTCATGCCATCAGCTCGTAATTGATAAATCGTTTCGGCCAGATAACTAAAAAAAGCATCGATTTTTGCTAATTTGATTCTCCGTTTTTCTCCAATGGTATCAATATGTAATAGTAAGCGTAGGGTTTCAAAAAATTCACTGAGTTCGTGGCGTAGTTGATCAACTTGATTAGCCGGTAATTCACGGCGAACCGTATGCCAAATCGACATGCTAACGGCCCATAATTTAGCCATGGAATCAATTGCTTGAAAACGTCGAATATTAGCGGTATTAATGGTAATGGCAAAAGAAAAGAAGATACCACCAAAGAAAATAGTATCCACTGCTCGTAGGCGTAACGAAAAATCAATTTGAATCCAATACCAAGTGAGTAATCCAGCCAGTGTGGGGAGGATAATTAAACGTAATAGGAAAAAGCTGGTGGTATTGGTCATTTCCGCACTGTCATACAGGCGATAAAAAAACTTCCTTAGCATGGACGTGTTCTCCACTCGATTGTCATAATTTTGTTTGTTTAAACAACCATGACATTTATTTTTGTAATTATTATCAGGGGATTATAGCAATTGTGGATTTTAATTGCTTTGTTTTAGATCAATGAAAGAATAGACTTAAATAACTATATTATAAAACAATAATATGCTATGGTAGAAGGTTATTTTTAGTAGATATCTATAGTTTAGTAAGGCAAAAGCAACGAGTCATAGTGCAATTGAATACGGAGAAAATCTAATGGTTACAAAAAAACGTCCGGGGAACACGCAAAACAAGAGCAACCAAAATAAAAAAAATCAAACTAGCTCCGCCCAAAAAACGACTGAAAATAGCAAGCCTGCCACCAATGTTCGCAGTATAAATCAAGAAACAGCCATTCCTGCTCAAGATATTAATCACAAGCTCAGTAGTCTGGAAGAGACACTGGCAAATCTTGAGACTCGTTTTTACCTGTCCCATGATGAATTTGAACAATTATTTAATGGGGTTAACGAACGTTCTGATATAAGTAATTCGGATATAAAAGAGTTACAGGCTCAATTATCGAAATTAAATAGTGGCTATCAAGTTTTAGATACCCAATCCAGTCGATTGGTTAAAGAAACTGGCCGACTCGCTTTATTAATCGATAAATTAAATGTTGATAAATTAGAAGCAATTGGTGAATTTGAACAACAGCTAGTTGAACGTCTTGAAGCGGTTGAAAACAAAGGTGCTGCCTTAGATAAGAGCATTAAAAATAACCATCAAAAACAGGCCAAAACACTTGAAGCTTTAAAGACAGATATACTTGAATCCCAAAAAACAGAGTTTGACAAACAATCAAAATCACTAGATGAGTTAAGACATCAATCAGAAACTACTCAAGAACAACAAAAACAAGCCTTAAGTGATTTGAGCACGAGTCTCAAGAAAGAATTTAAAGCCTATCAAAAGCAAGTCGATAAGCAATTAAATCAACAACAGCAACAGCAAATACAGAATAGCCTACAGCAATTTCAACAGCTTCAACATCAGCTCGAAGAAAGCAATCGGAATAATAGTGCCGCTCAGCAATTCTTAGATCAAAAACAGCAAGCCTTAATTCAACAAACGGAAAGCATCGCCAAAGACTCTAAAGGGCTAAATCAGACTATCAGTGATCTTTCCGGGCAGTTACAACAACAGACAACCCAACTTGAACAGGAATTGAGCCAACAAAAAACTCAGGCCGCAACGGATAACAAAGCCCTGGGCAATACAATTACAGAATTGGCAGAAAAAAGCCATTATGAATATCAAGATTTGTTCAAGCAATATCAATTAAATGCGGAACAAACCAAGCAATTAAATGTCCGTCAATCCGAATTATCTGAGACTTTGGATAATCTGGATAAAGAGAGTCAAACGGCTCTGGAAAAAGTTCAGCAAAGCATTAATCAACAAACCGAAGATTTGCAAGGAACTCAGGAACATATTGATAAAAATGCAGCTGAACATCAAGCTCAAATTGATGACTTAGTCCAGTTTGACCAAAAACTGGCTCTGGGTGCACATCATCTGGAACACCGCACTGATATTTTAGAACGTGAAGAAAAACTGCATCAAGAAAAAATTGCTCAGCTCAGCCAACAAAGCCTTGCCAGTACTGAATTAAGTAAAAAGAATCAACGCCAGGTTAACTATATTATTAACCAGGAAAAAGGCCACTTTAACCTTCTCAGTCGTGGTTTGTTACTTTTAATCATCGCCATCGTGGTGGCAGGATTATATTCCTATCGTCATTTTCAAGATATGCAACAAGCCGATTATACCGCTGCCGAACAAAATGAACTGCAGAAATTGGCTATTGCCAGTAATGCCAAAAGCAGTACCCAATTGCAGCAAGCATTGACCCAGCAGCAACAAACGTTAAACCAACAAAAAGCGCAGATTTCACAGCAACAAAATATATTAACGGAAGATTTTCAGGCCAATTATCAACAATTGCAGCAGCAAATGCAGAGTATGCAAGCCCTATTACAAAAACAACAACAGCAAATCCAGGCGAAAGATCAAACCATTCAGTCGCTTAGCCAAGAAATTCAAGATGTGGATGATAATCTACAATACCTAAACAATAGTGTAGGACCCTATATGGGGTATAATCGCCATGCCTATCAAGGTAAATTGCAATCCCCTATTTGGTTGCAGCAACAACCTGTTGACAATTATATTGTGCAATTATTAAGCGTGCCGAATAAACAGCAATTATTCCAATTTATTCAACGCTATGGTTATTATTTAACCGATAAACTGGCTTATCTTAAAATGGGTGAGCAATATATGCTGAGCTATGGTAGTTTTGCCAAACAAGCCGATGCCGAACAAGCCTTAGATGTTTTACCCGGTAGTGTAAGCCGCTATAATCAGGGAATTCGTCAAATTAAGGATTTAACCATCAAGCCCTAATCTTTTTCAATAAAAAATCAGCAATATCATCCGCGCCGTTTTTATCGATTTTGGAACGGCGCGCTAGTTGCAGCAATTTCGGCAGACGGTTTAGCCAGTCGCCAGTCTCAAACTCCTTCTGATTGAGTTTAAAACCGGAAAGGTTTTCATCAATAAATGCCTCAATTACCAATGACTCAGGAAATTTATCCCGGCTCACAAAGCCTAAGGGCACGCCACTATGATAAATTTCACTGATGGTAGAATAACCTGTTTTACAAATCACCACATTAGCAGCATGAATTAAATCCGGATGATGATAATGGGTCTGCGCGGGTAATAGTAAATAATTATCTTGCAGTTCATACTTTCCTGCGCTAGGAATAATAAAAAAATACTCTGGATGTTCTTTTAAGCGTTGAATAAAGTCATAAGATGTTGCGATTCCTCCCAATGTGACCAAAATAATCGGGCGATCTTGAATCGGCAAATCTGCAAAGATTTCCTCTTTGGATCGAGTACTTGGTCTAAACACTGGGGGCACAATTAAATCAGCGCTTTCATCGTTTACACAAAACGGCTGTAATTGAATATGAAAATCCGCTTGTAAATAGCAGGCTTTAAAATAATCCGCATACGGCTTTAATTCAGGATGCTGTTCAAGATAAGGGGTATAAATCCAATCCCAGGTAAAATTGCTCACTAGCACCGAAGGGACTCCGATTTCCTTTGCCACGGCAATTCCCAAGGCAGAAATATCACATAAAACCATTTGAGTATCTTTGCAAATAGCCGCTAAATCTTGGATTAAGCTTTCCTGATAAGGAATCAATTGCTCCAGAGCGTGTATGGTTTTATTGATATCCTCATTAAAAGCATTGGTTTGAGCCAGCCCTACATCGGTTACGGTATGGATATATTGATAATTGAGATCGGTATCAGCAAAAATTTGCTCAGATAAACTGGTGATAATAATAAATTTGGTATTCGGTGCTTTTGCTGTTATGGCTTGCATTATGGCTATGGAACGAGTGGCATGACCGTATCCGTGGGGGGTAATGAAATAGGTGATAAGCATAATTGAAAATGGAAAATTGAAAATTGAAAATGGAAAATTGAAAATGGAAAAGTAAAAATGATTTTACCAAAAATTAATTTACTTTTGGTTTTTAAATTATGTAATTTTTTATTGGGGTAAATATGGGTAAATGGGAGGTTAAATTAATTTTGGTAGCAAAGCTAATAATTTAATAGATTCGAAAAATTAGGAAAAATTTCACCAGGCGTTTTAATAGCTTTTGTCCTGGTGAAACTTGATCTTTTGAAGGTTTCAGGGCGTTTTTGATCTGCCCATTTTACATAATGGGCATTATAAGAAATTAACATGTAAACGCAATATAATAATCTCCTGCTTTAGCAGTAGAAATGTCCTTTCTTGTAATTTTAAGCCCTTTAAAACTGCACTCAGATTTATTCTTTTAGGCAGTTCCTTTTATTTTACCTCTCAATTTACTTGTAGGAAAAATCCTACATATTTTTATTTTTACTTAATGTAAAATGCATAAGCTATTTGAAAAGGGAAGTGTATTAACTTATTAAATTTTAAATTCAATAAGTTAATGATGAATGGCATAAGTCCAATATTTTTTACTTAATTTAGAGGAATAAAATAATAATGAAAAAAATAATTGTTTTTTTAATTTGTCTGTTTAGTACTGCATCATTTGCAGCGGAAATAGATAGTAATACAGTTTTGCTTCTTCAGTCGGATACCATTGATGGAGATACAAGTTTTCAAGATTCATCCAACTTAAACCACTTTGTTAACGCGAATGGAGGTATTCATCATAAATCTGATCAGGCAAAATTTAATAGCACCAGTATATATTTTGATGGTGTTGATGATTATATTGAAACCTCAGTATCGAGTGAGTGGGCATTTGGCAATGGTGATTTCACTATTGATTTTTGGATTTATGATCCGCTAAGTAGTACCACAACAATTAGTGGGCAGGGCCCAACGCCCGGAATAAACTCTATAGTAAACGCAAGTTATGATCAAGGAGGCTGGCTGTTATACTATTATCCGGGCAGTTCCCTTGTTATTAGGACAAATGTAATTGGTATCTACACTGCTTTAGATTTTAACGGTTCTCCACAGTTAACCAATACCTGGAACCATATTGCTATAGTTCGCCATGCAGGCAGTCTTAATATGTACATCAATGGTGTAAACCAACCATTGGTTGATGGTCCTGTTGCTGGTTTTGAAGCAGTCAGTCTAAATGTTGCAGGTTCGCTGATAATAGGGAAATATAATGATTACTATCTCAACAGCTTTCTTGATGAACTCCATATCTCTGGTGTTGCTCGATGGACTGATAATTTTACCCCGCCAACTGAGCCAAGTGTACCAGGGATAAAATTATTAAAATTTACTCCTCAGTTAGATGAACCTACTATCTGTAATACTGAATCAGAGGGAATGCTGTATTACAATGCAATTCAACGTATGATGATGATTTGTGATGGTAACAACTGGAATGAATATACTGGTCCCCAAGGTATACAAGGTATACAAGGTATACAAGGTATACAAGGTATACAAGGTGTGCAGGGATTACAGGGCCTCAAAGGGGATCAAGGTGCGCAGGGGTTACAGGGCCTCAAAGGGGATCAAGGTGCGCAGGGGTTACAAGGCCCAGCTGGTTCAGATTCTCCATTTACTAATATTGGCTGTACAACCAATCAAATAATTCGGTATAACGGTACAGCCTGGGTATGTTCAGAGGCCCCTCTAAATACTTTAAATTGTAACGAGGGAGATACCATTAAATTTATATCTGGAGCATGGATCTGTAGTAGTGACATATAAGCTCTAAAGTTCATTGGTACGGTTATGAGGAGTTCAGCATAGGCGTACCGGGGTACTCAAGTCCCTTCTACAAGATAAAGTGAATAAAGGATAAGGCATTAATTCAAAAATATGATACGGCTTTTTATTGTTCTGGAACCTGGTTTTTTTTATCATTTTTATTTGTCAATCTAACGTATCATAAAATGTATGCTAGTCAGTAACTTAAATATGAAGTTCACCTGTCATTTGTCATAATCCCCATATATACGAAATTGAAAAAAATCAAAAAAAATATTGAAGATAAGAGAAGAGAGAAGGGGTCAAATCTAACAGTATATAAATAAGCTGAAATTGCATATGCTATAGGATAATTTAGATATTATAGAAGAGAAGAGAGAAGGGGTCAAATCTAACAGTATATAAATAAGCTGAAATTGCATATGCTATAGGATAATTTAGATATTATAGAAGAGTTTTTTACAATGGCTAGGCCACTCTGAATCGAATATAAAAATGCCTATTACCATGTGATGAATCGAGGTAGAGCAGGCCAACAAATATTTCATGGGGTGGAATATTATGAAGCCTTTTTAACCTGCCTGTCAGAGGCACATGAACGATTTGGAGTTGAGGTATTGTGCTATTGCCTGATGGGAAACCATTACCATTTATTGATAAGA
>Ga0209692_10000266_pt1 | contig 157128 bp, 114 predicted proteins | sample tdDd472_FD_187129 | JGI IMG/M metagenome (GOLD analysis project Ga0209692, IMG submission 187129) | Marine sediment microbial communities from the Atlantic coast under amendment with organic carbon and nitrate - tdDd47.2 (SPAdes)... | ecosystem: Environmental > Aquatic > Marine > Coastal >... | reverse complement strand
AAGATAAGTCCTTAATAAAAATTGATCTATCGAGAATCAATTTTAAGGTCTTTTCATTATCCATTTTCAATTGTCAATTATCCATTGCTCTTTCTACCTTCTTAATCAGGTAACCAGTCGGACTCCAACACTTTTCAAAAACCATTCTATATCAGTCACTTGCAACGCAAAAAATCTATATCAAAAGGGATAGATTGAGTTAGCCTTTTTTTACCATTTTTCACCTTATTATTTCATCATAAAAAATCATCAGAAAAATTAAATATTGCTATTTTTTTCAATCAATTAGACAACTATCAAGCAAAATAATGTTTTGTGATATTTTGCCTAAAATCCGATAAAAACAACATAACTAAAAATTTAGGGTAGGGAAATTGCGAAAATTAGGTATTTACTGTTAATAAACTCTGACTTTCCAACTTTTTTTCTGCTCTAAAATTCGCTTATCTTTGATTGGCAAATAAATTTTTAAAGAACAAATTAATTATAGGCCCTTTGAATGATATAAACCAGCCACTTATTTTTTCAAACCACTTAAAATATTTACCTCGGAAGACACTGAAAAAAACATCTCACTTTTCGTGCCTTTTTTATTTTCTATGGTTCAATTTTGTTTTTTAAGTAAACAACATAGAAAGTAGATTACTTTGGAATGTTTTCGTATCGGCTTACTATAGGTAGATTCGTTTAGCCTAAAAAAATCAGTTGACTTCGTAGCGAGGTTCCCTGAAGTGCTTAAGATTAAGGATTTTATGGGTTATTTGGGCTTTATTCGTAGCCACCCTACGGGTGAAGCCCAAATGTTCCAGAAAATCCTTAAGATTGAGTGCTTAAGGGGACCGCAGCAGATGGCAACTGATTTTTTTAGGTTTAGTATTGCCTTATTCTTCAAAAATTGTTTAGTATCAGTTTTATTGCTATGCTTAGTAATAATTAAATCACTTGGATAACAGCAATGGCGTCGATTCGTATTATATTAGATGATGCACCTGAAAGTTTACACATCCCGGAGTCTTTGCAACATCGTCAAGTAGAAGTAATTTTTCGTCCTTTAGACACCCCCGATATAAGCATGGAAGATATAGAAAGTGCTTGCGACGTCCTGAAAGCAGGCCATACAGTCAATTTAGAGCAAATGGAGTCAGCCATCAAACACCGTGGCAGTAGTCAATGATAGCATTAGATACTAATGTCTTAGTTCGATTATTAGTTAGTGATCCCAATGAAGAGTTACAAAACAAGGCAGCAAAGCGCCTTTTAAAGGATTCTGGCCAAGTTTTTATACCTCAAATAGTACAAGTAGAAACTGTATGGGTTTTGGAATCAGCCTATGGATTTGACAAAACATCAGTGATAAAGGTACTTACTCATCTTCACACTCACCCAGTTTTTAGTTTGCAACAGGCACAGTCGTTTAAGCAAGCATTAAATTCCTATCAAAACCACAATGCCGATTTTTCCGATTGCCTTATTTTAGCTGGGTGCAATGATAAAAAATATCAACTGGCAACTTTTGACCGAAAGTTAAGTAAATTGGATGGAGTAGTCAGAGTTTCGAGCTAAATTTTAAGCGGGTAAATATTCTCCTGTATTCTATGACTAAATTTTGTTTTTATAAACAAACAGCAATAAAAAAAATGATAATTAAGAACAAAAGCTAAACCTCCTATTCGCGCAAATTAATGGTCTCATCTTTGTCTTGTCAGTTAAACAAAACCATCAACTACCCAAATAAGTCCTTAAAAAATTCATCTATCAAGAATCAATTTTAAGGTCTTTTCATTATCCATTTTCAATTGTCAATTATCCATTGCTCTTTCTGCCTTCTTTATCAGGTAACCAGTCGGACGATTAAAATCAATTGAAAGTAATCAGAGTTTAAATTAAGCTTATTAATAAATTAGTAGACTTTCATTTGGAGTTTCCCATGAACTGGGATAATGTGTTAGAAAATCCTCTATTACAAAACCTGCCCTTTAAAATTGAGCTGAATAAATGGGGGAAAATTCTTATGAGTCCAGCCGGTAATAATCATGGCAGATTACAATTTGAAATTGGCTCTTTAATTGACCGTAAAAAAAAACTGGCAAAATAATCATGAAGTGTTCTATTGAAACTTCTGATGGCGTAAAAGTTGCCGATGTTGCTTGGGCTTCTGATGATTTTATTCAAAGCTATGGTTATCAAACACCCTATCAAGTTGCGCCTGAAATCTGTGTTGAGATTACCAGCCCATCAAACTCCCAGGCAGAGATCGACGAAAAAATCCAACTATATTTGGCCAAAGGAGCCCATGAAGTTTGGATTTGTGATAATGACGGTCAGATTTCTTATTATTCTCATATTGGATTGTTAGAGCAATCGAAGGAAGTTTAAGAGCAATGAGAAGAGCAAAAACATTAAGGTTTTCTTTTTGAATCAACTCAATTGCTCGTTTATATGCAATTAGAGTAATCAGGGGTAAGTGCTTGTGCAAGAAATGTCTATGGCATGGATGCCATAGCCAAGCCCACAGGGATGTGTTTACGGCGTTTTCTGGAACAAGTACTTGGCCCTGAGTACGGGCGAAAAGATCAATGGAAAATTGACAATTGATAATGGAAAATGAAGAGCAAAAAAACTGACCAAGGAAGGTATTAAAAAAGGGCTTTTCAGATAATAACTGGAAGTTGTTAAGTATCACTTCATTTCGGTCTAAAAATGTTAAGTATTACCTTCTTCACCCTCAAAAATATGTTTTAGCCACAAACAGAGTTGTTGGAAATTATTATGATCTTCATCTAATAGAGAATCTTTTATAGTGCTACTTAAACCACGGCCAGGTGTTTTTTGCCAAGCTAACCAGGTTGCGATTTCAGCTTTGGTCTGCAAATGAGGTTTGAATTTTGGGGCGTCTAGACTCGTTACTGCACTGATGGCATGTTCAAAAAGATCTTTTTCTTCATTTTTAATACATTTTCCAATCCAGTCTTCTAACATACCATCCAGGTTATTATCAGGCATGACCCATAGACCAAAATCTGGTAGTCCATCTGGATGCTCAAAATATAATCCTTCTTGAGCAGGAATATTAGCATTAATTGAAAAACCAAGCGGATTAAGAATTTCTGATACCCTTTCTACTGTTTTTTGGTTTCCACCACCATGTTCAATATAATCTGCATCGACTATCGCTGCCAAATTGGTGATTTGTCCATCATCGAGCTGAGGCAATAAAATTTCTAAGTGGTTTAATACTCCACCCTTAGTATTATAATTTCCACCCAAATCTTTTGGCGGTGCAACTTGCACCGTGGTATCTAAATTCAATTTTTTACAGATTTCTTCGAAAAAGTTTTTATCACTTTCGCCTTCGACCAATAATATTTTTTTAGAATTAGTCACTAACGTACCTCAACGTCAGATTGAGTAATATTATAAAGTTGCTCCTCATCAAAAACGGTGGCTATAACTCGATCTTTTTCACTCTTTTTAATACTTTTGCCAACCCTAAATAAAACACCCTCTACATCCTGATTGGCGACAGCTACCTTAGAAAAGCTCTCAATACAATCCCAGCTATGGGTAGTGGCAAAAATTTGAATATTTAAGTCTTTTGAAAGTTGGAATAATAAGGCCCATACTTTTTCTTGTACGGAATAATGCAAACCATTTTCAAATTCATCAATAAGTAAGAACCCATCTTTTGCCGAAAACACTTTTAAAACTAGTTGCAAAATTCTCACCATTCCATCTCCTAAGCTATTGAGAGAAACAGGACGAGATAGATTTGCTATTTTTACCTTAGCAAGTCGTTGAGAGCTTCCATCAGATTTTGGGCCTTCAATAAAAGTTAAATTTTCAAATTCTGGTAAAACAATACGAAGGGCTTGTTTTACAATTTTTTCACCATCGGTTAATACAATAGAATCCCATTCTTTTGCTAGCTGCTCCATAGAAACAAATTGAGTGGGGATAACGTTACAAGGTACGATAGAGCGAGTTTCCATATATGCTCTTGTTAAACTGTAGAACGGTTTCTCTAATTCATGAGTGAATTGTTGCTCATTTTTTTCAACTAAAAGTATATGTTCTATTTTTGCTTCGTAATCAAGAGCCGAAAATTCAGATACCGTAATGACTATTTTTGTAAATCTACTAGTCTTTTCTTCACTGGTACCACTATCCTTAACTTCCTCTTTCTCAGTAAGATACGCATGTTTAATACTAAGGTTTTTTGCTGCCGCTCCAATTTCTCCAATCTTTATACTTTTATCATCATTTGGAAACTGTCGTCCCGTAAATAAATCTTCGAACGGCAAAATGCCATTGAATGGATTTTCTTCATCAATTTGATATTTTTCATTATGCTCTGTTGCAATTGTATTCAGTAAAAATCGATTAGCATTCCCTGCATAAATTCTTATAGCTTCAAGTACAGTACTTTTACCCGAATTATTCTTACCAACAATTAAATTAACTCGCCCTAATTTCTTGACTTGAAAAGACTCTAATAATCGGAAGTTTTTGATTTCCAATGAATTAAGCATACTCATTCCTAAATATCATAATTACCTCAATTGATTTATGAATTATAAGCATAATTTCCTCCCTATCACAACACGGAAGAGCAATGAGAAGAGCAATGAGAAGAGCAATGGATAATGGAAAATTAAAAGTGGAAAATGAAGAGCAAAAAAATTGACCACGGAAGGCACTGGAGGCATGGAAAAAGAGCTTTTTTTAGGGGTGCAAATAGAGGCTGTAAATAATTCTGTGGTTAATCTTATATTTTTCAAAGCTGGAATAATACAGGCGATACTTAACAACTTAGACCAAGCTAGGCAAGAAACACCTAAACACATATTTTCTTTATGTTTTTTCCGTGCCTTCCGTGTTTTCCGTGGTCAATATTTTTATCTTTAAAGTTTTTTGTGGTTTCCCCTTCTGTGTATTCTGTATGGTTTGTGGTCAATGTCTTTTATCTTTATAGTATTTTAGCGGTTAGCTCTTCATTTTTAATTCTCAATTTTTAATTTTCAATTGCCTTTCAAATATCCTATAGTTTTAGTAAGGACTTTTTTGGGTTTATTGATTATGGCTTATAAAAAATTTTCTAACATACTAATTACCTTTTGCCTATTGGTATTTTCGCTTAATAGCTATTCAGATGAATATACCGTCACCAGTATCGGCCCCGGAGCTGGAACTGCAGTCATTGCGGCAGCATTCGATCCCACTAATGCCAATATTATGTATGCCGGGGGTGATTGTCAGGGAGTTATGCGTAGCCTGGATGGGGGGCAGACGTGGTCGGCTCCTAATACGGGTTTAATTAATCCCGGCGATCCCTTTTATGAGGCGTATTTTGTGATTGAAATCGAAGTGGACCCCGTGAATAGCAATAATGTTTATGCCGGAACCATGCGGGGCATTTATAAAAGTACAGATAAAGCCGCTAACTGGAGTCGATTAGAGATTAGTACGGCGATTTCCAATAGTGATTTGGGTAATCATCTCCCGATTAGTGCCATTGAAGTTGACCCCACGAATAATTCGATTGTTTATGCCGGATTGGGAGATAGCTACTTTCATGATGAGACAACCGCTAGGGGAGTTTTATTAAAATCCAGTGATGGGGGAAGTTCTTGGACTCAAATTGGTGCGGCAAGTATTCCCAGTAATGCGATTATTTATGGTCTTGCTTTAGATCCCAATGGTGATGCTACAAATCGACGCCTTGTCGCCAGTACCGATAAAGGTATTTTTATTTCCGAAGATGGCGGAAAAACCTTTAACCGGTTTGAAAGTGGTTTACCTCATAATAAGGGTCGACGTGTGGTGGTTTCCTCCCCGGCTGCTGGGGTATCGACTTTTTATTTGATTTTGTTTCCGAATAATTCTCTGGATGGCGGAATTTATAAATGGCAAGTGGGTGAACAGCAATGGAGCGATGCTAACGGAGAGCCGGATGATGAACCCTTAGTCACCAATGACGGCGGTTCTTGTCTTTATAATTGGGTCGACGTCCATCCGACTAATCCGGATACAGTATATGTTGCCAGTTCGGCCAGTTATGTGGAGGATCTGCAATGTGAAACGGAGTCTTTTTTCCGTACTCAAGATGGCGGTTTGACCTGGCAGGAAATTGTTCAGAATATGTCCAGCGCCTGGTTTTTAGAAGTTCCGATTTTCCCCATGTTAGCCTTGGCTCCTTCTAGTCCTTCGACTCTCTTTGGCGGTTATGTTGGTATGAGTCTTTCTTCCGATTCTGGGGTTAGTTGGCAACAGGTTTATGCTGAAACTCAGGGCAGCACGCCAAATAGAAGTTTTAAAGCCAATAGTAGTGATATTGGCTCACAAATGTGGAGTTTATCCCTGGCCATCGATCCGCGTCCGGAAAAGGCCAATACCATGTATCAGGGTTATGCCGATACCCTATTATTTAAAACCGATGATATGACTTATTTTCGGCGATTGGCAGCAACCACTGTTACTGATCCCATTGGTGATTTTGCCGATGGCTGGGGCAATGGTGGTGATGCGAATTTAAGCCCGCAGGTGACTTTAGATCCAGATAATCCGGATATTGTTTATGCCTCGGCCAATTTCCGCCTGTATAAAAGCTTAGATGGTGGAGAGAATTGGTCCGAAATTACCGGTTGGGCTGATCCCTATGGCGGTGATCTATCCACTTCCGGTTCCGATCTCAGTCGGCGCGATAATGCGGCTCGCTTTGCCCTTGATCTGAATAGTTCTGCCAGTAGCCGAACCCTTTATGTATCCGTCTATGCCGGAGGTTTATATAAATCAACCGATGGGGGTAGTTCTTGGACTGATTTAAGCCCTAAACTAGGAGCTGCCTCGAAGGCCGTTAGTGGGGTTTATTTAGATCCTTCCAATAGTAATCGCATCTATTTGGGCAGTTTGTCCTTATTACATTATAGCCGCCAAAGTACGGATCAAAGCTACCCCATTTATTATTCGGATGATGGCGGTGATAGCTGGCAGGTTCGAGGTAATTTGCCGCCAACGAATAGAATTTGGATTGATCCCCAAAATGGTCAACGCCTACTCGCAGCCAGCATGGACTTACAACCCAGCAATAACCAGGGTGGATTGTATTTGAGTAACGACGGGGGGCAAAATTGGCAACGAGTTCTTAACCAGCCGGTTGTGACGGATATTATCCTCGATCCCCATGTGGCGGATCGGATGTGGGCCTTGTCCACCGCTTATTATCAATATGAAGCGGGGATTGATACACCGAACATGAGTGCCGGACTCTATAAAAGTCTGGACCGCGGTATGAGCTGGCAACGGGAAAATATAGCATTTAATCATTATTCCCTTTATCCCCTACTCGCTCATCCAAGTCGGGCCAATGAGCTTTATATTGGCTCTGCCGGTCTGGGCGTAAAAAAAGTGCTATTAAGTGGGGATAATACAACGACCATACCCTCTACACCTACCACACCTACCACAACCCCTAGTACGAGTATTAAAGCCAATGGCAATAGTAGTTCCCTTACTATTTCTGAAGGTGAAAATATTGCGCTTAGTATTAGTCTAGATTCAGGAAACGCCCTTGGAAAAGATGCCGACTGGTGGTTTGCGGTTAATCACGCCACTGAGTGGAAATATTTACAGTTGAACAGCTTATCTCTTATTTCTGTTGGCAATTCCCCCAATTTATTAGCCCCTACTTATCAAGGCGCTTTATTAAATTTGAGTGATTTTAATGTTCTAAATCTTGCCAATTTGGCACCTGGCGAGCATACCGTTTATTTTGCCATTGATACCGAGATGAATGGCGTTTTAGATTTTGAGCAGCTATATTTTGATAGTATCTCAATTGAGATTGAAGAATAAAACCAACTAAGAGGATAGTTTAATGCTACTGGAAATCTATAGTAAAAACTTTGAATTAATGAAAAAGATCCGGGTTGATTCGGTTACTATTCCTCGCACTGGTGAAACCATCACGCTTGAGGATGAGGAATTTGATGGAGAAAGTGAGTTATTGATCCACAATATTACCCATGTCTTAAAAGATAATATGCTAACCCCTGTGGTCAGTTGCCATGCTCGCAGTGGTAGTGACAATCGGCGTTTTATTTTACGCGAGCATGGGTGGTTTTGAACTCATATACCTAAGCCACCTGAAACCCGCATTTTCAGGTGGCTTGGGTATATATAAAGATTCAGTCTCTCTTCCAATTCAAATATTGGGATAAATCCACTTCATCTATTTGTTCTGGTTTTAAATAGTCCTTAGCATATTTTTTATAAATCCCTTGCGTTAAAAATAACTCAAAAAGATCTGAATCTATATGCTGATCTTTGCGCATAAAATGCATAATTTTAATCGATTCACTCAGGGTTTTCGCTTGTTTATAGGGCCGATCGGAAGCCGTCAGCGCTTCAAAAATATCGGCTATGGCCATAATTCGGGCCGGAATAGACATTTGTTCTGCGGTAAGTTTGCAGGGGTATCCCGTGCCAATCAGGGTCTCGTGATGGGCACCAGCATATTCAGCGACCTTAGCCATTTGTTTGGGAAAGGGTAATTCCTTTAACATAGCAATACTCTGAATAATATGCTCATTGATTTTAAACCGCTCTTCATCGTTCAGGGTGCCACGTTGAATACACAGATTATAGATTTCACCTTGGTTATATAGGTTTTCCGGCACTTTCATTTTAATCCCATAGGGGTTGTTTTCGCCATAGAGTTCTTGTCCAATAGTGCGAGGAATAACGTGTTCTGGGCGATCCGCTAATAATTTTTCTTCCGCCGGAAGTTGTTTTTCGGGGGTCGCTTCTTTGCGCAAGCGCTCATTTCGCGATAAACCGATGCGATCATCAAAATGCCGCAGCCATTTTCGTTCGGCAATTTGTTTCAGACGTTCAATTTTCTCCTCGGCCATAAATTCTCCCCCTAAATTACATTCGGCAAGAAATTGAAAGTCTTCTTCGAGTTGTTGGATATGGCCATCTCGCTCTTGTTTTAGCTGCTCTGGATCTTTTTCTTTTTGTAGTAATGCCTCAAGATAGCTAATTTCAAAATCTCTGCGTAAGACTTCGAATCGGGTCCGGATTTCATGGAAGCGGTCATAGATTGTCTCAAGTTTAGTCGCTTTATCAACCACATATTCCGGTGTGGTGAGCTTTCCACAATCGTGTAACCAGGCACTAATGCTCAGTTCACGCCATTCATCTTCGGTTTCCAAGTGGAAGTCATTAAAGGGGGTTTCTGTCGATTGATCCGCCGCTTCGGCTAACATCTGACAAATTTCAGGTACCCGTAGGCAATGTCCACCGGTATAGGGAGACTTGGCATCGATAGCTTTGGCAATCAATTCAATCATTGAATCAAATAATTTAACCTGAGACAGCAGTAGATTTCGATTTTCCAAAGCGACTGCAGCTTGAGCGGCCAGTGCTTCAACAAAGTCTTGGGTTTCTTGAGAAAAAGGGATTCGATTGCCTTGCTGATCCATGGCATTGATCAATTGTAAGGCTCCAATTACCCCAGCTCCGCGAGCTTTTAAGGGAACGGTCAAAAAGGATTGAGAGTGGTAACCACTTTTTTCATCAAAAGCCCGTGTGCCGGAAAAATCAAACTGGGTTTCGGCATAAGCATCACAAATATTCACAGTTTTTTCTAAAATTACGGAGTGGCTTACGACATTATTATGATTTTCTTCCCCGGTTTCACTGTCGCGCAGAGGAACAGCTGGTAAATCAACCTCCAATCCAGTTGTTCCTCCCAGTGCAATATTAAGCGAGTCATTGCGAATAATCTCAAAACATAACTTATCTTCGTTTTTATTTTCTTCTCGAATATATAAAGTACCACCATCAGCATGAGACAAGTCTTTTGCCGCCAGTAAGATGGTTTCCATAAGTTTGTCGGCATTTTTTTCGGCGCTCAGCGCAATCCCTAAATCAACCAATTTTTCGAGTTTTTCTCCGGTATGTAATAGGTTGGATCGATAGTCAGCAATGGAATGGGCCATACTATAGATAGAATCAGAAAGTTGTGCAGTTTCGACGATACGACTTTCAACCCGTTGTACATTTTCAAAATCAAAATTCTCAACTTTTTTGCTTTCATCTGCCAACATTTTAATCGGACGGGAAATACGAGTACTGACATACCAGGCCAATGGCATAAAAATTAAAATAATAAAAATAGCGGTTAGCAAGGCGATCAAACCGGAATCTCGATAAGGTTTCAAAATCTCTTGTGTGGGTACAATTAAAGCTAAAAACTCCTTATTTTTGGGGTCTGAGTTAATTGGCTTAACCAGGGTCATCAACTCTTCTTTATCATTGGATAGGATGTCTGTACCACCACCTTGCAACGCTATTTTAAGCAGTTTATCGGCTAGAGTGGGATAGAGATGATGAATTTTTGCTAATTTGGCCTTTCCCTTTTCAGAATCCGAGCTTTCGGTAGCTAAAACCATTTTCGATAAGTCAGGATAAACATTAAATCGACCATTTTGATTAAATATAAAAGCCACACTATTATCCGTCACTTTTTGCTCAGCCATAAAATGCGATAAAGTCGTTAGACTAATATCCGCTCCTAATACTTTGCCATTGCCCGGAATCGTCGTTGCATAGGTAATACCAGGCGCTTGTAGACTGGAAAACACATAGGGTTCTGTTTTTACTATTTGCTCACTTTTTTGTGCTGCTTCAAACCATAACCGGTTTCTGGGATCATAATCCGTTGTCTCAATCTCGGACCCTAAGACTCTAAGCTCTGAATCCAGGTATTCCCAACTTCTTTCTCCTTTAGTAGTGACAGAAATAACCGCCCATTGGGCATTTAGGGGAGCTTGCCTTTGCTGTTTGAATCTCGGCCAAGCCCCTATATTGGCGACCATATAGAGTTCCCCATTTTCGTGCCCTACATACAAGCCATATAAATCTTTATTGGTGGCTAGAGCACGTACAAACAATGCAGTGGCAGGATGTTTTACACCGGGTTGTGGAGGTTCTTGAATTTGCGGTAATAAACTGAGTACTGAAATTAAATCTTGCGGACGACGATCGACGGAAAGGACGCGTTCACTGGTTTTTTCAGTGATTTGACTAAATAGTTGGTCGACAGCGGACAGTGCGAATTTTCTGGCGAAAAAACCTCCCTCACTGAGTAAAGATAGGGCTAATCCACCAGCAATAAGCAAACTTATTGCCGATATTGTGAAACGGATTGAAAAGGATTTCCTACTCATCATATTTCACCTTGTCCCCTTATCGCTTAGTCTATAGTCTAGACACCATGTAGTATGATGGATAAAAATAGACGACTTATTTTATACGTGCTGTTTCACTTTTATAAACAGTTTAACACCTGTTAATACGATTGCCCCAACTAATATACCGATGATTAACTCACCCAGAATACCAGGAATGGCATGTAAAAATTCATGAATGGCATGAATATTATGGACATATATACCACCAGCGACCAATAACATAGCAATAGTCCCAATAATTGATAAGGCTTTAATGATAATTGGCAATGCGCTTATTAACATATTACCCAAGAGTTTTAAAAGTTTCCATTTATCACCGGCTATTTCTACCAGTTTAAAACCCAAATCATCCATTCTAACCAGTAGCGCGACCAAACCATACACACCAACCGTTGCTAATAAGGCAATAAAACTCACCACTAAAATTTGAATGCTTAGGGATTGTTCCATTACCGTCCCCAAAGCAATAATAATAATTTCGATGGAAAGGATAAAATCGGTAAGAATGGCAGATTTTACTTTTTTTTCTTCGTATTCCTGAATTTCTTTGTCAGAAAGCTCTTTCACCTGAGTAATGTGCTGCTCGTGTGGGAAGAAAAATTCATAAATTTTTTCCGCTCCCTCATAGGCCAGGTATAAACCACCTAATAACAATATGGGAACAATTGCCCATGGAGCAAACGCACTTAAAAGAAATGCCGCAGGTAAAATAATCAGTTTATTTTTAAATGAGCCTTTGGATATTGCCCATAATACGGGTAGCTCCCGGGAAGCAGGATAGCCCGACGCTTTTTCAGCACCCACCGCAAGATCATCACCCAATACACCCGCTGTTTTTTTAGCGGCAATCTTACTCATTACTGCGGCATCGTCTAAAAGAATAGCGATATCATCAAATACTGCAAAAAAACCTGCGGCCATTATTTGTCCTTTATTATATATCCAAAAAGATAACGTTTATTTTAAATGATAACGAAGTTCCGCATATAATCGGCGTTCATTTAAAGGATAATCCCCTGGTATTCCCCCATCACTCGGTTCATACGCTTTTTTATTCAATACATTTTTAATTGTCACGGCAAATTCCCAGTTTTTACTTCCATCATCAAAGCCAAACTGAGAACGGCGCAGCATTAAATTGACTAAGGCATAATCATCAATATTGGTTCGAGTATCCCCTTCAGCACGCTCTCTGCCACCGACCCAATTGAGTTGGCTAGATAATTCCCATTCAGGCTTAAATTTCCAACGTGCATCTAAATAAAATTGTTGTTTAGGCACATATTCCAATTGTTTATGGGTGGTATTATCTCGCGTTGATTGATATGTATAATTTGCACCTATTTTCCATCGACGATTAATTTGCCAAGTGGCCTCCAATTCAAGTCCCTTACCCGTTAGACTCTTATAATTTTGTGCCGTACTGGTGCCATCAGCATTAGCCACAAACTCAATCATATCCTTGCTTTTATAATGATAAAAACTGATATTTGTTTTTAAAGTCGGCGTTACTTCGTAGCCAAAAGATAGTTCGGTTGTTTTTATTGTCTCTGGGTCAAGCTTATTATTTCCAATAATTACGGGATTGTTAATTGAGTATAGTTCAGAAAAAGATGGAGCACGAAAGGCTTCACCATATAATAGTTTAGTGACTAAATCTTCAGTGGCAGTCCATACTAAAGCAAGTCGCGGATTAACCGTGCTTCCAAAGTCGGAATAATGATCAAAGCGAATACCCGCGGTCAATGTCCAATCCGTACTCATTTCCCAAATATCTTGCACCGATAAATATTTTATCGTGCGTTTTTTATCCGGAATATAAATATACGGTGTTCCTGTCACATTGGTCAAGTTGCCATTTACATTGCTGGGATTTCCATTGGCTCCTAAAGTATTACTATCCAAAACTCCGGGGCCAAAATTTTTTCTTTCAGAAGCTTCTAGTTTTTCTTGTTTAGCGCCAATATTAAACCGTAAATTATGACTCAACCAACCGGAATAATTGGCCGTAATTTCAAATGTTGGTATTTTGCCAATGCCGTCGGGATGACCAATATAACCATCCGAAAAACTAGTGACACAGCCGATACCTGGAATATTACTACTATTACAACCGATACCATTGTGAGGGGTAAAAATATTCCCGTCATTTCCTACCGGTAATACAGCACCGGAAGGAAAAAGATTAAGGCTTGATTGTATTTTGGAATAAAAATAACTCAATGTGGAGTTAAACTTCCAGTCCTTAATCCAATCTTGGTTCTGATATTGTATACTAAATTGATACTGGTCATAGTTATCATATCCATCCGGATCAAGTGTTTGGGCTGCCCCAGCTCCCACACCACTATCTCTTTTTAAATAACCGTGCAAGCCAATAGTCCAATTGTAATTGTTTAGATGAATGGCATAATTCGTTGCTTCAATTCGATCTTCAAGATGACCGGGAGCCAAAGACGCTGAACTACCAAATAGTGCATCAAAATTACTTTGAGTATCTTGAGTTATTGTCCGGCTGGTATCGCTATGACGTTGAAAATGTTCCAAGCTTAGGGCTAATTCCCAATTACGGGGTAAAGCACCACCGTATTGAACCCAGAAATTTTTTGTATCCTGAGAGCCATACCTTAATCCAGTTTGAAATCCATTTAATTCTTTGGCTGATTTAGTGATTATATTGATGACTCCGGAGTAGGCATCAGCTCCATAAATTGCAGAACCGGGGCCACGGACAACCTCAATCCTGGAGATATTTTCAAGATTCATTCGACCGAGATGTTCAAAGTTTGCCGAAAAAGTACTACTAACAATTCGTTGTCCATTGATTAAAAAAAGAACTTGTGGGTTCCCTCCAGTATACATACCCCGGAAGCTATATACAGGTGATAAGCGGCTCAATGTAGAAGGGATGACATGCAAGCCGGGTACAGCTTCTAAGACCTCGTCTAATGTGAAAGCCCCCATGGCTTTAATATCATTAGCTGTAATTAAGGAGGCAACAGACGGTGCTTTTTCTAGAGGCACAGCCGTACCAGTAGCAATACTCACAATTGGTAAAGCATAAAGTCCTTCAAGTGAAAGCTCTTCATCAATTAGGTCTTCAGCTTGTTCTGCTATTTGTTGTACTTTTTGCTGAGTTTTTAGTTGCGCTTTTTGTCCAGCTACGGATAGGTTGCTTAAGGCAAAAAGCATACTAAAAGATATGCATAAATGCATTTTCGACATGGTTTTATTATAACCTTACTATGTTAATGGCTTGTCGAAGTATACAGAATTTAATCGAGCGGTTCATCCTAGAAAGTTTAGTACAAAATAGTCAATAGATTTTTCTAGGTAAAACATATCCTAATTTACATTTTTGTTAGTAAAAACATAGGATAAAATCATTCCTAACAGAGTTAATATAGCACAAATCAAAAAAACCAGCTTGAAACTAGAGCTTAGATCATAAATATACCCAGCGGCAATGGGACCTAGTGTTTGACCAATCGCGAAAACAATGGTGATCAGGGAAAATACTTGAGCGGTTTTTTCTTTACCAAATTCAAACGAGGTAAGTAAGGTTACCAAGGAGGGAATGACCCAAGCAGCCAGTCCAAAAAATGTCACGGAAAAAAATAACATCTCACTAGGAATATCCAGGGTTAAAAGAAAATTAGCAATGCTTAGCATAAAGAAAATTAAGATTAAGGTTTTATAGGCACCAATTTTATCGGCTAGAGAACCAAAGAGTGGGCCAGATAATAAAGACATAAATCCTAGTAGTAGCCAAAAATAACCCGATTCCTGAATCGATAGATTATATTTATCGATAGCAGCGGTAACAAAAGTGAGGAAATCAGAACACGGCGATATTCAGTCATTGAAGGGGCAGGATTGTTTAATCCAATCCATGATCACCGCCCAGTTTTCCATATCGACCTTGGCTCGATGTACCGGTAAATCAACCACTCCCATTCCTCTGGAGGCAGGTAAGGTATAATTTTGGGTATCTCTTAAGGTCGTAATTAATGGCAGGTTTAATTTTTTAATTTTGGTTAAAATATCCGCATGTAAACGGGTATAAGTTTTGGTCCGGTTAGCAATTAAGCCAATCGCTTTTTTATTGATCAAATCATCATCATTGGCTGCAAGCTTAAATAAAAATCGCGTCAGCGCGCCTAAATCAACAGGACTGGGATTGACTGGGATCAAAAACACATCGCTAATTTTGAACAACTTGGATATTTGGGCCTTTTCCATTCCCGCCGGGCAATCAATCAAATAAGTAATATTATCTTCTTGAGCTGGAAAATTGTCCAGGTCAAATTTATCACAAGTGGATTTAATACATTCGATTTGAGACAAGGTTTTGGGTCGGCGGCTCAACCAGTCTGAAAGCGAGTTGAGCGGATCGAGATCGACAAACACTACTTTCCTTCCCTGGCTAGATAGAAATAAGCCTAAATTGAGGCTAAGCGTGGTTTTACCTACCCCACCTTTAGGATTAATCACAGTAATCAATGTCATCAGGTTTTAATTATTTATAAACTAATACAGCTACTATATCGGTAGTCAGTCAGGATACTTTAAAATATAGCAAAGAATACTTAAAACCTGCTTAATTAGTGTTATAAATAATTAAAAACCTATGGTGAATTGCTTTTTAAATTCTTCAATTTCATATAAAAAATCATGCCCAGGATGTTGTAATAAGCCTTCTAAGCGATGATCCGGTTTTAATTGCAATTCCCATGGCTCAACATGCTGATTGATAAAAAGTAACTCCGTATCTGGAAAAACTTGAACGACTCCTTCAGTAATATCGTGAATACTGAGGTTACGAGTATGCAAGTCATAGGTATCGGCTTGAATATGGCTGGTCAATAAACCATCCAAAACCCGTGTCGCATCATCTACATGAATATAAGGACGGGTTTGATTACCAGACCCATTGACGGTAATTTTTTGACCTGAAGCGGCTTCAATCATATAACGATTAATACGTGCATCAAAACGCATACTTTTACTATAACCATAGACATTTGCCGTACGAATAATATAGGCTGGTATTTTGGCTTGTAAACGTCGGACATGCTCTTCACCACGTAATTTAGAAATCCCATAATAAGTAGTCGGATGGGGTGCAGTTTGATGATTAATCGGCTCAAGTGAAGATCCATATACAGCCGAACTACTGGTATAGATCAGGCGTGAAACTTCGCTTTCTTCGATAGCATATACCAATTCAGCCGTACCCCAATGATTAACTTGCTCCAATAATTGGGGATTGTGATCATCAAAAGGTTTGGTTACTTTGGCTGCCAAATGATAAACCACATCAATGCCATTCAGACTTTGTCGTAGTTTTCGTGAATCGAGTAGATCGCCATTAATAAACCGTACTTTGCCTAAAGGAAATTTTCGATGCCCAATAAAGAGATTAAAATTTCTGCGTAATAGGTTATCATAGATGACAACCTCGGAGACATCGGAACGGCTTGCGAGTTGATATACCAGTTCAGTCCCCAAATAGCCGGCGCCGCCGGTAACTAATACTTTCATCGTTTTGCTTCTCTATTTCTCAATTAAATCGGTATGTAAACCACATTCGGTTTTTTTCATACCAAACCAGCGTCCTTGACGTTCATCTGCCAAGGGATCAACCTTCCGGGTACAGGGTTCACAACCAATACTCAAATAACCTTTTTCTTCCAATGGATGCGGGGGTAAATTATGCAACTTACGGTAATAATAAATTTCTTTATTGTTCCAAAGCAGCATGGGATGATAACGTTTGGTATTAAATGGTCCTTTGGCAATTTTGCCCATTTGACGACGCGTTTCACTTTGGTCCGCTCGCACCCCATTAATCCAGACATCATGCTCTATCAGTACGGGTTCCAAGGGCTGAATTTTATTTAAATAACAACAATGGTCCGGATCTACCGCAAAATAAAACATGCCACTAGCATCACATTGCAAACGTTTACAAACCACAGAGCGGGTATTAATTACCGTTAAATCCAGTAAATCTGCTATTTGATCTTTATAGGCGATGGTCTCTGGAAAATGAAACCCGGTATCAATAAAGTAAACCGGAATGTCTTTGCTAATGGAGCGAATAATATGCAATAAAGGAATACTATGACTTTGGAAGGAAGAACCGACAAAGAGTTTCTTTCCTTCTTCTAGAAAGGTATTCACCGTATCGCGAATGTCCGCTGTTTTTTCCTCGAAGTAGATCTTATCCATCGGTTTTACGCGACTTCAATTGAAACAGGAGCTGGTGCTGAATAAGTCTTTATAACGCCATGCTCAATCAATTGATTGATAACTAAATCAACACATTCTTCAATACTATTTTCACCCGTATTAACCACCAATTCCGGTTTCGTCGGCTCTTCGTAAGGAGAAGAAATCCCGGTAAAAAATGGAATTTCTCCAGCCCTTGCTTTAGCATATAAACCTTTAACATCACGGGATTCGCAGACATCTAAGGATGCATCGCAGAGTATTTCGTAAAAATCACCATGGGGGGTAACATTTCTAGCTATTTCCCGGTCTGCCCTAAACGGTGAGATAAAAGCAGTCAAGACAATACTGCCACTTTCTAAAAATAATTTAGCAATTTCCCCAATTCGGCGAATATTCTCAGTTCGATCATCATCTGAAAATCCTAAATCGGAACACAAACCATGGCGAACATTATCACCATCCAAAACAAAAGTTCGACTGCCCAAATGATAGAGCCGATCTTCTACTGCATGGGCAAGAGTTGATTTACCGGAACCGGATAAACCCGTAAACCACAGCACGGCTCCTTTGTGATTATTTTGTTGTTCTCTTAGATCGCGGGTAATCGTGGCATTATGCCAGACGATATTGGTGCTTTTATTTTCTTTACTGCTCATAACTAAGGTCCTAATTAAATTATTAAAAATTTTATGATGTAGCAGATTCTAGCAAAAGGATTTTTCAGGGGGAAAGTACTTGTAGATATATGCTTATATGAAAAAGGTATAAGAAAAAAATTGTAAATATACCCAAGCTACTTCAATTTGCATGAAAAAATAATTGACGTCATCCCCGAGGTCTCTTATCGGGGATCCATTTCTCTCGATAGATTCCCAATAAAGCTTGTCCCAGCACGTTCTAAGCTGGGAAACTTCGGGAATGACGTATTTTGGGTGATTACAGAACCTTGCATTTCCATGTATCACGGATATAGTCTGATGTACTTTTTAAGTCCTATTATGCAGAGTTATAGATTTTTTTTAATATCTCTATTAATAATTGGCTAAACCTTGTACAGATTCTTGTATGTCTTGAAACTAAAAACTACACTAGAAATAATATTCAACCCAGAAAGATTGACTTGCTTTTAGAGGGAACTTCATGTCAGGTACGATACTGGTCACACAAACTGCAAACCTTCATGCCATTTTTGTCATGGCACTGGTGGTTTTTGCCTTATTTTTATTCGCCAGCGAAAAAATCCCCCTCGCCTCATCCAGTTTATTAATTTTAGTTGTCTTGATTCTTTTTTTCGAAGTATTTCCCTATCATAATGATGAACATCGCCTACAGGCAAGAGATTTCTTTTCCGGTTTTGGCCATGAAGCATTGGTGGCTGTCTGTGCCCTGATGATTGCCGGACAGGGTTTAGTCGTTACCGGTGCACTCGAACCGATTGGCCGTTATCTGGCGCGACAATGGGCGACTTATCCTTATCTTACCTTATTACAAACCTTGTTAGTGGGTGCGGTGTTAAGTGCTTTTGTAAACAATACACCGATTGTAATTTTACTCCTACCAATTTTAGTCAGCGTCTCCATCCGTACTAATGCGAATGCTTCAAAAATATTAATGCCCATGGGATTTGCAACCTTAATTGGGGGCATGGCTACTACAATTGGAACGTCAACGAATTTGTTAGTGGTCTCGGTAGCTGCTGATTTAGGCTTGGAAGCCTTTTCTATGTTTGATTTTGTACTTCCGGCTGTAATTGCTGGTGGTTCAGGAATTATTTATTTATGGCTTATTGCACCTCAGATTATGAAAATCCGAGATCCCCGCTTAAAAAGTACCTCGGCTCGTCTCTTTTCAGCTCAATTACGAGTTCGTGAAGGAAGCTTATCAGAAGGAAAAACCTTGACCGATATTAAAAACCTCACCGGTGGTCGAATGGAGATTTTACAAATATTACGAGGTAAAGATAAATCCAGTTTAATCCCTCTTCCAGATGTAGTATTGCGAAAAGAAGACCGAATATTGGTCCGTGATACTCCAGAACGTTTAAAAGAATTCGAACAATCCTTAGAAGCCAATTTATATGCGGGCGATGATCCGGTCGACGAAGAGCACCCCTTAAAAGATAAAAATCAACAAATTGCAGAAGTGGTGGTAGTGCCCGGTTCCACACTTGATGGCCGTACCTTAAATACCGTGCGTTTTACCGATCGTTATCACCTATTAGTACTGGCCTTGCACCGGGCCAATGTGTGGAAGAATCGACCCAGTAGCAAACATCCCGGCGATGTTATTTTACATCCAGGAGATGTCATCTTAGTACAGGGTTCAAAAGAACGGGTGATTAATTTAAAAATGAGCCGTAATTTATTGGTTTTAGATGCAAGGCTTAGCCTGCCCCGTTCGGATAAATCATTATATTCTTTATTAATTATGGCTACGATTATTTTACCAGCCGCTCTGGGTATTCTTCCCATATCGGTATGCGCTATTAGTGGTGTGCTCGCCATGTTATTGTGCGGTTGCTTAAGCTGGAAAGATGCCACCCGTGCCTTAAGTGCTCCAGTAATATTGATTGTGGTAACAAGTCTGGCAATGGGCTCAGCCCTGGTTCAAACCGGCGGGGCTGATTATTTAGCCCATTTATATGTCCAATATACCCAAGGCTTATCTCCTCAAATGACAATGAGTGGTTTGCTATTTTTAATGATGCTATTAACCAATGTCGTATCGAATAATGCTGCAGCAGTTATCGGAACGCCAATTGCCATTAGCGTGGCCAGACAAATGGGCTTACCCGCAGAACCCTTTGTTTTAGCTGTTTTATTTGGTGCCAATATGAGTTTTATTACACCAATGGCCTATCAAACCAATTTGTTAGTTATGAATGCCGGCAATTATACCTTCTGGGATTTCGTTCGAATCGGGGCCCCCTTAGCCATTATGATGTGGTTGCTATTAAGTTTCTTATTGCCTTGGTTATATGGAATTTAAGCTCTTAATAAAAAACTTACCTCGCTCTGCCGGGTTCAGCCTAGTGCTGACCAAGCCCTCTACTTAGCTAAAGATAGGTGTGGTAAGCGCGCAGAAAAACTCTAATTCTTAATTAAGTATTGAAGTTTTGCTTATTTCCACACTGGTTATTGATACATCTGTCTAAATCGTTGTTTATTTTCCAATAGTAATGAAACTAACTGAGGATCAAATTGACTCCCTGAGTTTTCTTGCATATAACTGAAAACTTCTTCCAAATCCCAGGATTCTTTGTAACAACGTTTGCTGGACAAAGCATCAAATACATCCGCTATGGCTACAATACGTGCTTCAATTGAAATTTCTTCAAATTTTTTACCATCCGGATAGCCATTGCCGTCCCATCGCTCATGATGCTCTAAAGCAATTGTGGCTCCCAATTTAAAGATTTTTTTATTGGAGTCTTTTAACATTTGAAAGCCAATTTTTGAATGAGTTTTCATTAGCTCCCACTCAATGGCATCCAATTTTGCGGGTTTATTTAGAATTGAGTCAGGAATTCCAATTTTACCTAAATCATGTAAAGGCGAAGCTTGATGAATTAAGTCGGCTCTTTTCCAACTCATCCCTGCCAATAAGGCCAATTGTTGCGAAATTAACGCGACTCGTTTGAGATGTTCTCCAGTTTCATTCGAACGTGTTTCAACCGCTCCCCCCAGTAGGTAGACAATCTCACGCTGTGCTTCTTCGCTATTCACCTTTAGATACATATTCTCAAATGCCACGAGAACATTACGACTAAAAATATCTAAAAGTTTGCCCTGTAAGGTATCTCGCTCATTGAGCCCATTAATATATAAAATATTTTTCGGCTGCTCTTCGCTATGGTAACAGGCAATATAAGCATCTTGTTCATGAAATGAAACAAAATTCCCATCTCTACCAACAAACTCATTAATAAATGCTTCAGGGATAACTTCTCGAATATCTTTGCCAATGTCTTTCTCATAGCGACCAATTCCAGATATGATTCTAATCACATCTTCATCCTCATCCTGATGGGCTGTCAATCCTTCTGAAATACCATATAAGGCATCTTCATCAAAGTTAAGAATGGAAGTAATTTGGCTTAAAATACCCTGAGCGAATTGTTCAATAAATTTAATACTAAACACTTTGGACGAAGCATCAATAACTTGTTCCAATCCCTTACGGGTGTGGTCGAGTGAAATAATATCACGGTAGGCTCGTAGACAGGAATAAATAACCGTACGTAATTTGTCACTGGTTAATTCGGTTTTTTCTTTATAATCGTTAATATCATAGTTGGCAATAACCGTTTCTTCAGGTGCTTGCCCGGGTTGGCCTGTACGCAAAACAATGCGGGTAAAATGGTTACCTAAATCATTGCGAATTTGTTTAACCAGCTCTAGTCCAGCATTATCACTTTCCATGACTACATCTAATAAACAGATTGCGATATTGTTTTTGTTTTCAAATAATTGCAAACCTTCCTGCGCAGAATAGGCACTTAAAAATTCGATTTTTCGTCCGTCAAATTCAAATGATTTTAATACCATTTTGGTTATGGTATGAACTTGTTCATCATCATCAACTATGGCGACTATCCATGGTTTTTCCATTCGCTTCTTTACTTCGTTAATAGCGACTTCTTCTTTAAAATTTAGGTTATCATTTATCATTTATCATTCCCGCGTAAATGAATCGGGTATAGTCACCTCTATAGGTATTCCACTCCCTAATTGACTCTACCATTTGACATTTGTTCATAAATATAAGTATTAAACCTAAAAAACTCAGTTGACTTCGTCGCGAGGTTCACTGAAGCGCTTGAGATTAAGGATTTTATGGGTTATTTGGGTTTTATTCGTAGCCACCCTACGGGTGAAGCCCAAATGTTCCAGAAAATCCTTAAGATTGAGTGCTTAAGGGAGCCGCAGTAGATGGCAACTGAGTTTTTTAGGTTAAAAATACCTCCCAGGGCAATCAATTCCAATTCAAGTAATTTACTTTCAGGAAGATTAGAAGATGAACTGAGTATAGTAAAGCTTAGACCAAATTCAATTAGTTCTGAGTGTCAGATTAACGAGTAATTAGGGTCAGATCAACAATTAGCGATGCTCTTCTTTTTTAAAAGGAATAATTTTGGCTGTATGGTTTGACGTTGGTGCTGGTTTTGATTTATTTAAATATTTAATCGTTGGACAAAATTCAGAATAAAATTGTTCATTCATCATTTGCGATATACGAATACAGGCATCCAGGGGATTTTTCGCTCGACGCCGTTCCATATTGATTCGAAACTGCAAACCATTTAAAAGACGTTTATTACAACCTGATTCAATAAATTGACCAATTAACTTCGCTCGCTCGATTTCGAAAGCTTCAATATCTTCCTCTGCAAGCTTAAACCATTCATTCAGATCAAAGTTGACATTCATAATCTACCACCAATTATTTAATAGTGATTAGTCATATTGCCACTAGCCACTTTTCATTACTGATGAGTATAGACTAAAGAAGGAGTTTTAAAAGATTATGACGTTAAGGAATAAACATCTTCATATATTCTTTAAAATTTCTCTTTTGTCCGTGCAGGCAACAAATTTTGCTCCCGAATTGCGTAGCCATTCTACTCCATGTTCACCTTTTAACATGGCAATAGTAGCCAAACTACCCGCGACCACACAATGTTCTGCTACCACACTGACACCCGCCAAGCCGCGCACTGGCCAGCCCGTTTTGGGGTTTAACATATGACTATACCGTTTCCCTTCAATTTCAATATAACGTTGGTAGTCACCACTGCTGGCGACTCCGCCGTGTTTTAAATGCAACTGAGCGATGGCCTGTTCGGTATGAAACGGATCTTGAATACTCACTGGCCAAGGTTTTTGACTGGGAGCCATTCCAAACATATGAATATCACCTCCCATATTAATAAATCCACTTTGAATATTTTGTTCAAAACAAATAGATGCGACGCTATCTGCCGCATATTCTTTGACAATTCCACCAAAATCTAACTGCATACCCGGTTTTTCTAAAAACACCCACTCGGTTTCCCAAATGACCTTACGCCAATTAATTAATGCCAATAATTGTTCAATTTGCTCTGGTTTCGGTAATTGTTCTTGACCTTCGGTAAATTTCCAAGCCTTGCGTAATACACCCGATGTTGGGTCAAACAATCCGTCACTTTCAATATAACATTGCTCAGCATAGCTCAATAAGGCAGCAGTTTCCGGATCAATTGGAATTTTTTTTAAAGAACCCGCGGATTGATTGATATGACTGATTAAACTGTCTGAACGATAGCGAGAGTAACGTTTTTCCAGGACATTGACTCGAGCAACAACGCGTTTAAAAACATTTTTTGCTTTAGCTTGGGAATTGGCATATAGGCTCAACTGACAGGGAGAGCCCATTGCCTGAAAAGAAAAACGATACAGCTGGTCTAGCATTTAAAATTCAAATTTTAAGCCTGCGGAAATCATTAAGGAATGATAATCGGCAAAATCATCTGAATCATTACTAGACCAATGATAGGAGGCTCGGCGATCATAAAACTCAAAACCAACCCGTACTTTTATTTTTCCCGGTTTACCACTTTGTTCATAATGATTAACCAGATTAAGACCACCAGACCAAGCCCCAAAATCAGCCAGACGATAATCACTGGAATAGGCATTTAATCCCTCCGGAGTGTCAAAATAAGGTTGATAAAAATCAGCAGCATTTTGAGTATAATAACGAACCCGCGGAACTAATTCCCAGCCCTGTCCCAGCGGTTGATGCCAATTAACTTCAAAGGTGTGAGAGCTAACTCCCCAATTATCTTGATAAAATCGATAATCAAAATGTAAGGCCGCTTTATTCAGTTCTTTAAAGGTACGCACATACCGCCCTAACCACGCCCATTGGTAACGTGATTCGGGGCGTTTATCCAAGCCAATTCCGGCACCGGTAAAAAACACTTTTTTATAGGGATCAGATAAAAAACCACGGTTTTTGCTATAACTCAAATTACTATTAAATAGGGAATTTTCGTCGATGATTTGAGTAATACCCAGCATGTATTGAAAAGTTCGTTTATCTTCTTGAAAGGATTCTTCAGTCGGTTCAATTTTATCAAAGGAAGTTGAAAAAGAAGCCGACAAGGTGGTCATTTTTTTATTCAAATCCCAATTAATTTGACCCTTAGCATATCGGGATAAATAGTCATTTTCATCCGATAAACCAGCACTTAAGCCTAAACTAATACTTTCCCAATAATAGTTAAAACCAACATTCACCACATCCCGTTCTTCACGAATGGATGCCCCACTCAGTATTTGTTCCGGTTTACCGTCTGCGCCAATAATGTTAAATTGTGGGGAAGCTCCAGCAATGACATCTTTAATCACATCGATACTCATATCCATATTATCGCCGATGGGAGCTGAGAATGCGGCTTCAAAGACTTCGACTTCCATACGTTCATCACTTTCACTATACTTGGCCATTTGAAAGTCAGTATGAATTGCCTCATCAACCCGCGCTGCTTCCACTTGACTGGTAATACCAGGCAAGGCCAGTGCAACGCAGCTTAAACGCGATAAAACAGAGGTTCTACTTTTCTTTTTTTCAGACTTATTTTTAGTTGCAACCACAACCACCTCCTGTACCGCCATACCCTCCCGAAGATCCTTCTTTACTAAAAAAACTATGCTGACGTAATGCGGCTTCTAAGGCATCCGTTTCCAATGCCATATTATCTTGAGCTAAAGCTGCCCGCTTCCATGGCGGAACCGTGCTACAAGCACTGGTCGTCAATACACTTGCCATCAAGGCAAGCGCTAAAATCCGATGCTGCATTTTTTATTCATTCCTCTTTTATTCATTCCTTTAGTAATTGTTTAACTTTATTCTCTATTTTTTTTATATCAGCACGTTTAAAACCTTTATGAGTGTATCGAATTATGCCTTTTTTATCGATAATAAACGAGCTTGGCATCGCTTCTACCTGGTACTTTTCCGGAGTTTCAGATAATTTATCGCGTACTAAAATAAAATCAACCTGATAGAGTTTCAAAAAACGTTTCAAATCTGCCTCATCTTCATCCAAATTAACCGCTATAATTTCAAAGCCTTGAGACCGTTGTTGCTTATATAAATCATTTAAAAGAGGGAAAGAAACACGACATGGCGCACACCAAGAGGCCCAAAAATCCAGATATACGACTTTGCCTCGATAATCAGAGAGAGCAAGTGAACCATCCTGAGTAATCTTCGGTAAGGTAAACGACGGTGCTTGTGTATTTATGCTCGCCGCTGAAACCACATTTATACACCAACAATTCCCTATAAGTATCAGAATTATTAACTGAATAATCTTGGTGAGCGGATACATAATAAACGTCCTCTATTTAGCAAAATTTTATTGTTAAATATGACTATAGACGTTTTATTTTTTTACTCCATTAATCCAAGCCATTTTCAAGACTTATTGACTTCAATCATTTATCCCTCCCAGTAATTGTTTTTAAATTTTGATCCCGATTTAAGTGTTATTTTTTTTTACCTAAAGATAGAGAATGTTCAAAGTTTATATATACTCAACAACTCCTGATACTTTTCTCAAGTTTTTTAAACTATTGGCGATATAAGCAATTAGATCTGCCTATATTATAAAACAGTAAAATTAACAGATATTTTTTGGTTTAACCTAAAAAACTCAGTTGACTTCGTAGCGAGGTTCACTGAAGCGCTTGAGATTAAGGATTTTATGGGTTATTTGGGTTTTATTCGTAGTCACCCTACGGGTGAAGCCCAAATGTTCCAGAAAATCCTTAAGATTGAGTGCTTAAGGGAGCCGCAGTAGATGACAACTGAGTTTTTTTAGGTTTAATCTAGGTTTAACAATGAAAAATAAAATTACTCCAAACAATAACGAACGGAAGATGCGTGATAACGATTTTATTGTTTCCAAAACCGACCCGAAAGGACGAATCACTTATGCCAATAGCATATTTTGTGAATTCTCCCAATACAATGTTGAACAATTATTAGGCCAACAACATAATATTTTAAGACATCCGGATATGCCTCGTAGTGTTTTTAAAATGCTCTGGCAAAGTATCACTTCTGGTAATGAATTTAATGGTTATGTCAAAAACCTCTGTGCTGATGGGAGCTATTATTGGGTGTTTGCTAATATTACGCCAAGCTATGATCAACAAAATAACATCATCGGTTATTTCTCAGTACGACGTAAACCATCCGAACAGGCATTAAAAATTATACAGCCCATATATCAGGAAATGTTAAATGAAGAAAAACGTGTCGGTCCAAAAGAAGCCATAGAGGCGAGCCTCGTCTTGTTAAATCAGAAACTTGAAGCAGGAGTCGACTATGATCGATTTGTTTTGTCGCTATAATGCCAAAACTAATATCTTGGTCAATTTGCTGTTATTTGTGATTTTGGCTGTTTATTATTTAGTCAGTGTTGGACAGGATTTTATTTTCTTGTTCATTTGTTTTATCGGTTTAGTATGGCAATTGGGATTTCTCTGGAAAATCCAACAAGAAGAAAAATTATCCAAATCAATTTTTACCCTTTCTCAATCCATTTCTCAGGGCGAATTAGAATATCGAATTGCCAATATCAATTCCAATTTACGCAATGCGGCAGTTAGTCGGCAACTAAACGAAGCCATGGATCAAATGGAAACCTTTATGCGTGAGGTCGAGACTATCTTTTCCAAAGCTGAACAAGGCATTTATTATCGGCGGGCTTTTTACTCCGGACTACGCGGTTCGTTTAAAACCTCTTTAGCGCGAATTGATAAATCAGTTGGAGCCATGGAACAAAATTATTGGGCGATAGCCAAAGATAATATGAATGTCCAACTAAATGATTTAAAAACACAAAATCTGAGTAACAACCTTGCCACAACACAATCTGATCTCCTGACCATATCGGAGGAAATGAAAGGCTTAGAAAGTATTTCTTCCCAAGGTGCTCAAAATGCCATGACTAGTAAATTGTCCGTACACCTGGTTATGGAAAATATTCAAGAATTGAATACTATGTTGCAGACCTTGGGTAGGTCGTCCATTGATTTAGATAAGAATAGTACTGAAATAGTCGACGTGGTGAAATTTATAGCTGATATTGCCGATCAAACCAATCTCTTAGCTTTAAACGCTGCTATTGAGGCGGCACGTGCGGGAGAACATGGAAGAGGATTTGCGGTGGTTGCCGACGAAGTCAGGAATTTATCAGAAAATACCAAAACAGCCACCGAGAATATTGGTCGAATTATTCATCAAATTGTTAGCTCCTCAAAATCCATTAAACACAATGCCGAAGAAATGTTGGAAATGGCTGCATCGTCAGAATCAGTGGTCCAAGATTTTGAACAAAATTTTACCGAGTTTGCCCATATTGCCCAAAAAACTAATGAAACCGTGAATCATGCAAAATTGGTAAGTTTCTGTTCCTTAGCCAAAGTCGATCATATTATGTATATGCAAAATGCTTATCGAGCTTTAGAAACGGGTGCACAATCGACTGAGGCAGATAAAGTTTCCGTCGATCACGAAAACTGCCGTTTTGGTTTATGGCTTAAAGATCCCGAGGGAGGTGGTGCTTATAACTACTTACCCGTTTTTAACCAAATTATGCTTCCCCATCAACAGGTTCATTCTAATGTGCATAAAATTATTTCCTTAATCAATCAAGATTGGCAACATAATCTTACTATCCAAGAAGAAATTCTGGAACTCTATCAACATACAGAAAAGAGTAGCAAAGCAGTGGTAGAACTAGTCGATCGGTTGGTCGACGAGAAAAAACACTATGAATCATCAACAACCGAACGTACAGAAATTGAATTGTTCTAAAGGACCAATTTATTCACGCTACTGCACTTAGATTCTTGACGTTTTTTTTCCCACATTTACAATTAATTACAAAAAGGTAACTGGCTTGAAAAGCAAACCTCAAGGTACAATATACCTTGTGTTTTTAATTTTCGGTCTATTGCTTACTTTATTTGACTATTTACATCAATCGCTTGACGATTTAAAAATATAAATAGAGTGGCTACAATAATTATCCTATTTCCCCCGATATTGAGGTCTATTTTATGTGTAAAAAATGTTGGCTTGTGGTTGGGCTTTTGGTCATTCTATTGGCCGGAGTTTTATTTAAATTTATCGTTCAAGGCAGCGTTACTGAAAGCAGTGACAATCGACTTTCATTACAACTAACAGAAAACGAGCGCAATATCGTTTTGTCTGAAATGCGTCAATTTCTTTCCAGCGTACAAAAAATCACCTTAGGTATTAGCAACAAAGATATGAAATCCATATCAGAAAGTGCTCGTCAAGTTGGCATGGGAGCTCAACAAGGCGTCCCAGGTTCATTAGTCGGAAAACTACCATTAGAATTTAAAAAATTAGGCTTTGATACGCATACCCGTTTCGACACTTTAGCTTTAGATGCCGAACAATTAGGTGATCCCGAACACACACTCAATCAATTAAGTGAATTATTGCAAAACTGTGTCGGGTGCCATGCAGCTTATCGAATTAACTAACGAGTAATTTTCCTATGCGAATGCAAAAAAAATGGGTATTTTTTATACCGGTTATTATCGCCATTGCGGTGTTTGTAGCACTAAAACAAAATAAAAAAGCCCCGCAGCGAAACCAAGCTCAAGAACGAGTCACCCATGTACGTTATATTAAGGTTCCCAGTGTTTCAGTGACACCGAGTACCAGTGGTTATGGTACTGTAAAGCCTGCGACCAATTGGGCCGCCATTGCAGAAGTTAAAGGTAAGATCACGTATAAAAATCCTAAATTAAAAAAAGGGGCTATTTTAGAAGCAAATAGCCTCTTAATTAGCATTGATCCCACGGATTATCAACTCAGCATTGCTCAAACCCAAGCTGACATTGCTGCCACTAGAGCACAGCAGGATGAATTATTAACCAAACAAAAAAATACCCGTGCTTCATTAGCAATAGAACAACGCTCACTGGAATTAACCAAAACCGAACTGCAACGCCAGAAAAAACTAGTTAAACAAGGTAGCGTGAGTTTTTCTGATGTAGAAAAACAAGAGCGTACCCTTTTAGGTCAACAACAAAGTGTTCAGAATCAACGCAACACCTTAAATTTAATCCCAAGTCAGCAAGCCTTATTGGATGCACAATTATTACGCCAACAAGCTCAATTAAAATCATTGCAACGGGATCTCGCTAATACAGAAATAAAACTTCCCTTTGCCGGACGTGTTGCCGATGTAAATATTGAACAAGATCAATATGTGCGCGAAGGAGAAATTTTGAGCAGCATTGATTCCTTAGACAAAGCTGAAATCGAAGTACAAATTCCGCTCAATAGTCTGCGTTCCATTATCCATTCCAAACAGGTAGTCAATGCCGAAAAAATTGCCCCTGAACAATTACGAAAAAGTTTATCATTGAAGGCAGAAGTATTTTTAAACGAAGGAGATGTCAGTATCAGTTGGCCGGCTCATTTTGCCCGTTTAAGTGATACACTAGACCCTAAAACACGCACGGTCGGTGTTATTGTAGAGGTTGACCGCCCTTATGCGCAGGTTCAACCAGGACTTAGACCTCCCCTGGTCAAAGGCTTGTTTGTCAAGGTAAAACTGACTGGAGCGGCCCACCCAAGCAGTATCTTGGTGCCAAATTCCGCTATCCGCAGCAGTAGCGACAGCAACCAAAAACAAGTCTATTTAATTAATTCAGAAGATCGTCTAGAAATTCGTCCGATTAAAATAAAAATTACTCAAGACGAATATGTCACTGTCAAATCCGGTCTAAATGCTGGCGAAAAGCTAGTTATTTCTGATCTTTTACCGGCAATAAAAAACATGTTGCTGAGCGGCCAAGAAGATAAACTATTGTTTAAACGGCTACTACAACAAGCTGCTGGCAGCGGGCAAGTAGATGAGAAAAAACCATGATAGAGTATTTTAGCCGACACCCTACAGCAGGTAATCTGCTGATGTTTTTTCTTATGCTACTCGGAATCATGGCTTTGCCTGAGTTACAACGTGAAACCTTCCCTGATTTTGCAGCCAAAGAGCTAGAGATTAGTATACCTTATCCCGGAGCCAGTACCGCCGATGTTGAGGAAGCTGTTTGCCAACGCGTTGAAGATGCTCTTGATATTGTAAACGATGTCGCAGAAATCCGTTGTGTAGCACAAGAAAACTTAAGTAAAACGGTAGTAGAAATGACTGAAGGTTCTGATATTGTCCGTTTTATGGATGATGTTAAAACCGAAATTGATGCTATCGATAACTTTCCTGAAGATGTTGAATTACCGGTTATCAAAGAATTAGGACGCACGGCTAAAGTGGCTTCCATAGCCATTACCGGCCCTATGTCTAATAGTGATTTGAAGCTATATGCCGAGCAAGTTAAAACACGGATGCAAAGGCTTAGTGAAATTAAACAAGTCAATGTTTTAGGCTTCTCAGAACATCAATTACGCATTGCAATTCCAGAGCAGATGCTGCAAAAATACCAACTCAGCATGAGTGATATTAGTAGTGTGGTAAGCCGCCAAAGTATTGATCTTCCAGCTGGTAGCTTAAAAACTCAACAACGAGAATTATTGATTCGTTTTACGGATTTACGTCGTAATATCGATGAGTTAGAAGATTTATTGGTGGTAAGTTCCGTTTCCGGGGCTGAAATTCGCCTCGGGGATATCGCCCAAATAAGCGATCGTTTCGAGCTTGATGAAGAAAAAATTATTTTTAATGATCAACCCGCCGCCATACTGGAAATCATTAAAACCAAGCAACAAGATACTTTAACCGTAATGGATAGTATTAATGCCTTTATAGAAAAAGAGCAAGCCTCGGCTGCCCCCGAAGTTAAATTTCAAATCACTGATAATCGCTCTTCAATCGTCAAAGACCGCCTCAGTTTATTAATGAAAAATGGTCTACAAGGACTTGCATTGGTTTTTCTAGTGATGTGGTTGTTTTTTCCGGGACGTTTTGCTTTTTGGGTCGCCATGGGATTACCCGTATCCTTTCTCGGTGCCCTTTTTATGATGCAGCTATTAGGCCTAACGATTAATATGATTACCATGGTCGCCCTATTAATCGCTATCGGTCTATTAATGGACGATGCCATCGTAATTGCCGAAAATATTGCCAGTCATTTGCGACAAGGGAAAAATGCCTTAGAAGCTGCCATCACAGGAACCAAACAGGTTTCTCCAGGCGTATTATCGTCTTTTTTGACTACCGTCTCAGTATTTACTCCACTTGCTTTTTTATCCGGTAAAATGGGACAAGTTCTACAGTTTGTTCCTATGGTATTAATTTTGGTTTTAGCCGTAAGTTTAATCGAAGCCTTTTTAATCCTGCCTCATCATTTATCCCACGCGCTAAAAAATAGCAATACTGAAAATAATCGTTTTCGCCAGGTGTTTGAAAACAAACTGAATCAATTTCGTGAGAAAACTCTAGACAACGCCATTCATTTCGCCATTAACCAACGTTATTGGTTTATTGGTTCAGTGGTAGCATTATTTATTCTGAGTATAGCCATGGTCGCTGGCGGAAAAGTTAAATTTCAACCCTTCCCTGATATTGAAGGCGATGTTATTGAAGCGCGTTTATTGCTACCACAAGGCACCCCTTTATGGCGTACTGAAGCTATCGTTAAACAAATTTACACTGCATTAAATAAAGTAGATAATCATTTTTCTCCTCTACAACAATCAAAAAAGTTAATCGAAAATATCAAAGTCAGATATAACAATAACCTTGATGCTAACGAATCTGGAGCCCACCTAGCTACCATTAGTGTGGACCTTATTACTGCAGAAAAACGAACCGGTAGTCTGGATGATATTATCGCCATGTGGCGTAAGGAAGTTGGTCATATCCCCGATATTCAATCCTTAACGTTTAAAGAGCCAGTCATTGGCCCTGGCGGCCTCGCCCTGGAAATTCGCTTATATGGATCTCAATATGAGCAATTGAAAAAAGCTTCCTTAGAATTACAGGACTGGCTCAATGATTATCAAGGTGTTGCTGATCTCTCTGATAATTTAAGACCTGGAAAAATGGAATTAAGATTGTCTCTAAGACCTGGAACGCTGAGTTTAGGTATTGATGCAAGTACCATAGCCAGCCAGTTACGAAGTGCTTTTTATGGTAGTACGGCACAAGAAATTCAGATCGGCAGAGAAAGCTATGAAATTGATGTCCGCTTAGCGGATAGCGATAAATCAACGCGATTAGATTTAGAAAACTTCCGGATAAACGGTAAGGATGGTGAGCAAATTCCCTTAAATACACTGGTTGAGATTCATCAAGGGCGAGGCTTTTCCCGTATTGAACGAGTTAATGGCCAACGCAGTGTTACAGTCAGTGGTGATGTGGATACACGCTATGCCAATTCAGGAGAAATAATTGCTCATACAAAAAAGACCTTTTTACCCGAATTATTGAAAAAATACCCCGATATCAGTGCTGGGATAGAAGGTGAATCAAAAGAGTCATCCAAAACGGCAACATCGATGTTACGCGGTTTTAGTATTGGCCTAGTTGGTATTTTTATCTTATTAAGTTTTCAATTTAAAAGTTATCGAGAACCTTTGGTGGTAATGGCTATCATTCCCTTAGCCTTAATTGGTGTCATATGGGGACATATGTTAATGGGACTTAGCCTTACCATGCCCGGTGTGATAGGATTTGCTTCTTTAGCGGGAATTGTGGTGAACGATTCCATTTTATTAGTAGAATTTTTAAAACTTAAACTCCGAGAAGGTATGACACTTGATGAAGCAGCGATAAGTGCCAGTAAGGCTCGTTTTAGAGCGGTATTGATTACCTCAGTAACAACTATTGCCGGTCTTTTTCCCTTGTTATTAGAAAAAAGTATGCAAGCACAAATTTTAATACCTTTGGCTACCAGTATTATATTTGGTTTATTTGCCACGACCTTTTTAGTTTTATTGGTGGTCCCTGCCCTATATCATATTTTTCAATCTCCCGAATCATAAAGGCAGTGTAAAACAAACAATTCCCCCAATATCTTCTTGATTACTATGCTCTGCCCAGATTTTTCCCTGGTGGAGCATTATAATTTCTTTACAAATTGCCAATCCAAGCCCAGTACTCCCCATCCCCGTTCCAGCATCAATTCTTTCATCCTGAACAAATTTATCAAATATTTTTTCCCGCCTACTCGGATCGATGCCACAACCTTGATCAATGACCCGTAACTCTAATTGTTCTTGCTCTCTTATCATATAACGAAAAATAATATCGCCACCCGCGGGAGAAAATTTAATGGCGTTAGACAACAGGTTTATCAGCACTTGTGTAATTCGGGATTTGTCACAATTGACTAGCACCGGAAATTTGGGTTTATCTATTATTATATTTAGATTCCTTTCATCCATTTTTGCGGCCATTTCGTTATAACAACAGGCAATCATCTGCTCAATATTGTGAGATTCCGTATGCAATTCCATTTTCCCAGCTTCCAGTTTGGAAAGCTCCAACAAATCATTCAGTAAAATTAATAACCTTTGTCCACTATCATTAATATTTTTAAAATAATAGCGTAGTTTTTCGGTAGATAACCGGTCTACCCGCTCAACTCCCAATTGTGCATAACTGAGGATACCGTGCATGGGAGTGCGTAATTCATGAGACATATTGGTCAAAAAATGACTTTTTTCTCGATTTGCTGCATCAGCCGTATCGGCTACTTTTTGCAGGGCAATTTTTTCGGCATTGGAAGCATCATAAAGAGCTAAGGCCATTAATTCCATCGCATGTCCAACACGTGATAACTCGTTACCTTTATGGTTATGAACTTCGGGTCGACTGCCTTTTTGAGCCAATCGTCTAGCCGTTGAAATTAATTCTGAAATCGAATTACTAATACTGGAAATAATTAAAATTGCCATAATCACGGCAAATAGTCCCGAGAAAACCAACAAAAATAACTCATAATGCACTCGATCTTTTATCAGTTGTGCAATTCGCTTAGCATCATATTCTAATTGATAATTTTGACTGACTAACATGTCTTTTAATACCGCAACCAAACGTCTTGCGGTCGGAACGGCTTTTTCACGCCAACGATGTTTCACTTGGTGGCGTAAGGAAGGATTTTCATAGAATTGTTCTATCTCATCTTGATATTGCTCTAAACGTCCCAATAATTTTTTAATTTGCTGCAATCGAATCTGATTGTCTTTATTCGGCCAATATACTGATAATTTATCTAATGACTCGATCGAAGATTTAATATCACGTCTCCAGGCAAACCTACGATGTTGTTGATTAACTTCCCTTCCATCCAGCATTAATTCTAATAATGCCATTTGTGATGTCTGTATTCCCGTCTCTAATAGTTCTCCCGCTTTTTGGGTGGGAATGTTTATTTCAACCATCCGAGCTGCTTGTCCAGATAAGGCATTCATAATGGAAATATTTCCAAGTAATAAAAATATATTGATTAGTAATACGCTTCCAAAACCAATAATTAATTTCGTTTTGATCGATAGGTCTGAAAAAAAATTAAACATGATAAATTTTATTAATTATTTGAAAAGGTCACAGCAGATGCATCCACTTCTTTTAACAATGATTGATCAATATATTCACTAAAATCAGGTAAATCATTGGCAACTATTCCTACACCTTTCATCCACAATGCCTCTTGCTCTAATAGACTAAAAAGACTATTGCTCACAACAACTTCAGCTAAAATATTTGGCCATATATTCTCAATAATTTTTTGATCAAAGTTATTTTTAAGACGCCCAATTACTATTTGTTTAGCTTTATTTGGGTTTTGATAAAAAAAAGTTTCGGCTTTTTTAACAGCCTGTAATAAACGCAGATAGGCCTGTCTCTTGGTTTTAACTTTTTCTTTTAAAGTAACCAACATGGACATCTCAGAATAAAGATCGGAATAATAAGTCGTAAGTTGTCCAGAGGGTAAAATATTTTGAACTTTATAAAGATGAGGATTCCAAATAGCAACGGCATCAACGTCACCTCGAAAAAAAACATCTACCGCTTCTTGTGGTTTAATATTAACCAATTTAATGTCCTCAAGAGGTAAACCATGACTACTGAGATATTGATTCAAAAAAAACTGCGCATTAGTATTAAAAGGAACGGCAATTTTTTTCCCAATAAGATCATTTATATGCCCAATACCATGGTCTTTTCTTACCACTAAGCCAGTATTTCTTTCTGAACGGTGGAGCGTTCCCAACACACTCATGGGTTGTCTGGCAAAAGCTTGAATTACAACCGGTGTTTCAAATACAGTTGCTATATCTGAACGTCCACCCAACAAACTATTTAATGCGTCGCGCCCGGTAGAAAATTTCAAATAATTTATTTCTAAACCTAACTCCTTAAAATACCCATTAAATTCAGCAATATAAACAAGTGAAAATACCGGTTGACTGGCATCTGCCAAAGTAAGCCGCATTATTTCTTTAGTATCTCCCAGATGCTTTAATTTCTCAGATTCATCATTGAAGCATGATGACAATAATAACAAATAGAGAAGTAACAGCAGAATGTCCCTAATTTTTTTCATTTATTCCCACCCAAATCAATATTTCTAATAAATTTAAGTCGGAGTTAACCGACAAACTCATTTAATCAATATCTGGAAGTGATTATTAAAATAATCTATCTTATATACCCAAGCCACTGAAACCTGTATTTTCGGGTGGATTAGGTATAAGCATATTTTATGTTTAGATGAAAACCAAGAAGAGATCAAATATTAGTTTGCTTTTTTCTTCATCAAAAAAAACAAATCCTCTCATAATTTAAGTTTTTTTAGGAATTAAAAATCTATAATAAAAACCTGGTCTCTAGGCATTTTCATTTACCCCATTTGTTTATAGCAATAAACGCAAACCTGTTTTCAATTCAAAACCAGGTAAGTAATAGGCATAAATTAAATATTATATAAACCTGTTCGCAATAGCCAAAAATTATGTTAATGTCAATTGAGTTTTTTAAATAGGAAAAATGGCAATGAAAATTGGTATTTTACTTTGTGACGATTTCTATCCTGAAGCAATTGAACAATTTGGCCACCACGATGATGCTTTCAAAAATATATTCAATTCTGATACCGAAATCAAATATCAGACTTGGAGGTGCCATGTTGGAGATTTTCCTGAACAGGTTGATGAATGCGATGCCTGGGTAATAAGTGGTAGCAAATGGTCAGTCTATGAACAAATTCCTTGGATGAAAAAATTAATTTATTTTATCCAACAATTGAATAATGCCGAAAAAGCCCTTGTTGGCATATGTTTTGGACATCAGCTTATTCATGAGGCCCTAGGCGGAAAAGTCAACAAATCACCTCGAGGATGGGGATTAGGCTTATATCCTATTGAAGTTAAACATAATTATCAGAATTTAAAAACTGGAGAATACCTGAACCTCATTGCTATGCATCAGGATCAAGTTGAACGAATTGCCCCGGAGTTCAAATCAGTCGCTGGATCAGACTTCTGTCCTCACGCCATTACGATTAAAGATTCCCATATACTCACCTTGCAATCTCACCCTGAATTCAAAGCAAATTTCTTTATTCAACTCTGTGAGCGTGTCCGCGAAAACGCTGGTAATGAAATGGTAAATCAAGCTCAACAGCAAGTAACAGAAGAAGGCGAAGGCGATAGAAAACGAATGACCCAAACCATTCAGCAGTTTGTATATAGTCATAAAAGTAATGATATTAAAGCTAAGCTTCAATAAACCTTAGAGGCTGTTGCTCTTTTATTAGAGCTAGTTATTTAACCAACATTAGAGAGCATATTTTTTGATTCGATATAACAAGGTGTCCCGAGTCAAACCTAATAACCGAGCGGCTTTACTCCGATTTCCAGCTGCTTTTTCAATTGCTTGGCGGATCAGTTGAATCTCTACCGCTTCAATTGAAATACCAGAATCAGGAATTTCAATAGAAATTCCTTTTACTTCTGGTTGGGTTGTATTGAAAAATTCACGAGGTAAGTTTTCGACGTAGATATCTTTACCAGCATTTAGAATCAACATACGCTCACAAAAATTTCTCAACTCTCGCACATTTCCGGGCCAAGAATAAGATTTTAGTACTTTAAGAGCAGCTTTATCGATTGCTGGAGCTTCGATTTGGTGTTTTTCAGCTAAACTACTGAAAAAATGATTTAATAATAAGCTTACATCACCGGTTCGCTTTCGCAGAGGAGGAAGTTCTAAAGGAATAATATTGATTCGATAATATAAATCCTCTCTAAAATTACCCGCATCGACTTGTTGTTTCAAATCTCGATTCGTGGCGACAATGACTCGTACATCCACTTTTTCTGCTATAGCTGAACCTACTGGCAAGCACTCTCCGGATTCCAAAAAACGTAATAATTTAGCTTGTATTGCCAGGGGCAATTCGCCAATTTCATCTAAAAATAAGATCCCACCTTGGGCCGAACGAATATATCCTTTTTGATCACTTAAAGCCCCTGTAAATGCGCCTTTTATATGGCCAAACAATAGTGATTCAGCCAAGTTTTCGGGTATTGCAGCACAATTAACTTCGATTAGTGGCTTATTTCTTCGTTCGCTTTGTCGGTGGATGGAACTTGCTAAAAGCTCTTTTCCACTACCATTTTCACCCTGAATTAACACCGACACATCAGAACTAGCTGTTATTTTAGCAGCAAATAGTACGCCATTAAGTTCTGGTGAATTTCCAACAATTTGGGTTTGCGTTTCATCAATTAAGTGTGTCATTTTTAACGTCCAGTGTGTGATTTGGCCTAAATCGATTAATACTTAATAGTAACAACTTTAATCTGATTGTAAAAGACCAAAACAAAATTAATGACTCACATTAGGGAATTTTTTGACCTAAATCATGTCCTATATTTTCTGTAAAAAATTGAATGGAATTAAATGAATAATCCTAGAAAACGCAGTTGACTTCGTAGCGAGGTCCAATTAAGTGCTGAAGATTAAGGATTTTATGGGTTATTTTGGCTTTTCTTGTAGTCACCCTACTGGTGAAGTCAAAATGTTCCAGAAAATCCTTAAGATTTAGTGCTTAAGGGGACCGCAGTAGATGGCAACTGCGTTTTCTAGGATAATCAATATCTACTCTCAATAATCGTTTTACTCGGTCTAAATCCAATCAGTGCCGATGAATTTGAAATGGATGCCCAAATGGCATTGGCTGCTCACAACCAAGTGAGAAAATCTTTAAATACCGGTTTATAGTGCGGTTCTAGAATATATTCCCCAAAGCAATCCAATGCGGTTTGAATTAGTTGAAAGTATTGAGCATCAACAGTAATTATTTTTTAAACGCACGCTGATACAGCTGATATATATGCCTGATCTGTTTAACATAAAATGCAGCTTCCGAACCTCGAACATAGCCATAACGGGCTTTTTTTGCATATTGTGCTTTGGCTAATAACAGCATCGCTTTTTCAGTATGACCAAACCATTTATCTGCATCTAGCCCTAATTCTTTAGCAAGTTTGCGTGCGTCTTGTAAATGTCCAATTCCGGCATTATAAGCGGCCAAACTAAACCAAGTCAGAACATCTGGGGTTAAATTTTTATCGAGTTGTTGACGAATCCAATACATATATTTAACCCCTGCTGATATCCCATTTTTTGGGATTTCCAAATTAGAAATTCCTAATTTCTTGGCAGTTTTTGGCATTACCTGCATCAGGCCTCTGGCACCTGCCCAGGATTTTGCCTTAGGATTAAACTGGCTTTCTTGATTTATTTGGGCCGCAATCAATAGCCAATTAAACCGGTATTGTTTACTATATTTTTTAATTAACTCATCATAGGGAGATAACTTTTTATTTTTGATATCCTGCAGAATTCCCTCATTAAATAGGTTTCTAGAATTTTTGAAATATTTATTGTAGGTGACATTGTAAAAAGTGTTTTTATAATTCTGCGTAATAAATTGATTTAGAGCCTGTAATAATTGGTTGCTTGATTCTCTTACCAACCAATGATGAGTCTTTTTATCGGTTAATTTTAGAGATTCTGTGATGTCATTGCGCCAAGATTTTTCAATATCTATCACATGGCTATCGGCAATCGTTAAATCAAAGTGATTTTCTGCAACCCTGGCAATAATATCCTCTGTTTCTAAATTTTCTGGGGCTTCGTTCAAATTTAAGGAAACCCCAGCATTTTGTATTTTAGCCACCGTATTCCAATAAGAACTGCTACGTGCTACAACAATATTTCGCCCCTCGAGCTCGTGAATATTATTTAATGCTTCGTCTTGTCGCCTCTGAACAACAAATTCATGACTAAAATTATAAGCCTCTGAAAACAAAACGGGAAATTGTTGATTTTCGATAGTCTTACTAATACCCGCGGAAACGATATCTCCCCTGCCCTCCAATAACCATTGCATCATCTGATTAAAATCATTTGCCACTAACACCTTAAGGGTTAGATTATGTTTGAGTGCAAATTCACGGATCAATTCATATTCAAATCCCATCAGCTTATTTTTCCAAAGAAAATAGCTGCTGGAATTATTTCGGGTTATTAAACGCAGTTGTTTATTCTTAAGGATTTGATCAAAATCATGCAAAGATTCGGCAGGAAGATCGGTAGAAAGTTTATGCTCTTCAATAAAATAATTAATGGATGCTAGTAACTCCGGATTATCTTTTCTAACTCCCCAGGCAATCACTTTTTTTTCGGGCATGGTATAACTAATTTGTATATCATTCCGATAGCTCAATGCCATTTCCATGATATGACTATCGGTAATAGTCGTATCATATTCCCCCTGAATCATATCATCGATGATTTTATCCGGCGAATTCTTACGCGGGATATTGACACTAATCAACCCAGGATGCTTTTGTTGTAGTTTTTGGAGAGTTTCAGCAAAAATATCATTAGGCTTAACACCAACCCGTAGTGTGCTAGTTTGAGGGCTATCAAATTTAATCGCTTTTAATGCTTCGGTATTAGGTGAAATGAGGTGTTGCTGGGTATATCGTATCGGTGATGAAAAATTGATATGTTCTAGACGGGACTGACTTTTAATCAAATTTGAAGCAATAATATCACCATAACCTTTGATTAAAGCAGGGATCATATCGGCTTCTTTGGCGTAGACAATTACCGGTTCTAAACCTTGAGCTTGAGCATATTGAATGGCTAAATTAGGGCCATAATCTTGAGGCAGACTTTCACGTGGTAAGGAAGAGTGATTTTCGGAAAATTCAGAAACCAGGACTCGAATCTGTTTTTTTATACTGATCGTAGTTAAATCACTTTTATCGGGCCGGTTAATAATTTTTGAATTAAACTCTACAACCGACTTCTTTGGTTTTCGCTTGGGAGACTCACCTTTTCCACACCCAGTTATCAATAGTGTAATTATCAAAGGCAAGATAACAAAATGATAGTCCGACATATTTCGCCATTATTATTATTATGGAATGTTTTATATCATAAAGTACCCTTTTTACAAACTAATTTAACAATTTTCTAGGGGCTGTTGACCTTTCATCTATTCCATAATTTCGGATGCAACACTTAATAACCTTGAAAATTGTTTTATTTCATTAATTGTTGTAGGAATAAATTGTTCTATATTAAGTTTAGCTAAAACCGTCTTCCCGTCTTCTTCCTGGTGGGCACTAGTCAAGATGTCAGTATAATACTGAGCTTGATCAAGCAGCTCTTTTTTTATAAACAAAGAATGATAGATGGTTTTGTCTTGTGTTTGTCCTAATTTAACAATTAGACTTCTACTGAGTTTGTTAAGCCCATCATAAAAATCTTTATATAAAAAACCAAATAATTTTTCACCTTTATATACCGCAGTAAGCACCGCAAGCCAGCTATCTCGATTAAGGATTTTTGCCGGTAATAAATGTTGTTCTTTCAAAGCTTTCAATCCAACTCGAGTGACCATCATTTGATTACAACTGATGCAGTCCTGGTTGTAGAGAGCCAGAATCGATTGATTCTCCACTTCACTATTCGCGATATAAACAATTTCATCATATAAGTTAGTCGAGTGAACCAAAGGAATATAGTCATATACTTCAACCAATGTCAGTGAATCTTGGGGGTTGGCATAAATGATATCTGCTTCGGTCATTTTGTCATGAAACTCAGCAAAATCCATGCATTGGCAGTACTTAGTGCTAATTTGAAATTTTTTGGATAAATAAGCTGCAAATAGAAACCATTTATCAGGATCTTTAGCCGTATCATGCGGACAAACCATTAGCTTCATACGCTATTCGCTCCTTTTTTATAGTTTTATCTATCTTCATAACATTTCTGCAATATTTTTTGCAGCGCGTTTACTGTCTAAAAAGACTAATCCTAATTTTGCCGAAGCATTTGTAATCACTAATAGGACCGCATCTTCTCCTGCACCAACCATCAAAATATAACCATTTTTCCCTTTTATCATAACTTGATCCAAGTCGCCGCGCCCAAGTTCCTCTGCTGTTTTATCACCCAAAGACAGCATAGCGGCACTCATGGCTCCAACACGACTTTCATCTATGGAATCCATTAAAGATGAGGCTATTGGTAAACCATCTAAAGAGACAATTGCACAGCCGTCAATATCTCCCGAAGAACTGCGAAGTTCATTTAAAATATTATGTAACATCTCAGTACGCATGAGTTAAACTCCTTAATCAATGCTGTTTTTAAGTATATTTTATTGCTAATAATTTAACTAAATTAGTAAACGAATCACTCTGTAAATGTGGAATTCCACCTAAGACAAGAGCAAAACAATGCTCACCAATGTGTAAAGGGATAAATTTGAGTTGTGAGCGTCCTTGAGCATCAACCAATGCAAGTGATTCTGATGCTATTTTTAGATTGTTATTAATCAAAACTTGATGCCGTTTGTATAATGCAATTAAGTCGACAGACATAGCAGCTAACTCCTCTGCTACTTCGTGAGGATATCCCACAGAGCAAATATAGAGTCCGTTTTCATCGGCCAGAACAGCTTGTTTAGTTGAAGATAAGTTCACCATATATTGATCTAATACTTCATCAAGTCGTCCCTCAATATTTATTTTTTGAGGACTAACTACGCCTTGCACATAGCCTAGTTGTTGGAAACGATAGAAGGTTTTAATCGTTTCAGTTAAAGAATTATTCTGGCTCCAATCCAGTAGCATTTCTTGGCTAATTTTATTTTTATGGCCATGGATCGCTATATTTAATAAAAATTCTTTTTGTGGTGTCACTTTTTTATTAGCAACAACATAAAATGCACCTGCCGGTGTCAAACTGGTATACAAGTTAGAATTCAATTTAACTTTTGTTTTTGATTTTTTAGCATCGGATTGATTAAGCATTTCAGCATGGCTTTTAGAACCTGAAGCGGCCTTCGTCAATTGGCCATTAGCAGTCTTTTCATTAAACATTTAGGTCTCCAAACTTGGATCAATATAAAACAACAGAGACAAAATTAAAGTTTTAATATCAATAGCTCTACGCGCATCTACTTCCATTATGGGAATTTTTTGACTACGACTTTGGTTAACAAATTCGTGATACCTGGAAATATCTCGATTTTTACTCATGTCCATTTTTGTTATCCCTACCACAAAAGGAGCGGATTGAATAAAATTATCAAAAGCCTTAAGAAAAAAGGCCAAATCTGACAAAGGATTAGGCCTTGAATCATCAATTAAAATCACTAATCCCAAACCACCTCGAAGTAAAATATCCCACATAAAATCAAAACGTTCTTGACCAGGTGTTCCGTACAAATCGACTCGGCTACCATCATCAAGTCGAATATAACCATAATCCATAGCAATGGTAGTATGTCCATGCCCCTTTTTCTTCAGTGCTATATCAGTTGCCATTACATCAGTTTTTAAAATTTCATTATCACTAATTGCCGCAATCGCGGTTGTCTTCCCAACTCCTACAGGACCGGTTATTACAATTTTTTGATAGATATTCTCATCATCATTTTTCATAATATTAACTAACCATTTGCATTAAATACTTGAATCCCAGTAAGTTATCTCGATTTAAATAAACGTGAAAAAATTTGAACTATGACCTTCCTATATTTATGCGGTTGTCTGAGCCTACTACTATCCTCTTTTTTTTCTTCACCAAATGGTTCGATAGTTAAAATTCTTAAAGCATAACAAGCAGATACAAAATTGGCCAAATACCTGCTCGAAGGATTCAAGAGTTTTTGAGCTATTAGATAATTGGTAGGAGTTTGACAAAAAAAAGCAGCAAAACGTAAAAATTCAGGATTCGACTTGTAACGACTTAAGTTAGGCCAATGTTTTAAGCCCAATTGATTTTTAGCCGGATCAATGACAAGTGGAATTTTGCCTTTACTGGTCATCAAGGCAATCAACCAGATGAAGTTATCCAAAGGGTATTCATGATAGGGATGAGCAATTTTAGTCACATCAAATGAATGAGTTTCTAACTCAGAAAAACTTACATTCTGTTGTTTATTACAGATATTTTTAATTTTTGTTCCAGAAGCTTTAATATAAATCGTATTATTTGCCGGTATGGCATAAAAAAGTCCCCGCTTATCAGATTCTAAATAGATTAAGGCTGCCATTTTTTTGGTATAAATGTGCTGTAAAACCCCCAATAACCCCTTTTCTTGATCAAAAAACATTTCTTTAGTTAAGCGTATAGGGGATGTTTTAGATGGGCTTACTTCACGGTTCACAGCAGCCTGTTCAGAATTGGTGCGTTTGCCAACTTTTCCGCCAGATATACTTTCTGTTTTGGTTGAGACTTGTTGAAGAGAGGGTTTTTCTTCAGCAACGACTATGGAGGTTGTTTTAGATTTTTTAATAGATTCTGTAGTTGATTTAGCAGCCAATAAACACTCTTCAATACAATTTTCGATAGCAGAAAACAATTTGGTCATGCTTAAAGGTTTTATAATATTTATGCCATACTCATCTTCTATTGGAGTATGAGAAAGCCGTATAACTGCCGCAGTTTTTTTATGTTTTAAGGTTTCAGTCGTCGATAAGCCAGATTCTGATAATTCAATATTTGATAAATTAGATCGATTTACCTGTCCACTCTGTGCCAGATTTTGCCATTTTGATTGAGCTGATTTTTCATCAATGTCAAAAAATAAAATATCAGCTTGCTGAATATCCGTATGAGAAAACACTTCTATTTTACACTTTTCAAATTTTCGCAAAGCATACTTAAACATGGATACACTTTTATTATCAAAACCATAAGTACTGATGGTTATTACAGAACGGTGATCGACCATAGTTTTCATCTAGGCAACCATTTCCATTTTTTCTAATATTTGTGTCTCTGTATCAGATAACAGTAAAATAGTCTCTAGTGAAGGTTGTTGCTGATGCGAAAAAATTGCATCACGAAATTGATAATATGCATCAATATCATTCACTAAGAGATAATTTTGCATGAGTAAGTCATATAGTTTTTCATACTCCGTATGTTGCAATAAATTTTGTTCCAATAATTCGGATGCTTGTGAATATTTCTGATTTTCCATTAGCTGCTTGGCGCGGTTATAAATTAAAGACTCAGGAGCCAATGTTTCTAATTCGTTCTCTTGTATGTCAATTAAGTTTTGATAAATTGGTTTTTCATCACTTAATTTCTGCCAAATTTTTTCATATCTATCTAAATAATTAACAAATTTATTTTCTACTACAGCATTAGTTTTAAAACTTTTAAACACTAGCAGTTCCAATTTATCTAGCTTATTAATCTCAATTTCCGGGTCAAATTGAAGCAGTTTGGTAGATTGGATTTGTTGCTTAGCAAGCGATATATGAGTATTTTTGGAAAGACTTTTTTGAGATTGAGAAGTACTTTTTGGTTGAAGGCTTTTTGAGTGGTGAATATTATTTTCTGGTTGGAGACTCTTGCTTGATTGAAGACTATTTTCTGGTTGGAGACTATTGCTTGATTGAAGGCTATTTTCTGGTTGAAGACTCTTGTTTGGTTTAAGACTATTTTCTGGTTGAAGACTCTCTATTGGTTGAAGACTCTTTATTGGTTGAAGACTCTCTGGAAATTCCATTTTGATATTAGCTAAAAAATTTTGATAAATTGCTGAGTCTTTTTCAAAAGGTAGCTTATTTAATAAGTCGATACAGGCCTGTTGGTTTTCTTGGTGAAAATAGATTAATAATAATTCAAAATAGGCAGTTTCTAGATCGGGTTGTGTTTTAATTAAGCCAGTTAAAATGACAGTTGCTTTTTCAAATTTTCCATAATTTGCTAATATTCTTGCTTCTTCAAGCAAATTGCCTTGGGTATTTTCTTGATAACTTGCTAGAAAACTGTTTTTTTCATCAACTGCTTGGGAAGTTTTTTTTGATTGAATTTTTATTTTTTTTATAAAAAAATACCCAATCACCAAAAGTGTACTCATCCCAATAATGAAATAAGTTGGATTTACAGCTAAAAAGGTAAAACCAAACGGAATATCCATACCCAATCAACCAGCATTTAAAATGCTAACTCCTATATAAAGGCTTTTTTCTTTATAATTTAGCGAATACTAAGATCGAAACCACAAGTTTCATCTCCTAGTCCCCCAATACAGCTGACTTCTTTTGCTTCGACTTTTTTGCCACTAATATTTTCTACGGCTCCAGCAATCAAACCACCTTCAAAATGACAAATAGGCCGACCTACAGGCTCCATTCCTGAACAAGTGACACATTCATGAACATCCACATGAATGTGCGAATCCGTTATTTCAGGAACTTTTACAATGCCCATTTTTAACTGAGCACACAAGGCTAATAACTCATCCAAAGTTTTAATACCCAATTCTTTACCCAATTTTTTACCGGCATAGTAACTAACTGCCGACGCCCCTTTGCCTAAAATATCTTCCAAGGCTACCAATCGAAGTAAGCGATATAATGCGACTCCGGAATACTCCCCTTGTTCAGGGCGATCTATTTTTAAAGCATTGCTCAATTCAATCGGTTTCATTGTAAGGCTCGTTTAATGGGAGAATTATGGATATATAAACAATTAACAATATTATAACCACATAATTTACAATGATTATATCAACTAAAAAATTGAAAAATTTGATACCTGTCACAAAAATGACATCTTTGACAATCAAGACATTAATAACAATATTTGAAATATTGGGAGGAGATAGAGCAACGCAGGAGCAGTTGCCGACGACTCCATGGATGGAGGAGGTAGAGCGACGCTTGGAGCCAAAGCCGAGCAGATGGCAACTGATTTTTCTAGGATTATAGTACACTTTTGTTAATAAATATTGCCTTGTGTTAATATGTGTTATATTTTAGATATAAATTTATTATGAGGATTTTATCTATGCCACGTACTACCAGTATCACTTTGGGTGAACATCAACAGCAGTTTATTGAAGCACTCGTCAAAAGTGGCCGCTATACTTCAACGAGTGAAATTGTTAGAGATGCTTTGCGTAAACTGGAAGAATCTCAAGGACCTGAATGGCTCTTAAGTCAGTTAATTGAAGGTGAAAAAGGTGAAGCTCGAGCCTGGGATGATGAAGCATTAATGGCCCACGTTAAAAAGGAAGCTAAAAAACGTGGCAATCTATAAATTATCCCCTGCGTCCGAAAAGGATTTAATCGATATTTATATTCGTGGCCTGAATCAATGGGGAGAAAAGCAGGTCGAGGTTTATCAGCATCAATTAATTTCATCTTTTCACATCCTTGTCAAAAATCCAGATTTAGGACGGCCAATTGCTATTCGACCACAACTTCAACGGTATGATCTTGAGCCATATATTATCTTTTATCGAAAATTCAGTTATGGGATCCGAATCGCGCGTATTCTATATAAAAATCGTTCTATGGAAAAACATTTGTAAATCTGGCAGCTTTTTATCCTTTTAATTGTAATCCAAAATAAAAACCTACACCGGACGATTTTCATTTAAAATGTTAATCACCTGATTATCAGGAAAAACCGCACTGATTTGAATCTTACCGCCCAAAGCCTCGATATAATCTTTGAGCGTAGACAGGCGCATATCTTCTCTGCGTTCCATACGAGAGACATTTTCCTGCTTTATTCCATTTTTTAGACTAATTCGAGAGTCGATATCATGCTATAAAAAATTCTAACGAGAAAAAAATCCTGGAATAGCCATATTAGAAAAATCGCTCGAATTATAAAATGGCATACTATTCATATTTCCAGTAAAAGGATTGAATTTATTATTGCCATAACCATTACCTCCATTAAACATGTTTTGAAATGGCATACTCATATGACTATAGGGATCATAGTAATTATTTCGACCATAATCCTGAGTTCTATGGCGTTGACGTCTAGAGTTATAGCTTTTTTTCGAATAGGGATCACGAGAATAGTTGCGAGATGGATAATAAGGCCGCTCTTGACGATAATTTGAATAATCATCATTTTCACGGTATGGCGGCGAATAAGGCTCCTGTTTTTCTAAGGGAGGAAATGCCGGCTGTTGAGAAAAGGCATTATTATTGGGTCTTTCTTCTAAAGGCGGAAATTTATATCCGGGACGTTCAAAATAGGTACCCTTGCGTTCTTCCCGATTAGGCGAATAATCATTGGGTAATATTTCATTTTTCGGAGGCTCTGCTTCTTCTAAAGGCGGGAATACATATTCTTTAGCCGAAACATTAAGACTTAACAATCCCAAGATCGTTAATAAAATTTTGTGGTTGCTCATATTATGTCATTCTCCAATACCAAAGCGACTTATATATATTCTAATTTAACCCGGGTAGTCACACTACACAGTAACTCATAGGCAATAGTATCAGCATAGTGGGCAATTCGTTCTATGGCTAATCCATCCCCCCATAACGTTACTTCGTCACCGATCTTCACGGTCTTATTTTTTCTTTTTAATGGGCGTAAATCTATACTAATCATATCCATAGATACCCTTCCAAGCAATTGAGTTTCTATGCCTTTTAATTTAACCGGCGTTCCACTTCGAGCATGTCTTGGATAACCATCACCATATCCAATTGCCACTACCGCCACATCCATATTTTCAGGACATTCCCAGCTACTTCCATAGCCAATTTTTTCACCTTTAAGCAATTTTTTTATGGCAATAATTTTGGCCTTTAAGGTCATTACTGGATTTAAGCCCAATTCGCTGCCAGTGTGTTCTGGAAATGGGTTTATACCATAAACCATAATCCCCGCTCGAACCCATTTAAAATGACTTTCGGGTAGACTAATAATCGCCGCAGAATTTGCCATTGAGGTTAAAGCCGGGGTTAATTTTTCCAACACCTGCTGGTAGCTTTGAAATTGTTGTTGATTATAAGGATTTCCCTTTTCATCCGCACAGGCAAAGTGCGACATTATGCCTATATTGGAATTTATTTGTGACAAAGAAGTTATTTTGTCATAAGCTACTTCCAATTCATTTGCTAGAAATCCAAGTCGATGCATTCCGGTATCAAGCTTTAACCATACTTGTATTTGCTTTGTTAGGTTCTGGCCTTTTTGAGCAATAAAATCCAATAAGACTTGTAGCTGATTATTGTTGTTAATGACCGTAATAAGCTCATAGTCATACGCCGCTGATAATTCAGCTGTATGATTAAATCCACCTAACACCAATAATGGTTTAGTAATTCCCCCAAGTCTTAATTGTAAAGCTTCATCCACACAAGCAATCGCAAATGCATCTACTGCTTCTAAACTTCGAGCAACTTGTAATAAACCATGCCCATAGGCATTGGCTTTTATTACAGCCATTACCTGGCTTTGGGGCGCATATTCACGGACTCGCTGCACATTATGTTGTAACGCTTGGGTATTAATAACGGCCCGAGTGGCACGGAAAGGTTGGCCTGACATAAAGTTTAGTGGAACTCTCCATACTCGGTTGCAGCATGATTTTCAAAACGGGTATATTTTCCGAGAAACGTTAAGCGAGCGGTTCCCAGAGGACCATTACGTTGTTTACCTATAATAATTTCCGCAACCCCTTTGTCAGGGCTATCTTCGTTATATACCTCATCACGATAAATAAACACAATTAAATCCGCATCCTGCTCGATGGCTCCTGATTCACGCAGGTCAGACATAACTGGACGTTTATTGGGACGCTGTTCCAAACCTCGATTTAACTGAGATAAGGCAATTACCGGCACATTCATTTCTTTAGCTAAGGCCTTTAGCCCACGAGAAATTTCTGAGATTTCATTAACACGATTGTCGCCCTTACCCGGTATTTGCATTAGCTGTAAATAATCAACCACGATTAAATCGATTTGATGTTCACGTTTTAATCGACGAACCCGAGATTTCATATCAGTAGGAGACAAAGCTGCAGAATCATCGATATGGATTTTAGCCTTATTTAGAATAGCCATAGCCGAGGTTAAGCGCGCCCAATCGTCATCATCAAGTTTTCCGCTTCGAACTTTGGTCTGATCGATTCTTCCCAATGAAGACAACATTCTCAGGGTTAAGGATTCTGCAGGCATTTCCATACTGAATACCGCAACCCCTGCCTCAGCAGCAATTGCTGCATTTTCTGCAATATTCATAGCAAATGTCGTTTTACCCATAGAAGGACGACCCGCTAAAATAACCAAATCAGCTGGTTGCAAACCAGACGTCATTTTATCAAAATCGGTAAATGTAGTCGGGATCCCCGTAAATGCATCGGCATTATGGAAAAGCTTGTCAATCCGATCTACATTCATTTTTAATAGCTCTTTCATCCCTTTAAAGCCTTTCGCAGCACTCGCTCCTTTATCGGCAATTTCAAAGACGTTTTTTTCAGCTTCTTCTAAAATTTCTGAACTTTTGCGTCCTTCTGGATTAAATGAGTTATCCGTTATTTCTGTTCCAATACGGATCAACTGCCTAAGTATCGAGCGTTCCCGAACAATTTCTGCATAAGCCCTAATATTGGATGCACTTGGTGTATTATTAGCCAAACTGCCCAAATAAGTAAAACCACCGACGTCTTCCAAAATTCCATTACTGGTCATATGTTCAGATAAAGTGACTACATCACAAGGCTCATTTTCAGAGATCAAGTCTTTTATCGCTTTAAAAATAATCCGATGATCATGGCGATAAAAATCACTTTCGATAACGACATCTGCCACTTCCGTCCATGCTTCATTATCAATAAGTAAGCCACCAAGTATGGATTGCTCAGCATCAATGGAATGCGGAGGTAATTTAATATTTTCTGTAAGAGATGCTTCCATGGTTAAAACGACAATATTTGGTAAAAAATTAGAATGGGTTCTAGCCAATTCAGGCTATGGGCAATTGATATTATACACTACCCTTACAACAGCATGAGCATTATTTTTTATAAAGTTTACGTTAATTGTCGAAAAAAAATGGCAAAAAACCGATTACTTTTCTATGCTTTTTATAAGCTTCTTTTTTTGGATGACCAATCATGAAAAGCATAGGTATCATTAGCTTAATTAGCTGGTTTGCTTTTTCACTGAATGTTTTTGCTGCTGTTCCTCAAGCTATCATCCAGGCCAATCAAAATAATGGTCCTCTGACCATATCTTCCTCAGACGTATTATCTATTAATCTTAGTCTCGATCCCGGAGATCAGCTAGAGCAGCTTGCCGATTGGTGGTTTTACGCCCAAACGAGTAACGGACAGCTATCATATAATGTCAGTAATAAATTATGGGAAAATGGCCTAAAAACAAGTTATCAGGGCAAGTTAATCGAGATTAAAAACTTTGATATTGTTTCTTATATTAACCTACCTACGGGTATTTATACTTTAAACTTTGCCGTTGATACAATTCAAAATGGGCAGCTTGATCAAACAAATTATAACGACCACGTCGAAATATCTGTTCAAGATAATAATGGCAAATATAACTTAGGCTTAGCTCCCAGTTATGAGATAGGTTTTGATGAAAACTTTGACTATATTTCACTGGCTCAAGACGGATTTAAACGTTTAAACCTCTATTTTACCTGGAAAGAGTTTGAATTTGCCTTGGATAATCCTGACGATCCCAATGGAACCACCCTGGAAGAATTAGATACGCTAATCAATAAAATATCCAATCAGGGATTTAAATTAGCGTTAATAATCGAGTTGACAGATACGGACTGTAGTGAAAATGCCACCGAAACTTGTTGGACCCAGTTTGGCTTGGAAAACAAATTTACAACCCCCAATTTCGTTGGTTTTGACAATAATAATTTACGCTCTGATCTCGAAAATTTCTTAGTCACTTTGGCACAACGCTACCCTCCCACACAAGTCAGCCATATATTTATTGGTAATGAAACTGATCAGTTTTTAAAGCTTTTTCCTCAGTATCAAAATGGCTGGTTAACATTAATGAATAATTTAAAAACCAAAATAAAAACTCTAAATATCGCTCCCAAATTTGGGACAATTTTTACCTTTGTTCCCGATTCTCTTAACAGCGAATACAATAAATTAGCTAAACAGGTTGTCCCAATGGTAGATACCATGGCTTTTACTGTTTACCCTTACCTGGCATACTTGGACTCAGAACAGCCCGTCGAAGTCAGTGAAGCTCGGATTAAAACCTGGTTTGATGGTGCTAATTCGGTAGTTGGAGGAAAGCCTTGGGTTATCACCGAAACCGCCCATCCGGCTGATGGCACTTGGGGAACGTTGGAACTGCAAACCAGCTATGCCCAATTATTATTGGACTATTTAAAAACTACTCAGGCACCTATCGAATTTATTACTTGGTGGTGTATCGAAGATGCAAACACTCATCCTGATGAAAGTTTTCGACATACCGGTTTACTCACCAATCTCTTATCTAACGGAGGTAGCAAACGCAGCGCCTATGATCTTTGGCGTAATGCATCACAATAATAAGGCTTTTCCTACAAAAAATTGTTTCTAAATCCTACAAAAATTTCAGATTTATCCTGCATACATAAAACATTTATAAGGGTATTCTATCTTCGAACTATAAAAAAATATTTATTAAATCAATCAAAGGATATCAAAATGAAATTATTAACACTATTAGCGCTGTCATTATTATTTAGCTTTAACAATAGTTTTGCCGAGCCAGTCAATATTAATCAAGCCAATGCCGATAGCATCTCAATTAACCTTAAAGGCGTAGGTTTTAAAAAAGCTCAGGCAATCGTTGAATACCGTCAGAAAAACGGTCCGTATAAAACAGCAGAAGAATTATCAAATGTTAAGGGGATTGGCTTAAAAACAATTGAAAAAAATAAAAAAGATATTCTTCTTTAATAAAAAAAAGGGAAAGAGCCTAAGGCTCTTTCCCTTTTTATTTGAAAATGATGTTTGAACCTAAAAAACTCAGTTGACTTCGTAGCGAGGTTCACTGAAGCGCTTGAGATTAAGGATTTTATGGGTTATTTGGGTTTTATTCGTAGTCACCCTACGGGTGAAGCCCAAATGTTCCAGAAAATCCTTAAGATTGAGTGCTTAAGGGAGCCGCAGTAGATGGCAACTGAGTTTTTTAGGTTAAACCTAAAACTTAGTTTTTAGACTTATCTACAATCTTTTGAATCCAAGGCATCATATCACGTAATTTTGCACCCGTTACTTCAATTGGATGTGCTGCATTATTACGTCTCCATGCCGTCATTTCAGGATAATTAGACTGTCCTTCTAGAATGAAACGTTTAGCGTATTCACCATTTTGAATATTGTTTAATGCTTCTTTCATGGCCCAACGACTTTCTTCATTGATAACCTGAGGTCCCGTTACGTATTCACCATACTCAGCATTATTTGAAATGGAGTAGTTCATATTTGCGATACCACCCTCATACATTAAATCAACAATTAATTTTAACTCATGTAAACATTCAAAATAAGCCATCTCCGGGGCATAACCTGCTTCAGTTAAGGTTTCAAACCCAGCCTTAACCAATTCAACAGCACCACCACATAATACGGCCTGTTCACCAAATAAATCAGTTTCAGTTTCATCTTTGAAGGTCGTTTCAATAATACCAGTACGACCACCACCAACACCACTTGCATAAGATAAAGCGACATCTTTAGCTTTGCCAGTAGCATCTTGGTATATAGCGATTAAATCAGGAATACCACCACCTTTAACAAATTCATTACGAACCGTATGTCCAGGCGCTTTTGGAGCAATCATAATAACATCAAGATCAGCACGCGGAACGATCTGGTTATAGTGAATACTGAAACCATGAGCAAAAGCTAAAGTTGCTCCCTGTTTGATATTTGGTTCAATATCATTTTTATACAGTTGGGATTGAAACTCATCAGGAGTCAAAATCATCACTAAATCAGCTTCTTTAACTGCTTCAACATTTCCTTTTACGGTTAGGCCAACAGCTTCTGCCTTAGCAGCTGAAGCCGAACCTTCACGTAATGCAATTGTTACATCAACTCCAGAATCCTTTAAATTAAGAGCATGAGCATGTCCTTGCGAACCAAAACCAACAATTGCAACTTTCATCCCTTGAATTATTGATAAATCACAGTCTTTATCGTAATAAATATTCATTTATCTACCTTATTTAATATTTTCTATAAATTTGTTAACCAGCAGCTCTCAGTACTGTAATACTTTTGCCACGATAATCAGTAAAAAGCTGCGATAAAAAAAGTAAAATAGCACAACTCCCTAACTGTTTTAATCCAGCTTGAGATTTGCGCTATTATTATAAATTTAATTTGGTTTTCAACCATTTAAAAATTAGCGAAACCAAACCATATTACATCAAATCTTTCGGAGTTAGCCGACATTTAATGCACAAGAGCCACGACTGATGCCCATTACTCCAGAACGCACGGTTTCTAAAATTAATTCACTATCCACAGCATTAATAAAGGCGTCTAGTTTATCACTCGTACCAGTTAATTCAACCGTATATGATGAATCACCGACATCAATAATACAAGCACGAAAGATTTTTACTAAGCGTGTGATTTCTTCTCGCATATTCATGGGAGCTTTCAGTTTAATTAACATCATTTCCCGTTCAATGTGATTATCCGCCACATCATGTAAGTCATTTAATTTGACCACATCAACTAATTTATTTAATTGTTTGGTGATCTGTTCAATGATGTCATCTGAGCCTCTGGTTACCAGAGTCATTCTCGATAATGATTTATCTTCAGTCGGTGCGACCGTTAATGACTCAATATTATAACCTCTAGCTGAAAACAACCCTGCGACACGCGACAGAGCACCCGCTTCATTTTCCATTAATATAGATATTATATGACGCATAATTAAACTAACTCACTATCAGGTGCTAATTCCATTTGATGATGCCCTTTGCCTGCAGCAATCATCGGATAAACATTTTCTTCTCTATCAGTAATGAAATCTAAGAAAACTAATTTATCTTTCATAGCAAAAGCTTCTTTTAATGCACTTTCAACATCATTTGGATCTTCAATCTTCATGCCGACATGTCCATAACTTTCTGCTAATTTAACAAAGTCAGGGATAGAATCCATATAAGACATGGCATATCGCCCTTCATAGAAAAATTCTTGCCATTGTCTTACCATACCCAAGTATCGATTATTTAAATTAATGATTTTAATCGGCAGTCCATATTGCATACAAGTTGCCAATTCTTGAATATTCATCTGAATACTACCTTCACCGGTAATACAAGTTACCAGTTCACCGGGATGAGCCAATTGGGCCCCCATTGCGGCAGGCAAACCAAATCCCATTGTGCCTAAACCACCAGAGTTAATCCATTGACGGGGTTGATCAAATTTGTAGTATTGAGCCGCAAACATCTGGTGCTGTCCTACATCAGAGGTAACAATCGCCTTTCCCTCAGACATTTCATATAATTTTTCAACCACATACTGAGGTTTAATAGTTTTCGCTTTTTTCTTATAACGCAGACAATCTTTTTTCTTCCATTTAGATATGGTCTTCCACCAATCCGCATATTTCTCTTGTTCTGGGTTGGGTTCAATTTCTTTTAGTACTTCCAAAAAATCACATAAAACATCATCAACATCACCAACGATAGGAACATCAACCCGAACATTTTTTGAAATAGAAGAAGGATCAATATCAATATGAACGATCTTAGCATCGGGACAGAATTGTTTTAAATCACCGGTAACTCGGTCGTCAAAACGAGCACCGATAGCAATCAGCACATCTGTTTCATGCATAGCCATATTGGCTTCATAGGTACCGTGCATACCTAACATACCTAAAAACTTTTCACTCGAACCAGGATAAGCTCCCAAGCCCATCAGTGTACTGGTGATAGGAATATTTAAACGTTCGACTAACGAAGTTAAAGCTTTATGTGCTCCGGATAAAATAACACCACCACCCGAGTAAATCACTGGTTTTTTAGCCGCCAAGATCAGCTTAATGGCTTTTTTAATTTGACCAGGGTGACCTTTAGTAACCGGGTTATAAGAACGCATTTGAATATTATGAGGATAAGTATAAGGAACCTTAATATTCGGGTCAGTAATATCCTTAGGGATATCAACTAATACCGGTCCGGGACGACCTGTGGAAGCAACATAAAAGGCTTTCTTTAAAGTATCAGCTAGATCATTAATGTCTTTGACCAAAAAATTATGCTTAACGCAAGGACGTGAAATACCAACTGAATCCACCTCTTGGAAAGCATCACTACCAATCACGGCTGTAGGTACCTGCCCTGAAAGGACCACTAAAGGAATCGAATCAAGATACGCAGTAGCAATACCAGTCACCGCATTAGTCATACCAGGACCAGAAGTCACCAACACCACACCAGGCTTTCCAGTGGAACGTGCATAACCGTCAGCAGCATGACCTGCTGCTTGCTCATGTCTTACTAATATATGTTTCACAGAATCCTTTTTGAACAACGCATCATATATGTGTAAAACAGCCCCACCGGGATAACCAAAAATATATTCAACCCCTTCATCTTCGAGGAATTGAGCAATAATTTCAGCGCCTGATAATTCCACAATAGCACTCCTAATTTTAAGCTAAAAAATACTTTCCAATAACTTCTTAAACCTATTAACCATGCGGCTTATAAGTTTAATAATCAAAGTATCCGGACAACCGGATACTTTTTGAAAAAATAGCTGACTATTATGCAAAATTAGTCAAATAAATGCCAGCCTTTTTAAAGGCCTATGAGAGGATTACAAGAGATATTTTGGGATATATAAAAAAATTGGTATAGCAATATCGAGTTAATTATAAATTTTGCTTATTTCCTGTTCAAAAGCCTTAATAACATTAGGTCTTTTAACTTTTAAGGTTGGCGTTAACAGCTCGTTTTCAACCGTCCAAGGCTCAACGGTTAATATTACTTTACGGATTTTGGCATAACCAGGAAAATCATGTAGCACCTGTTTTAAATGGTTAATGACCAGGTGATGGACTTTTTTATGTTTTAGATTTGACATATCAAAAGGGTCTAGCGCATTTTGCTTGGCCAATTTAGTCCAAAATTCTGCATTAAATACTAATATGGCGCTCAAATAAGCCTGCCCTTCTCCTAACAATAAAGCCTGTTCAAACCATTCATCCATGACAATGGCATTCTCTATGTCCAAAGGAGGAATTTTTTCACCATTAGACATGACTAGAATATCTTTGATCCGCCCCGTAATATAAATATGCTTAGTATCAGGATCTATCCGAGCTTGATCACCACTATGAAACCAACCCTCAGCATCCATAACTTCTGCAGTTGCTGCATGATTATTCCAATAACCTAACATAACTCCAGGACCTTTAATCAGCAGTTCATCATTTTCCCCTAATTTCACGGAGACCGAATTTAAGGCCTGGCCAATAGAACGCGGTTCATTATTTTCCATTTTGTTAAATGAAACCACTGGACTGGTTTCCGTAAGACCATAACCTTGTAAAACATTAATTCCTAGCGCTAAAAAGGTTCGAGCGACTTCAAATGGGATAGCTGCACCACCGGTCGCTGCAATTCGAATTCTACCACCAAATTTTTCCTTTACCTTATCCCCGACTAACTTTTTCATTAGTGGCCACAATAAGCAGCTCAGGCATATTTTTTTTCGTTTTTGTTCCACTAAAAAACGTTTCCAACCGATATGTACTGCCAAACGAAACATCAATCGCTTGTGTAATGGCGCTTTTTTCAAGCCAATTTCAATTTTTGCGTAAATCTGTTCAAAAATTCGAGGAACCGAGATCAGAATAGTCGGTTTGTGTTGAATCAATTCATTAGCAATTTGTTGAATTGAATGGGAAAATGTTACGGTACAGCCTGCCATAATTGGTAAATAGTAACCAACGGTTCTCTCAAAAGTATGGGATAGCGGTAAGAATGATAATAAACTATCACTATCTAATACTCGGATATTTTCGATAGTGCCATAAGCAATGGCTAAAATATTGGCATGACTCAGCATTACCCCCTTGGGACGTCCCGTAGTTCCTGATGTATAAACGATTGAGGCTAATTCATGGCTATCTGCCTCGCGTTTTCTAAGTACATGTTCGGTATCTGGTAACCAATCCGACAAAGTGCTTAAACGTTCATCATCCAGTTCTAAAGCTGCTTCTGCAACATCGATTAAAATAATCCGTTGTAATGATTTAATTTTTTGACAATTTTTTTGAATTTTTTTCCAAAACCGCTGTTCTTGAATAATAAGAAGTTTAACGGCGGCTTCTTCAAGAATATAGGCAATATTATCAGGACGATCATCTAAATATAAAGGAACAGTTACTAGACCGAGCCCCATCGCGGCTTGATCAAATATTACCCATTCTTTGCTATTTTTTAATAAAATAGCAACTCTATCACCGACCTCTAACTTTTCCTGCTCCATGGCAGTTTGCCAATGGGCAATAAAATGACTCATTTCATTCCAAGTTGTCTCAACCCATAGTTCTTTTTTCCGTTCATATTGAACATAGGCTACCTTGTCGGGAGTCATTAATGTTCGTTCATAAAACAACCCATCCAATGTACGGGCTTTTTGAGGACTTATAATATTGTCAGCAATTGAGGTCATAGGATAATTTATATTTTTTGCTAATTTTAGCGCTTTAGCAATTCCTTTTGCAATTTTAGCGACATAGTCTGTTGGACAGCGGCCGCTAATCGGTATCTATCGGTGTGTTTAAGGCAATAAATAAGAGTAAAAAAACGAAACAGTCGTAAATAAATTATTTTTTTGCAAGATAATGGTTTTAAGACTGAATGAAGTCAAGTCTTTTTTTTTGGCAATAACCAACTTTTTTACTACACTATTAATAGGTAAATAATCTGATACATATACATTTTCGGAGGTGGGAAATGATTCGCTACAAAAATTGGTTAATTGGCAGCTTGGGTATCATTTTTCTTTTACTGATATTAATAATGCCAAAAACCAGCTGGTCAGATAAACAGATTAGTTTAACTTCAGATGGTTCTCCGTTTTTGGATGTTAAAACTTCGGGTTATCAATTAATGGAGGAAGACTTTTATCTTTATTTACAAAATAATATTCCCAGTTCGCATAATCATAAATACATGCTAAGTCCAGCTTTTAAAAGAGCCAATGCGATTCCTTTTAGCGAATTGGTTTTCGGCGAGTCACCTCTTTGGTGCAATCAACATTTCGTTGATGCTGAATAAATGAATTTTAGGATGACTCAGCATAGTGAACCTAAATTATATTTCACTATGCTGAATCTGGGTATTTTTATTTTTCCATTTTATTGAACTTTAGCTCTTCATGTTCAACACTCACTCGAATAGTATCACCGGGTATGAACCGGCCAGACAATATTTCTTGGGCCAGTGGATTTTCCAATAATTGTTGGATGGCACGTTTTAGTGGTCTCGCTCCATAAACCGGATCATAACCCGCTTCTGCCAAGTGATCCAGTGCATGTTCACTCAATTCGATCGCTATTTCTCGTTCTTTTAAGCGCTGAGCCAAACATTCTAATTGAATACTGGCAATGGAATGAATAACTTCACGTCCCAACGGATGGAAGACCACTACATCATCAACCCGATTGATGAATTCAGGCCGAAAATGTTGCCCAACGACTTCCATAACTTCTGTTTTCATCTGTTGGTAATCAGCTTCTTTTTCATTTTCATGGTGAGTCTTGGCATTAGAAGCAAGTTCTTGAATACGCTGTGAACCCAAATTGGAGGTCATAATAATCACCGTATTGCGAAAATCAACTGTGCGACCCTGACCATCAGTTAAACGACCATCATCCAAGACTTGCAATAGGACATTAAAAACATCCGGATGAGCTTTTTCAACTTCGTCCAATAAGATCACTGAATAGGGCTTACGGCGCACCGCTTCGGTTAAATAACCACCTTCTTCATAACCAACATAACCCGGAGGTGCACCAATCAATCGGGCAACCGCATGTTTTTCCATAAATTCTGACATATCTAAGCGAACCATGGCACTTTCGGTATCAAATAAAAATTTTGCCAGTGACTTGGTCAGTTCCGTCTTGCCCACACCGGTTGGACCTAAAAATAAAAACGAGCCATTGGGTCGATTGGGATCAGATAAACCAGCCCGTGAGCGGCGAATCGCATTAGCAACTGATTGCACTGCTTCGCCCTGTCCAACAACAGATTTATGTAATTCTTCTTCCAATCGCAAGAGTTTTTCGTTTTCCCCCTCCAACATTTTGGATACAGGAATTCCTGTCCATTTGGCCACGACTTCAGCAACTTCTTCCTCAGTTACAGAATTTCTTAATAAACGCGGCTGGCCATCATCAATCATTTCTAATTGTGAAGCCATATCCAACTGTTTTTCTAACTCAGGAATTCGACCGTACTGCAGCTCCGACATTCTGGTTAAATCACCGGCTCGTTGTGCGGTTTCTAAATCTGTACGAGCCTGATCCAAACTTTCCTTAATGTGCTGGGTACCTTGAACAGCAGCCTTTTCAGATTTCCAAATTTCTTCCAATTCGGAATACTCTAGTTCCAACTCATAAATATCATTTTTTAATAATTCCAGTCGTTTTTTCGACGCGGCATCTGATTCTTTATTTAAGGCCTCACGCTCAATTTTTAACTGAATAATACGGCGTTCTAATCTATCCATTAATTCGGGTTTGGAATCAATTTCCATGCGAATTCGGCTCGCCGCTTCGTCCACTAAATCAATAGCCTTGTCCGGTAATTGTCGATCAGAGATATAACGGTGCGACAACGAGGCAGCCGCCACTATAGCCGGATCACTAATATCTACCCCATGATGTAATTCATATTTTTCTTTTAAGCCACGTAATATAGCAATAGTATCTTCAACAGTGGGTTCATCAACTTGGACCTTTTGAAAACGACGTTCCAATGCCGCATCTTTCTCAATATAATCACGGTATTCATCTAAGGTAGTCGCCCCGACACAGTGTAATTCACCTCGGGCCAATGCGGGTTTAAGCATATTTCCTGCATCCATGGCACCATCGGCCTTGCCAGCCCCAACCATGGTATGCAGTTCATCAATAAACAGAATAATGGAACCTTCCTGTTTAGAAAGATCACTTAAAACCGCTTTTAGACGTTCTTCAAATTCCCCTCGAAATTTAGCTCCAGCAATTAAAGCGCCCATATCCAAAGCCAATATACGCTTATGTTTTAAACCTTCGGGAACTTCACCATTTAAAATTCGCTGGGCTAAACCTTCAACAATGGCTGTTTTCCCAACTCCTGGTTCACCAATAATAACCGGATTATTTTTAGTCCGGCGTTGTAGAACTTGAATAGTACGACGAATTTCATCATCTCGACCGATTACCGGATCTAACTTGCCTTGCTCGGCTTGTTCAGTTAAGTCAACGGTATACTTTTCCAAAGCTTGACGCTGTTCCTCAGCATTGGGATCATTAACGGCCTGACCACCCCGTAATTGCTCGATAGCTTTTTCAAGTTGAGCTTTATTGGCTCCTAACTCCTTTAATAAGCTACCTAATTGACCACTATCTCCGACAGCAGCCAATAGGAACAATTCACTGGAAATATACTGATCCTGACGTTCCTGAGCTAATTTATCCGTCAGGTTTAATAACCGTCCTAGATTATTAGAAACTTGCACATCTCCTTGGTTATGACTAATTTTTGCCATTTGGTCAAGAGACTGTCCTAATTTTGAGCGTAAAACATTAATATTTACACCACTTTGAGTTAGCAAATGTCTAGCCGTCCCACCATTTTGATCCAGCAGAGCCAACATTAAATGGATAGACTCAATAAATTGATGATCGCGTCCTACGGCTATACTTTGAGCATCAGCCAATGCTTGTTGAAATTTACTGGTCAACTTATCCATTCTCATCGCATTAATCTCCTAAAATTAATTAACACTTAAAATAAAACCTTTTTGAAAGACTGCCATAAAAAAAACAGTGTTTAATAAATTAATCACTGACTAATATTAGGGTCAAAAATTAAAAATCAAGGATAAAATCTTTTGTAAAGAGACACAAAATATTTTACCCCCCACTAACGGTCAAGCTCAGTGGGCTTTTCAATTTCGTATATGGCTTCATTGATATTATCCAATCGACTTTGGAAAACGGTCTGGGCATCATATAGGCCCTGATTATAATAATAGGCCCCTACTTTTTCCGAGAAAAAATCTAAAAGAAATTCGGCATCAAAATCGCCGATTTCTTGATCTAATTCTGTATTGAAATAATCTTGAATACTGCTGACTATGGTGTTTTTTTGGTTTTTAGTAAATTCTATTTTGGACATTCGTATTACCTTAATTTGGTTTATTATTATTGTAAAGCATAATCCAAAAAAACGCAGTTGCCGAGTAGATGGCAACTGCGTTTTCTAGGATTAACCACGGAAGGCACGGAAAACACGGAAAACACGGAAGAAAACCTAAACATATAAGATATGTTTCCTGTTGACACATCAGTTTGGCTCTTTATTTTCAATTGCTCTTATCAAGGCCAATTATTTTTTTCTGTATGGTCTATACATTCTGTGGTTAAAAATTTTTTTGTGGTTTAAATTGGACTTCGAGAAGATTGAAGTTCTATTTTTTTGTCAAATTCTCATACCTGGGATAATTCATTGTCTTTCCCTGTTCATGGTAAGAAAAACAGGCTAAATGGGCGCTGGCACGAATCGGAAATTCTTTTAATAAGGGCACAAAGGTAAATACCAATAGGGATATTACGTTATAGATAAGATGGGCTAAACCAATCGCTAATGCCAGTTCACTATTTAATAATAAGGCTAACAATATCGTTGTAATACAAGTTCCTACATTAATTCCTAAAATCAGTGGATAAAGTCCCCGATTATTGCAATCAAGTTCACGCACTAATGGAACTAAAATATAGAGCGTACTACTTGAGCTTTGTAATAATGAAGAGGTCCAGATACCGGTAAATAACAATTTTTGCTCACGGCAAGTGGGCTTTTCTATTTGCCGGGTTAAAATTCGTTTGATCAGGCCATCAAAACTCAAATGTAATACCACAAAAAACAAGCGCATCAATAAAATCACTCCGATCATTAATGCCATCGAAATAACGGCGGAATGTTCACTAATGCTCAATTGTGACACTAGGGGTTCAAGAAAACGAAAGCTTTCTCCTTGATGGTTGTTCGGTAAAAAATTATGTTGATATCCCATCCATTCAACCAAGCCTCGGCTTAACTTACCTAGAAAATCAATGGATAACTGAATCGGAAAAAATACCACAAAGGCAATCATGCTATTGAAATAATGCATAGAGGAAATATTCATCATATGGCAATGATCATTAACGTGACAGGATGGAAAACTGGAAACCAAAGTGCTGGGAATTGTCGTACCCATGTTGGCCCCCAAAACAATAAAAATTCCGGCTTCAAAGGGAAATCCAGCCGCCACTAGAGCGGCTGTTATAGTAATTACAATACTCGAAGAGCGCACAATAATAGCTAATAAAACACCAAAGAGTATGGCACTAAAAGAATTGGAAAGCGTTTGAATTAACCAACTAGCATCCTGATTTTCATATATTAAATGCGTCAAGCCTTGAATTAAGAGATGCAATGAAACAACTAGAAGGAAGACAATAACAACTAGAGTAATAAAGAGTAGGCTAGTTTTGACCAAGCGGTTTAAATTATTCACTGATTTTTATTATTGGATTAAGAGAAATTAAATTACTAGTAAAGAAATTCATACTATATAAGAATTCAGAGGAAAAAACTTATTTTATGTGGTGAATATTAAAAATTAATGAATTAGCTGATTTTTTCAGCACATTTAACCTAAATTAATCAGTTGAGCCGTAGCGAGACTGAATAGAGCGCTGAAGATTAAGAATTAGTGCTTTAGGTGCGGCCGGCTAGGCAGTCGCAGTAGGTTTAATTGAGTCAATTGTTCAGAAGTCATATAAGCCACTATTTTCCTACTTCAAGACATTATACTCAAGCAAACAGTTAGCCTCAAATTTGGATTACTATCTAGGATGGACTCTCTTCAAACACACCTTGACTCATATTGCATACTCTATCTGCGACATGAAAATAATGATCATCATGGGTCACGGCTAAGACGGTTTTCCCCCGTGCTTTGAGTTCGGGAAGAATTGTCATATAAAAATATTGTCTAAATTGGGGATCCTGATCGGCCGCCCATTCATCTAATAGATAGATTTGTTTGTCTTCCATAAGCGCCATAACCAAAGCCAGTCTTTTGCGTTGCCCCGTAGATAGATTGATATTACTAAAGTGACCATTTTCATAACTCACCTTATCCGTTAAGTCCATCATATCCAACAAAGATTGCAGGTGTTCAAAATCAATATTTTCTACCCCATAAAGCCGATCAAATAAATGAAAATCGGTGAGAATCATGGCAAACATATTTTGGAAGTTTTTGATATTGTGATCCGCAACCGAGACGTCATCGACCATTGTCGTTCCAGAATCGGCATTATACAAATGAGTAAATATTTTCACAAAAGTGGATTTACCGCTACCATTTCCACCACGGATAAATACCATTTCACCCCGATTTATCTCAAAATCGATGGGACCGATCCCAAACAATGGCTCACCGAATTCGCCTTTATAGTGAAATTTAATATCTTTTAGGTGAATTTTTTCAAAAGTTTTAAAATCAAATTTGGCGTGATACGGACTGTAATCGGCCATCTTATCAATTTCCTGCTCCAATTCTTCCAGAAAAAAAGCTGAACGATTAGCTCTGGAATAGGTTGGTACTGCACCAGTAATCATATCAATCGGACTCATCATAAAGATTAAAACCGCAACAATTTTAGTCACGACTTCGCTGTGTTGATCGGAAAACTGGGGGACAATAAAAACAATACAACCGAGTAAAAAATAAGCAAAAAATTGAACTAAAATAGAGCTATTGGCAAACACCTCATTGGTCGAATTTCGAACTTTTTCATTTTCACTGGCATTAATTGAATGCTGTTTAATGACAGCATCACTTTTTTTACCATTAATTTTTAACTCATTAAAACCATCAATAATATTCATCAAAGATTTGAAGAAGGTGTCGTCATGCTTGATGGATTTATCGATTTGTTCCACAACGGTATCATTATAATATCTATACACCAAAATACCGCCAATTAAACAACTCAAAGTTAAAACAAAGGCAATTTTTGATAAGTATAGAATATAAAGCATACCAAAAAAGAACATCAACACACCCTGCACCGCCGAGATCATAATATAGGATGCATTGGAAACCGTCAGAGTATCACTGGAAAGACGAGTCTGAATCTGTGCCAGTCCCAATTTTTCCATACTTTCTAGATTGGCATAACGGACTTTATCAGAAATTCTAATGCGTAGATTTTTGACAATACTTTCCACAATCGCCATCGATTTGACAAAAGAAATACGCTTGGAGAAGAAATATAATAGAAATACCACCACAAATAGAGCAAAGTAAAATAAACTTACTTTAGTCTCTTCATCTGCCGCATGTTCAGCCGCCGTATTAATAATAAAAATCAAACAAATACTGGATATGGAGGATACTACCGTCAAAATGATTGCCATTCTGACCGCTTGTTTGTTTTCGTTAAATATCATCCGCAAGAGCGGCTTATTGCTTAAATCTATCAAATTTTATGGTCTTTTTGTATGGATTATATTGGACCTAGAAAAACGATATGCTAATTTTTAGGTTGAACCTAAAAAAACTCAGTTGCCATCTACTGCGGCCCCCTTAAGCACTAAATCTTAAGGATTTTCTAGAACATTTTGACTTCACCAGTAGGGTGACTACAAGAAAAGCCAAAATAACCCATAAAATCCTTAATCTTCAGCACTCAAGTGAACCTCGTTACGAAGTCAACTACGTTTTTTAGGTTGAAAAAACACAAAAAAAAACCTACTCCCCTTTTACGAGCAGTAGGATATATACCCAATCCACCTGAAAATGCATGATTCAGATGGCTTGGGTATAGGGTACAAAGAAAAATATTAATTCAATATAAATTAAACCTATTAGGCTTCTTTCTTTATATTTCTAGCTTTGGTTTTTGCGGCATCAATATTATTTTTCATATCGTCTTTGGCGCTATCAACATCTAAGTCATCTAGGTTACCATTATTTTCGAAGTGTTTCACAAATATTTTACCAACCGCATAAGTTGAGCCACCCGCTAGAGTTGCCATCGAGACTCCGCCTGCAGCCTGTCCAATTACTGGAACAAATTTCACGGCGCTGGCTAACAAACCAACACCAGCAACTGGCACAACCGAACCTAATAAAGAATACAAAATACTTCTGGTGCGTTTTTCCGAAAATGGAACATTATAAATTTTAGAAAGTGAATGCACCATTTTTACCTGCAACCCAAGTAAACCTACAAAATCAATAATGGGTATTGGAATAAATGCAGTACTCATACTATAAACCACATAATCTTTTACTTTCATATTTGCCTGTGCTTCAGTGTCATATACTACTGAACCTTCAGGAACTTCAGGGACTTCTTCTACACTTGCTGCTGCTGCCGTCATTGTAATCTCCTTTAATCACGTTTAAAACATTATATTATGTATATATCAAAATTGCCAGTTGTAACAGGTAAATCAAATAAAGTCCTCCCAATACTTTAACTTAATTAATATTAGTCTATCAATCCTAAATCCATTGCAGGTATTTTTTTTAGTATAAGTACCGCTTCAATCTAGATTGACAGATTTTGTTTTTTTTCCAAAAAATATCGTTAATTATGCTTGTCAAAATTGAGCAAATGCTGAACTATATCAGGTGCCGATATTATTTCAGCATGGCTATAACCCAGCGGCAAAATGCTGACATCACGAGCCACTCTATTTATATTATTATCGTTTAAAATACTGACATATTGATTAAATTGCTCAGTATTTTCTACTACAACTCTTTCGTCAAACTGAGTCGCTTTAAACAATATTACTTGCGTGTCTTCTAAGTTTTTTGACAGTTGACGAATATTATTTAATTTTTTCTCCGGTTCCAGTGAAGATAATACTTTATCAATATAGTCATGCTGATATCCCTGCTGGTTCAGGTAATCCCGAGTATATTGAACAATCACATCGTGTGGAATTATGTCTCGGATCTTTTCCAGTTGGGGATCAGAGAGCAAGCTATCCAATAAATATACACGGATATTCCGGAAACCTTTTGACTCTAGCTGAGCGGCCATCTCCAGCGTAATAAGACCACCCAACGACCAACCGAGTAAAATAATCGGTTTAGTTTTTTGTTCATTAATATAGGTCTTTATTTGATTTAAGTATAGCTTAGCCAATTGTTCAAGATTATCAATTTTATCTTCCTCATGAATATTATAATTGTCGATGCCGATACAATGATAATAGCTTGCCAATTGTCCTGCTAATCCTTGATAAACCTCACAGCCGCCACTACCGGGATGAATTAAATACAAATTATCAAGCGATTTATTTCTGTCCGTTTGATTAAAATGATATAACAAGTTATCACTTTGGCCATTTTGCTTAATGCTTAAATGTTGCACCAGTTTTTCCACGCTGGCATAAACAAATAAATCAGCAACTTTCACTTCTTGCGATAGTGCCAGAGAGATTTGATAAGCCATTTGGATAGCACGAATCGAATTACAGCCTATCGCAAAAAAATCATCACCAATACCAACTTGTTGTAGCCCAAGAATTTGTTCGACAATCAGACATAACTGTTCTTCTAACTCATTACGCGGTGCTTTGTAGTGAGTAATAGTGTGTGTTTGGGGTTTTGGCAATGCACTGCGATCGATCTTTCCATTAGCATTTAAAGGCCAATTATCAACAGGGATAAAAGTAGTCGGGATCATATATTCTGGTAATTTGGCGGCCAAATAGACTCTTAACTGGTCCAAAGAAATATCATCTATAGCATGATAATAAGCCACTAATTGTTGTTCTTGGTGAGTAATCACCAGTGCTTGGGCGATACCTTCAAACTGGCTAATAACATTTTCAATTTCACCCAACTCGATACGCAAGCCATTGATTTTAATTTGAAAATCATTTCGCCCCAGGTATTCAATATTGCCATCTTCCAGCATCCGCACCAAATCACCGGTTTTATACATTTTATGATAGCCATTGCGTTGGTCACTATCACTCATAAACAAATTATCCACAAAACGTTCACAAGTAAGTTCAGCACGGTTTAAATAGGCTCTAGCAACCCCGGCTCCAGCAATATAAAGTTCACCAATTATCCCCTGCGGCAACGGATTAAGTCCGGCATCAAGAATATAGTATTTTTCATTAATCAATGGTTTACCGATAATATTGGACTGCCGTGCATAAGTGCAATCATATAGACTACTCCAAATAACCGTCTCAGTCGGACCAAATACATTTAAAACTTGTTTAAAACATCCTTGCAGGCGTTTTAAGGTCGCCTGGTTCAATGCTTCACCACCACTCAAACAAATCACATCTTGCTTTTTACTGGAGAGGCATGGCTCGATTTTATCCAATAATAATTGTAATACCGATGGTGTTTGTTGCAAAACATTAATGGCTTCGCTTTGGATAATCGAATGCTCAAAATGTTCGATTTCACATAGCACCACTTTACCACCTCGCGTCAACGGCAATGCATACTCTAATCCAAAAATATCAAAGGTGTAGTGGGTCAGTGATAAAAAATTAATGGAATTTACTGCCAATGGAAAATTGACAATAAAATCAGCAAAGGCATGGTGTTCTATCATCACGCCCTTGGGTTGACCAGTGGTACCCGAGGTATATAGGACATAGGCTAAATTTTTCCCACATGAATAATTAGGCAATCCGTCGGCCGATTCTCGCTGCCATGGTCTATTATCCAGCGAAATATTACATAGCAATAAATCGTTGCTCTGGGCTATATCAATCAATTCTGCCTGATAATTCGTCTGGGTTAAAAGCAGCTGGGTTTGGGTATCTTTCAATATAAAGCCCATGCGCTCCCGGGGAAAATCAGGGCTAACAGGAACATAAGCGGCCCCCGCTTTTAACACCGCTAATATTGCTATTAGCATATGGATATTACGATCCAAGCATAAGACAACCAAACTTTCCGGGGGTAATTCTTGTCCAAACTGTTCCCGGTATTGATGACGTATATATCGAGCGAGTTGGGTCGACTGTTTATCCAATTCCCCATAGCTTATTTGTTGGCGATTTAAATCCTGATCATAGTGTACCAGGGCAATTGCATCGGCATTAGTCTGAGCTTGAAGCTTAAACAAAGCTGGAAAACTTAACGTCGAATCAGTTTTCTTATCGGTTAAATTATAATCGTAAACCAGCGTCTGATACTGTTCCTGAGTAAGTAGATTAATCCCAGTATGTGGCTGCTGCAAATTTTGAGGAATTTGTTGAATGATTAAGTCTAATTGACTTAATAGCCGTAACATGTGGTCAGGTTTTGCCAGGCTTTGCTCATAATGAAGGTTAAGATGTAATTGCCCCTGATGTTCCTGTGCGACCAATGCCAATGGATAATCCATTTTTTCTATGGCCTGGCGTAATACCGGCTGTAACGGCGCATCGTCCTGGGCCTCAGGCATAGGATAATTTTCATAGATTAATAGCGAATGGAATGAGCGCTTACCTTGAGATTGTAAGGATGCTAAGGGAACAAAGGCATGATGGTTGAGACCAGCTATGGATTGGTTGATTGCCTGCAGTTGCTCCAAAACCGTAGTGTTCTCCGGCCAATTGATGATCAGCGGTAAAGTATTGATATATAAACCGACACTTTGTTCGATTCCGCTAACCGGAATGGCTCTGCCTGAAACAGTGGTACCAACGATAGTTTGCTCATCCCGGGTATATAACTGAATTAATTTATGCCAGGCAAATTGCAATAATGTATTGATACCCAATCCATATTCCTGATTTAGGCTCTGCAATGGTTTAATATCAAGACTGATGCTACAAGAATCTTGACGGCTTAAACTACGAACCGTATTTAAGTCGTAATTGGATAATAACATCACACTTAAATCATTCGCTGGTCCCATCCCTTCGACTTGTTTATCCCAATATTGCTGAGCCGAGACTAAATGTTCGGCATAATATTGCTGGGCAAGAGGATAGGCTTGATCCACAACGACCTGAATTTTTCTACCATTTAAGAGATCAGCATAATAGCTATGGACTTTATCCAGTAATAAGGGGAAACTCCAACCATCGGCAATACTATGATGCTCACTTTTTAACAGAGTATAATATTGATCATGCTGCTTAATCAGGTGCAATCGAAGCAGGGCTGGACGGCTAAGATCAAAAGCGAGATTGCGGTCTTGCTGCTGTATTTGGGTAATTGCCGTTTCTCTATCACTACTTTGTGTTAACCCACTTAAGTCATGAAAAGTAAATTGTAGTGAGGTAGTTTTATGAATCAACTGTAATGGTATTTCCTTCCAGTTAAAACTACTGCGCAATATGGGATATGTGGCAATTGCTAATTGCCAAGCCTGCTGAAAATATTCGGTATCTAAGGCATGGGGATAATCAATCAGGATTTGTACCCGATAGGCATCATCCATCTGCTGAGTTAGGGCATGATAAATAAATCCTTGTTGCAAGGAATTGGCTGGATAAATTGTTTCAATTTGATCCGTATAGAGTTGATCAAATAAAGCCAGCGAAATGGGTAGATTATAATCAGCAGGAGAGTGAATCGTTTCTTGTTTCGCCACTCGTTGCATACAATGTTGAACAATTTCTGTTAATGCGGTTTTAAATTTTTGTCCAAAACTCTCCAATTGAGCGCCAGACATCTTCGCACTTAGACTAAATTGTAATTTACCATTAATGATTGCTCCATTAAAACTGAGTAAATTTGGATCTTGATTTTGCGGATTGACCGGTATCCCAGAGGAAATATTGGCAATTTGCCAATCTCTCGTATCAGATTGGCGGTGATTAAGTACCCCTAGATAATTAAACCCTATGGGTGGTAAATCGGCAGCACTTAAAACATTCTTTCCGACACTTTCATCTGCTTTATCGCCCGAATAGTGATCTGCATAATATTTCAGTGCAGAAAAACCGATCCCTTTATCGGGTATAATTCGCAACATTTCCTTGGTTTGGCGAATAGCAATGGAATGATCGGGGTCATATTGAAGACGTACCGGATAAGCAACCGTAAACCACCCCAGGGTCCGCGATAAATCCACATCGGCAATACTATTTTCCCGTCCATGTCCTTCCAGGCTTATTAAATTTTCCCTGGCACCACTGAGTTCAACCAAAGCTTCTGCCAATGCAGTCAGTAACAAATCATTAATTTCAGTATGATAGGCCTGATTGGCCTGTTGTTGTAATTGCTCAGTTAATGTTTCTGAGAAGTTCAGTTGATACTCTGAGGTACTATCCGTTATAAATTCGGGATCTATATCCTCGTGAGTAGCTAATCGGTCTTTCCAATAGCTTATTTGAGCAGAATTCTGATGTGCATAATTTTTGACACTTTCTACCCAATATCGATAACTGGTGGTTTTCGGTAACAGCTTTTCACCAGCATATAAAGTCTGTAAATCTTCAGCAATAATACGCCAGGAAACCGCATCAATAATCAAATGATGAGCACTGAAAAATAGGTATTGCGTACTATCCTTATCATTCTGCCAGTTATAAATATACCCCAGTCGGAACAATCCTTGTTGCGGCCTGTCTTGCTGTTCTCCTTCTTCAGGGAATAATTCATAGTCGGCCTGCCATTCGGTGAGGGTATTTTCCAATTCCTGTGTTGATAGGCCCTTGCCATCTAAAATCTTTAATGATGGCGCTTGCAGTTGTTGTCGATAGGATTGTTGATAAACCACCTGCCCGGCACTATTAATCGTTTTCTTAAAGCCTACTCGCAATGCATCATGCTGAGCCATGAGCGCAGGTAAAATTGCAGTGAGGCGAGCCGTATCCAGTTTAGGTACAGCCAACATAAAGCTTTGATTCCAATGCTGATAAGCCGGAAATAGGTCGGCCTGAACTTGCTCAAAAAACCAGTGTTGAATCGGTAATAGGTCAAAGCTACCCTGTAAATCACCTTGTTCCGCATTCACCTGACGAGACGAGTTTATGCCCTGTTCTAGCATGTTTTTAACGGTTCTCGACTTAAAAATATCCTGCACCGAAATCATAAAACCGGCTTTGCGCAACCGGGAACTTAGCTGAATACTTAAGATTGAATCTCCACCAATTTTATAAAAGTCATCTTCGATTCCCACCCGTTTAAGATCCAATAATTGTTGGATGATCTGACAGACGGTTGTTTGCTCCTCATTAACCGCCGCTACATAATTTCCTTCAGTTTTGAATAATGGTTCAGGTAAAGCCTTACGGTTTACTTTACCATTTGCGGTGAAAGGGAAGTTTTTGATTTGCATAAAAACCGCCGGAATCATGTATTCGGGTAAGCTTTCTTTTAATCGGTCACTTAAAATATCTTGTTCTAAGCTTTGCTTGGCAACGTAGTAAGCAACCAATTGTTTTTGTCCCTGACAATCTCGCGCAATAACCAGGGAGTGAGTGATTTGAGGAATTTGATTTAGAGCATTTTCTATTTCACCCGGTTCAATTCGATAACCACGAATTTTCACTTGGAAATCACTACGCCCAAGGTATTCCAGATTACCATTATCCAGCATACGCACCCGATCACCGGTTTTGTATAAACGGGTATATCCTCGTTTTTTATCCGTTTCATTCATAAACGGATTAGCAATAAAACGTTCTCGGTTTAGCTGTTCCCTATGCAAATATCCTCGCGTAATACCCGCACCTGCTAGATACAATTCACCCCCCATTCCTTGAGGTACGGGGTTGAGTCCGGCGTCAAGAATATACACTCGGGTATTTGCCAAGGGACGACCAATGGATAAACCGGTCTCGTTAACCGATGCATTGGTTGAGGTAATCGCGGCTTCAGTTACGCCATATTCGGCAAATAATTGATACTGAGATAAACGTTTAATGGTTTGTTGAGACGGTGTATCACCCCCATAAATAATGGTCTTTAACTGCTTAAGATCAGGAAAATCCAGACTATCCAGCAGTGCTGCCGGTACAATTAAATGACTAGCCTGCGTCAATAATGAGTGCTGAAAATCAATCCGTGGACTAATCAATAAGCGTGCTCCGCTTAGTAATGGAAGAAAAATACTGGCAACTGACGCATCAAAGGCATAAGAAACCCCAAGATAAAGGGTATGCTCGGATTGTAATTGATAACAACTGATTTGCTGACTCAGGGTATTGACCACATTTCGGTGTTCTACCATGACTCCCTTAGGCTGTCCTGTGGTACCAGAAGTATAAATCACATAGGCCAGACAAGCCGGAGCTACAGCATTATCAGCCACAGATGTCGGGTAACAAATCTTATCCGACCAATCCAAACTATCAATTGCTAGGGAAAGCGGCATGTTTTCGGACATACTTTCATATATGTTTTTTTGTAAAAGAGTTTGTAGACCTTGTCTGGTTAGAACCAAAGGAGTCTTCGTATCTTCTAAAATATAAGTAATTCTTGAGGTTGGCGAGTCAGGTTCGATTGGCACATAGGCCGCTCCAGCTTTTAATACCGCTAAAATGGCAATAATCATGTCTGCACTACGGTCAATTAATAGTGCAATTAAGGTGTCGGGTTTAAGTTCGCTACCCATTTTCTGATGATAATTTTGTCGCAAATAGGCGGCTAATTGACTCGACCGTTCATCTAATTGTGCATAAGTTAATTGTTCTGTTTCAGTCGTTATGGCTATCTGATGCGGAGTATCTGCTGCCTGTTGACAAAACAAACCATGTAATGTTGCCTCCACAATTGGTAAATCGGTTTGATTATAATCATAAAGCAACGTCCGTTTCTCGGTCTCATCCAGTAGTTCTAAATGAGTGTGAGAATACTCCAGTTTATCCGGAATTTGCTGTAAAATTCGTTGTAGTTGAGCAGCCAAACGTTGTATCCCTGAACGGCCAAATAATTCAGCAGCATAGCTGATACTAATTTGTAAGCTATCCTTTTGTTCGGCTACCAACAATGATATGGGGTAGTCAACTTTTTCTATTGATTCACGAAAAATTCCTTGAATAGGCGCATTACTATCTGACTCAAGCGACGGATAATTTTCAAAAACCAACAAGGAATGGAAAACCCGTTGCCCTTCGGTTTGTAGGCTAGCCAATGGCACAAAAGAGTAGCTATTTAATTCTGATATCCGTTGCTGGATCTGTTGTAATTGCTCTAGAGTTGTTACATCCTGCCAATCAATAATTAAAGGTAGGGTATTAATATACAGACCGACACTTTGTTCGATACCATCAATGGGTATTGCTCTCCCTGAGACCGTAGTACCGACAATGGTTTGTTCATCCCGGGTGTAGAGCGAGATTAATTTATGCCAGGCAAATTGTACCAGTGTATTTAAACTCAAGCCATTTTCACGACCCAGTTGTTTAAGTAACTGACAATTGAATTGCAGTTTAAAGGTTTCAGACTGATCGATATGGCGAATATTGTTTAAGTCAACTCGCTCATCTAAAAAAATATGACTTAAATCATTGGCATGTAGGCTCTCGGCAACATGAGTCGACCAATAGGCTTTTGCCTGACTTATGTTTTGTGCATAATATTGCTGGGCATTCAGATAGGCCTTGTCTTCAACAATTGGGAGCACTGGAGTATTGAAAGCCGATTTACACTGCACGGGTTCGCTAAGTCTAGTTTTACTAAGCTGTATGGATCCAGCCGGCGTTGATTTAGTTAATGCTTTGTCAACCAGTAGGGGTTCGCCGAATGTTGGTTTATTAACCTTTTCACTAACCAAAGCACCAGTAAATAAGTCAGAATAATATTCATGAACCTGCTGTAGTAAGATTGGCACACTCCAGCCGTCAGCAATACTATGATGTTGACTTAATAATAAAGTGTATAGAAAATCATGTTGCTTAATGATGTGTATCCTGAGTAAACCGGGCTGTTCTAGATTAAACGCAGTTTGCCTATCATCTTGCTGGATTTGTGCTATTTTTGCAGCAATGTCATCACCTGATGGATTACTCAGGTCATACGAGTAGAAATTCAGCGGAATATCTTTGTATATTAATTGCAGCGGCTGCTCTTCCCAATTAAAGCCAGTACGTAAAATCGGATATGTGGCAACGGCCATTTCCCAAGCCTGACGATAACGGTCAATATCAATTAATTGGGGATAATCCATCAAAATCTGGACCCGATAAGCATCGTCACTTTGCTGACTTAAGGCATGATAAATAAAGCCCTGTTGTAAAGAATTAGCCGGATAAATTGCTGTGACCTGATCGCTAAAAAGGCGATCGAATAAGTCTATGGAAATATCCAGGTTAAAATCAGCAGGCGTATAATTTGTCAGTCCCAGGGTTATTTGTTCACTACAATGTTGAACAATTTGTTCCAAAGCGTTCTCAAAGCCTCGAGTCAGCTTATCCATTGTGTTATTAGTTAATCGACCATGGAAGTCAAATTGCAAGTTGCCATCTATAATCATTCCATTGATAGTGAGTAAATTAACGTCTTGATTTTTTTTGCCCATAGACAGGCCGGATGAAACATTGCTTAATTGCCAAGCATCGCCATCTGTTTCCTGCGAATTATTTAATACTCCTAGATAATTAAAACTAATTTTGGGCTGAGAAAATTCTACCTGATTAGCATCAAAACCACGCTCCAGATCTTCTTCACCTGTAAAGGATTTACCAGAAAACATAAGAGCCCCAAAGCCAAGTCCTTTATCAGGAATGGCCCGAAGCATTTCCTTGGTTTGCTTAATCAACGTTGGCAAATTGTCACTAGCTTTTAATTTAATCGGATACATACTGGTAAACCAGCCAATAGTACGGGATAAATCAATATCATTATCCAAGCTCTCTCGACCATGCCCTTCCAAGGTGACTAAATTGACACATTCATTGCTACATTCCGCTAAAGCAATTGCCAGTGCGCTCAGTAATAAGTCATTGATTTCGGTATGGTAAGCAGGGTTCACATATTGTTGTAAGGCACGAGTAATTTGAGAAGAAAAATTTAAGCTACGGTGAATAGCAACTGCTGGTGCACCTTTTTTCGCTTTATTCCAAAACAAAGAGGAAATAGAAGAAACGTTTGCCCAATAATTCAATTGAGACTGATTCTGTTCTGCATAACGGGCCATACGCTCGACCCAATAACGATAACTGGTCGTTTTAGGTAAGAGTTGTTCACCAGCGTATAAACTTTGTAGATCGGCACAGATAACATGCCATGAAACCACATCAATGAGCAAATGATGAGCGCAGAAAAATATATAATTCAGCCCATTTGGCTTTGCATCACTTTGATAAACATAGCCAACACGAAACAATGCCTGAGAGCCGGTGTTGTCTATATCAAAACCTTTTTGCCAATCTGTTAGAATTGCATCAACCTGTTTTGAGTCCATTCCTTTAGTATCAAGAGTCCGTAATTCCGGAGCAGGCATATGTAGATGATAAGATTGGTAGTATTGTGCTTTATTATCTACATCATTCTTATGACTAAAGGTGACCCGCAATATATCATGATGCCGCATTAATTCTGGAATCACAGCATTTAATCGCTCAATATCCAGCGATGGTACCTGTAGCATAAAACTTTGATTCCAATGGTTATAATCAGGCAGCTTACCAGCCTGTAATTGGTCAAAGAACCAATTTTGCACAGGCAAGAGCATAAAGCTTCCATTTAATGTCCCTTGTTCGGCCTGAATTTCAACCGTTTGCGACTCTGTTTGTGCCTGTTGCAGAATGAGTTTTAAGGTTTTAAGATTAAAAATATCTTTAACCGATATGGTTAAGCCAATTTTTCGGAGTTGCGAACTTAATTGAATACTTAATATAGAATCTCCACCAATTCGGAAGAAATCATCATTCATGCCTACCGTTTTTAAGTCCAACAAAGTTGCGACAATTTGGCATAATTGCGTTTCAACTTCATTAGCCGGAGCTAGATAAGACTTATTATTTGTATTATTCGGTTTAGGTAGCGCTTTGCGATCCAATTTACCGTTTGCACTTAGCTTAAATTCTTCCAAACAAATAAACATGGAAGGAATCATATATTCGGGTAAACGTTTGGCGAGAGCTATACGTAGAGCAGTTTCTTCGATTTCAACATTGGCCTGATAATAGGCATACAGTTGTTTATGATTTTGGACTTCTTGGGCAATAACCGCCGATTGAATAATCCCCGGATAATGATTTATGGCATCCTCAATTTCCCCCGTTTCAATTCTTAAACCACGAATTTTAATCTGAAAATCATTGCGTCCAATATATTCTATATTACCATCCGCTAATAAGCGTACTAAATCGCCCGTTTTATATAACCTGTCATAGGCTAAAATTTTATCGGCCTCGGTCATAAAAGGATTGGAGATAAAACGTTCTTGGGTCAGCTCGGGTCGGTTTAAATATCCCCGAGATACACCAATGCCAGCAATATATAACTCACCAACCACTCCCTGCGGTACAGGATTGTACCATTTATCAAGGATATACAAACGGGTATTATCAATGGGTCGCCCAATCGGTACGCTATCTATCTCTGAACTGAGTTGACTGCAGGGAAAATAAGTCGAATCAATAGCGGTTTCAGTTGGCCCGTACAAGTTATGTAATTGAGTAAAATGATTTTTAGTATTTAAATTCAGTTGATTAAATCGTTCAACACTATGTTTACTCAACGCTTCACCGGAACAAAATACATAATGCAATTGTTTACTCAATTGCATATTTGCGCTATACAGATATTCTGTAAAAGAAACAAACATTGAAGGTACAAAATGGATTACGCTAATTTGTTGTTGGTCAATAATCTGGTTTAGCTGTTGCGGATCTTTGTGAACATCCGGTGGCGCGATGACTATACAAGCACCATATAAATTTGCCCAAAATAATTCCCATCCTGAAACATCAAAGGTATAGGGTGTTTTTTGCAGAACTCTATCATTCTCTGTTAACGGATAAGTATTCTGCATCCAGGCAAGACGATTAACGAGTGCCTGATGGGTTACCATCACACCTTTAGGTCGCCCCGTGGTACCGGAAGTATAAATAACATTTGCCAACTGATTTGGCTGGACATTTGAAGCAGCCGAACTCGTTGTTTCATTTTGCCATTCATATCTATCCACTTCTACGCAGTACGTGGAAGCTTGTTTCTTGATTATTGGTTGTAACTTTTTAGCATATTTTGATTGCGTTAATAGTAATGGGGATTGGCAATCCTCCAACATAAACCCAATCCGCTCATCCGGATATTGCGGGTCAATTGGCACATAGGCACACCCCGTCTTGAGGACCCCCAAAATGCTTATCAACATCTCTAAGGAACGCTCAAAACATAAAGCGATCAAACTTTCACTCGGCAATTCCGTTGCTTGTCCCTGAGCTTGCTCTGATTGCTCACGATAACAACGCTGCAAATAATGCGCAAATTGATTGGAACGCTCATCCAACTCCCGATAGGTCATTGCCTGCTGCTCAAAGACCACCGCTATCCGCTCCGGTGTCGCCTTAGCTTGCGCACTGAATAGCTCATGCAGCGTCGCAGACGGATAAGGTCGGTCGGTTTGATTATAATCAAACAACACCGCCTGCCGTTCAGCTTCACTTAATAAGCTTATCCGACCATGGGCGTGCTCAAGCCCCGAAGGAAGTTGGGCCAATATCCGTTGCAGTTGCTCACTTAACTGCGCGGCCCGGCTCGGCTCCATTAAATCCGCATCATAGCTCAAGCCAATATGTAAATGTTCACCCTGTTCATGGACGATTAAGGCCAGGGGATAATCCACCTTTTCGATGGCCGCACGTAGTTCTCCCCGTAAGGGTGAGGTTTCGTCCACCTCAGTCATCGGATAGTTTTCATACACTAACAAGGAATGAAACAGGCGCCGACCATCCTTTTGCAAGGAGGCCAGCGGCGTAAAGGCATAACTATTTAATTCCGTAATCTGCTGATTGATGTGTTGTAACTGGACCAGTACACTCTGTTCTTGACTCCAATCAATACGCAACGGCAAGGTGTTGATATACAAACCCACACTCTGTTCAATCCCATCAATCGGGATGGCACGACCGGAGACCGTGGTGCCCACAATGGTTTGGTCATCCCCACTATAAATACTAATCAACTTATGCCAGGCAAATTGCACCAGACTATTCAGGGTTAAACCATGCTCTCTGGCCACTTGTTTGAGCGGATGGCTCGCCAACGTCAGCTCGAGGTTTTGCGGTTGGCTCAAGGTGCGAACCGATTCTAAATCGACCGATTTAGACAGCAGTCCGGTTAAATCATTAGCCCCACTCAGGTATTGCTGTTGCTCTGCCCAGTAGGCTTGCGCTTCATCCGCATGACGCGCATAATACACTTGCGCCTCTAAATAGGCCTGATCGGCTTCGATGTGGATGGCTTCCCCGTTTTGCAAGGCCGCATAATACTCCGCCACCCGGGCCATCACGACCGGCTCACTCCAGCCATCGGCAATACTATGATGTTCACTTTTGAGCAAGGTATAATGTGCTGCACTGTGTTTGATCAAGTGCAGACGCAATAACGATGGTTGGCTTAAGTCAAAGGCTTGTTCGCGGTCATTCCGCTGAATACGATCAATGTCATCCTGCAAATTGTCGCTATTCGAGCAATCATGCAGTTGAAAGTCTAACACGCCCGTTTTATGGATTAATTGAACCGGTGTTTCTTCCCAGTTAAAACTGGTCCGCAAGATAGGATAACTCGCCAGGGTATATTCCCAAGCACGTTGAAACCGCTCAATGTCTATCGCATGGGGGTAATCAATTAAAATCTGTACCCGATACGCATCATCCCCCGCATGACTTAAGGCATGATAAATAAAGCCTTGCTGCAAGGAATTGGCCGTATAAATGGCCTCAATATCATCCGTGTATAAACGATCGAACAAATCCAACGACAGTGGGATGTAAAAATCGCTAGGACTCGCTTGGCTTCGCCCTTCCTGCAGACATTGCATACAATGATTGACCAGGGTTTCCAAACGGCGTTTAAACGCCGTACTAAACTGGCTCAATTGTTTCTCATGCAGACGCGTATGGAAATCGAATTGCAAGACACCATCTATCACCAGACCATTGATATTAATCAGGTTGGCATCCTGATTCGACGCATCCATCGCTTCACCACTGCCCACATCGGCCAGCGACCAATCAGCATGATCAGAGTTGTCTTGTGCTCCAGAGCCATCAGCTTGTCCAGAGTCAAATATGCCTAAATAATTAAAGCTAATCGGTGGCAGTTTATATTGCTCGGTCGACCGCATTAAGGCGCCAAAACCAATCCCCTTATCCGGAATCGCACGCAGCATTTCCTTGGTGTGCCGAATAGCCATTGAGAGTTCGCTCTCATACTGCAAGCGAACCGGAAATAAAGTGGTAAACCAGCCCAAGGTTCGGGAGATATCTAACCTCGAATCAATGCTTTCACGACCATGTCCCTCAAGGGTAATTAAGTGCTCTGCATGACCACTTAAATCCATCAAAGCACCGGCTAATGCCGTGAGCAGTAAATCATTTATCTCACTCGCATAGGCCTGGTTGGCCTGATGCAATAAGTTTTGTGTAAGTGAGCTTGAGAAAGTCACCTTGGTTTCACTAAGCGTGTTTTCTGCCAACGGCAAGTGAGTATCACTAGCCGACTCCAATACCTCTGACCAGTAATGGTATTGGCTGGAATGTTGCTGCGCATAGTTCTCCACAGCAGTAACCCAATGACGATAGCTACTACTTTTCGACAGTAACTCGTGTCCGTTATACAAGCTCTGTAAGTCTTCGGCAATAATTCGCCAGGAAACGGCATCAATAATCAGATGGTGGGCGCTAAAAAAGACATACTGGGCCACCTCATGGTCAACCGTATATTGACTCACATAACCAATACTAAATAAGGGTTTCTCAGCATTAAACAGCTCATAATCACTTTGCCATTGCGTCAGCCTTTGGTTCACTTGTTCACGGCTTAAGCCTTGGGCATCCAGGAGATGCAGCTCCGGTGGTGCCATGTTTGCCTGATAGCTTTGCTCATAGCATGTGTTCCCCGTTTCGGCTGTCGCCTTCACTGCGGAAAAGCTGGCCCGCAAGATATCATGATGCGCCATTAACTTCGGTAAAATGGCCGCCAAACGTTGTGGGTCAAGGGCCGGTACCCTCAACATAAAACTTTGATTCCAATGCTGATAGGCAGGTAGTAAATCCGCGTCCAATTGGGCAAAAAACCACGCCTGCACGGGCAATAAGGCAAAGCTGCCGCTTAACACCCCCTGCTCCGCATCCGTCTGCGCTTGGGGCTCTGCCGAGGCCAACATCCGTTTCACGGTTTTGTGCATAAAGATGGCCTTCACCGATAAATGAAGGTCCATCCGACGCAATCGGGAACTCAGCTGGATACTTAAAATGGAATCCCCGCCAATACGGAAAAAGTCATCCTCTATCCCCACTTGTTTGATGTTCAACAAGTCGGCAATGACATCACAGACTTGCGCCTCTTGTTCATTACGCGGGGCCGTATAACCGCCACTACTAAAGCTCGGGGCCGGTAAGGCCCGGTAATCCAGCTTGCCATTGAGGGTGAGTTTAAATTCACTGACGCCAATTAATTGCGCCGGCTGCATATAATCGGGCAATTGCTGTTGCAGGCTGTCACGTAACGCTTCTTCATCAATACCGTCAACCAAGGCCGGGTCACGGGTATAGTACGCCACCAGTTGTTTATGCCCTTGCCAATCATGGGCCACCACCACGGCTTGAATAATTCCGGGGTATTGTTTGATTAGGGCTTCTATCTCTCCCGGTTCAATACGAAACCCACGAATTTTGACTTGCGTATCATTACGACCAATGTATTCGATATCCCCATTTTCTAATAGGCGCACCAAATCCCCGGTTTTATACATCCGCGTATGACCATTTTGCTTATCCAGTTCGGTCGCAAAAGGATTGTCCAGAAAACGTTCGCTAGTCAGTTGTTCACTATTCAAATAACCCCGTGCAACACCGGCGCCACCGACATATAACTCACCCACCAGACCCGGCGCTACCGGATTCAGCGATTTATCCAGAATATAGGTTTTACGCCCATTAATGGGGCGACCAATTGGCACACTGCCGCTAAAGGCTTGACGACAATTATAGGTCGTCGCAAACGTGGTGGTTTCCGTCGGACCATACCCATTGAGTAAATATTGCGGTCCATGAACATCCGCCGACAAGGCTTTTATTAAACCTGGGTCTAGCGCTTCCCCGCCGGTCAGTAAATAACGCAAGGATTGAAACAGGGTGTTATCACTCAAATACAAGGTATCAAACAGGGTCTTGGTTAGCCACAGAATCGACACGCCAAACTCATCTATCTGCCGTTTAAAACGACTCAAGTTGGCCAATAAGTCTTTGCTATTACCCGGTAAGACTAATTTCGCTCCATTCAGTAGCGGCCCCCAGATTTCCAACGTCGCCGCATCAAATACCGGTGACGCCAGTTGCATAAAACAATCCGAAGGTTGAATCGAAATATAGTTACTCCCTTTAACCAGTGAGGCAACAGCCGCGTGCTCAACCATTACCCCTTTCGGATGACCCGTGGTGCCGGAGGTATAAATTACATAGGCCAAATCATCCATCCGCCCACTGTCAGCAGGCGCTGTCGCCGGGGCTTGCCCCCAACTCTGCGACCGTTCATCCACATTCAGCAATAAACCCGTGAGTTGATGGCTGCTCATCATCTCCTGCAAGGCCTTTGCACGAGGCTCTCCAGTTAAGATAATTTCAGCCCCCGTATCTCCCAGAATATAAGCAATGCGTTCGGCCGGATAATCCGGATCTAACGGCACATACGCACCGCCCGCTTTTAATATCGCCAGGATCGAAACAATCATTTCCACACTGCGATCAAAATACAAAGCAATCAGGTGACCACGGGGCAGACTCACCCCATATCCTTGTTCATACAACTCACACAAATAATTCGCCAATTGATTCGAACGCCGGTCCAAGTCCGCGTAACTGACTTGTTCTACATCCGAAACCAACGCCGTAGCATGGGGATAACGCTTTACCTGCTCGCTAAACAGGGCTTGAATGGATACCCCCGGATAGGGTTGCTCGGTTTGGTTATAATCATAAATTAACGCATTGCGTTCTGATTCTTTGAGTAAACTAAAGGAGCTAATTAAGGCTTTAGGATTAGCAATAATTTGTTGCATTAAGTATACAAAACGATTAGCTAAGATCTCGATACTGCTACGCTTATATAAAGAAGTCATATAGCCGATGTCCAGATGCAATTGTTGCTGTGCATCCTCACTCATAAATATTTCCATATCAAACTTGGCTATTTTATAGTGATCATCCTCATACAAGCGAAATGGCATATCATCAGAGAGTTGATTATCAAAATTTTGGAAGGTAAAAATAATATCAAATAACGGATGCCTGCCAGTATCACGTTGAATATCCAACAATTCGACTAACTTTCCAAAAGGTACATCTTGATTGGCCTGTGCTTCCATCACTCGTTTAGCAACTTGAGCTAAAAAATTGTCAAACGATTGTTGCCCATCCACCTGATTTCTAATCGCCAGGGTATTGACAAAAAATCCAATGAGTTTTTCAATTCCCTGATAATGCCGATTGGCAGTAATAAATCCTAAGCTAATATCCTCCTGATCACTGTACATAGATAGAAGAACATTGAAAACACTAAGTAAATAGGTATATAAAGTTACCCCGCTGTGTTGAGCCAATTGCTTAATTTTTAGAGAAAGTTGCCGATCGATTACCAGCTGATAACGGTCGCCGGAGTAATCAATTTGTGGAGGTCTGGAGAAATCAGTCGGGAGTTCAAGGGTTTGCATACCATCCAGTCGTTCCCGCCAATAAGCTAACTGCTTGTCTAATTCACCTGATTGTAGGTAATACCTTTGCCAGAGGGCAAAATCTTTATACTGAATCATTAATTCAGGTAGCAGCGCGGGTTGAACGACTTTATCAGACCGATAAAAATGATTAATCTCATTAAATAAAATATCAATACTCCAACCGTCAAATGCGATGTGGTGAAAGTTAATTAAGAGATAAGTTTTATCCGGCAGTCTGTAAAATGTTACTGCAATTGGCAAATCGGATTTTAAATCAAAGAGATGATGGACATCTTGACTTAATTGTAGAGAAAAATGTTGCTGTGAAGTCAAATCATAATAGACAGGTTCCACTTCGGCTGAGACCACTTCCTGATAAGCACTCTCGTCTCCTGATTCTTTAATTAGCGTTCTTAGAATTTCATGCCGCTGAACAACCGCATTAATCGCTTTTTGTAATCGATTAATTTCTGTATCCACCTTAATTTCAAGAATAATGGGAATGTTATAGGCATTACTTCCCTGCTCATATTGTTCGATAAAATATAGCCGCTCCTGAGCAAATGAAAGTGGAGTCTGTTCCTGAGTAGATTTGTAGATAATCGGCAGCCGACAATGATCACTATTAATATTTGAAGCCTTAAGCGTTTTTATAATGTCACTTTTATACTGTTTAATTAGGGCAAACCACTTATTTTTATCTGCTACTTCCTGCAACAGTTTATATTTAAGCTTATCCCCTTCTTCGACCCAGAGTATAATCTTGTGTTGATTCACCTGATACAGTAGTTGTATTACATCTTCCATTGAATTACCTATAGCTCGCCGCTTTCAAAAATTTCTTCACTGATTGCATTATTGTTTATTAAGTTCGCCAGTTCGCGAATAGTAGTGTTGGTCATAAAGTCCGTATAACTTAATTCAACACCAAATTCATTACTGATCTGATGCAAAATACTAATGGTGACAATCGAGTTAACCCCCAAGCGGAAAAAATCATCTAATACGCCAACCGTTTTACAATCTAATACCTTAGCAAAAATTTGGATTAGCCATTTCTCTGTGGCATTTTCTACCAGGTCGTCATCTTGCTCCCGGATAATCTCTTCCCTATTATTGGTCACCACAGGAATCGGTGATAAGTGAATTGTTTCCGGTGATGGCAAAGCCCTATAATTAATTTTGCCACTCACAGTGGTGACAAATTTATCGATAGCGAAAAACTGCATTGGGATCATATAACCAGGTAAAAACCGGCTAAGTTTATTTCGCAATTCTGTCTCGTCAATCGAACAATCAGCCGTATAGTAGGCAAACAATTGTTGTTGCCCATGATAATCAGATGCTAGAACAGCGGCTTGAATAATCCCTGGATATTGATTAATGGTATTTTCAATTTCTCCCGGTTCAATTCTAAAACCACGAAATTTAATCTGAAAATCATTACGGCCAATGTATTCTATAGTGTCATCAGCTAATAGACGCACTAGATCGCCCGTTTTATAAAGTTTGTCATACCCTGGTACTGCTTTATCTGATTTAGCAATAAAAGGATTAGCTATAAATCGCTCCTGGGTCAGTTCGGGACGGTTCAAATATCCACGGGCAACACCAACCCCTCCAATATAAAGTTCACCAATTGCGCCCTGCGGTAGCACCTGTAAATTTGCATCCAAAATATAGATTTTCACATTCGCCAGTGGTTTACCGATAATGCTTGGTGACAGGCCTATTGGTTTAAATGAATCCTTATCTATCCCTACGCCTGTGTTGAATGCCTGAGGATAAGTATGCCAAGTAGCACATACGGTAATTTCGGTCGGTCCATAAGCATTTGTTAAATTACGTCCTGGAGCCCACACATCCAAGCAATGTTGTGAAGCTTTCTCACCACCAATACTTAACTGCTGTAAATCAGGTAATTCGGTATAACTTAAATTATCTAATAATACGGGGGGTAATAGTGCAAAATTCACCGAATATTGTTCTAATAAGCTGACTAATTTGTGTCCGTCTTGTCTTTCCTCTGTAGATGCCATAATTAAACGGCTTCCTGACAATAAGGCACTATAGATTTCTAGCACACTTGCATCAAAAGAGTGCGAAGCAAATTGCAAAATAGATTGTTCGGCGCTTAAACCATTATCATTGAAAAGAAAATGTCGACGATGATTTTCAATTAAATTAACCACCCCTTTGTGTTCAATCATCACGCCCTTGGGAAGACCCGTTGAACCTGAGGTGTAAATCACATAAGCCAGATTATCTGCACTTACATTCACTTCTGGTATTTGAGTACTTTCAAGTTGTAACTCCTGGTAATCAAAAACCAGGACATTATTGTGGTTCTTATCATCTAACTCAGTAAGCAGCGATAGACGAGATTGCAATTGTATTTGAGTCAAAATAAATGTGGCTTGAATATCCCCCAACATAAACCCAATCCGCTCATCCGGATATTGCGGGTCAATTGGCACATAGGCACACCCCGTCTTGAGGACCCCCAAAATGCTTATCAACATCTCTAAGGAACGCTCAAAACATAAAGCGATCAAACTTTCACTCGGCAATTCCGTTGCTTGTCCCTGAGCTTGCTCTGATTGCTCACGATAACAACGCTGCAAATAATGCGCAAATTGATTGGAACGCTCATCCAACTCCCGATAGGTCATTGCCTGCTGCTCAAAGACCACCGCTATCCGCTCCGGTGTCGCCTTAGCTTGCGCACTGAATAGCTCATGCAGCGTCGCAGACGGATAAGGTCGGTCGGTTTGATTATAATCAAACAACACCGCCTGCCGTTCAGCTTCACTTAATAAGCTTATCCGACCATGGGCGTGCTCAAGCCCCGAAGGAAGTTGGGCCAATATCCGTTGCAGTTGCTCACTTAACTGCGCGGCCCGGCTCGGCTCCATTAAATCCGCATCATAGCTCAAGCCAATATGTAAATGTTCACCCTGTTCATGGACGATTAAGGCCAGGGGATAATCCACCTTTTCGATGGCCGCACGTAGTTCTCCCCGTAAGGGTGAGGTTTCGTCCACCTCAGTCATCGGATAGTTTTCATACACTAACAAGGAATGAAACAGGCGCCGACCATCCTTTTGCAAGGAGGCCAGCGGCGTAAAGGCATAACTATTTAATTCCGTAATCTGCTGATTGATGTGTTGTAACTGGACCAGTACACTCTGTTCTTGACTCCAATCAATACGCAACGGCAAGGTGTTGATATACAAACCCACACTCTGTTCAATCCCATCAATCGGGATGGCACGACCGGAGACCGTGGTGCCCACAATGGTTTGGTCATCCCCACTATAAATACTAATCAACTTATGCCAGGCAAATTGCACCAGACTATTCAGGGTTAAACCATGCTCTCTGGCCACTTGTTTGAGCGGATGGCTCGCCAACGTCAGCTCGAGGTTTTGCGGTTGGCTCAAGGTGCGAACCGATTCTAAATCGACCGATTTAGACAGCAGTCCGGTTAAATCATTAGCCCCACTCAGGTATTGCTGTTGCTCTGCCCAGTAGGCTTGCGCTTCATCCGCATGACGCGCATAATACACTTGCGCCTCTAAATAGGCCTGATCGGCTTCGATGTGGATGGCTTCCCCGTTTTGCAAGGCCGCATAATACTCCGCCACCCGGGCCATCACGACCGGCTCACTCCAGCCATCGGCAATACTATGATGTTCACTTTTGAGCAAGGTATAATGTGCTGCACTGTGTTTGATCAAGTGCAGACGCAATAACGATGGTTGGCTTAAGTCAAAGGCTTGTTCGCGGTCATTCCGCTGAATACGATCAATGTCATCCTGCAAATTGTCGCTATTCGAGCAATCATGCAGTTGAAAGTCTAACACGCCCGTTTTATGGATTAATTGAACCGGTGTTTCTTCCCAGTTAAAACTGGTCCGCAAGATAGGATAACTCGCCAGGGTATATTCCCAAGCACGTTGAAACCGCTCAATGTCTATCGCATGGGGGTAATCAATTAAAATCTGTACCCGATACGCATCATCCCCCGCATGACTTAAGGCATGATAAATAAAGCCTTGCTGCAAGGAATTGGCCGTATAAATGGCCTCAATATCATCCGTGTATAAACGATCGAACAAATCCAACGACAGTGGGATGTAAAAATCGCTAGGACTCGCTTGGCTTCGCCCTTCCTGCAGACATTGCATACAATGATTGACCAGGGTTTCCAAACGGCGTTTAAACGCCGTACTAAACTGGCTCAATTGTTTCTCATGCAGACGCGTATGGAAATCGAATTGCAAGACACCATCTATCACCAGACCATTGATATTAATCAGGTTGGCATCCTGATTCGACGCATCCATCGCTTCACCACTGCCCACATCGGCCAGCGACCAATCAGCATGATCAGAGTTGTCTTGTGCTCCAGAGCCATCAGCTTGTCCAGAGTCAAATATGCCTAAATAATTAAAGCTAATCGGTGGCAGTTTATATTGCTCGGTCGACCGCATTAAGGCGCCAAAACCAATCCCCTTATCCGGAATCGCACGCAGCATTTCCTTGGTGTGCCGAATAGCCATTGAGAGTTCGCTCTCATACTGCAAGCGAACCGGAAATAAAGTGGTAAACCAGCCCAAGGTTCGGGAGATATCTAACCTCGAATCAATGCTTTCACGACCATGTCCCTCAAGGGTAATTAAGTGCTCTGCATGACCACTTAAATCCATCAAAGCACCGGCTAATGCCGTGAGCAGTAAATCATTTATCTCACTCGCATAGGCCTGGTTGGCCTGATGCAATAAGTTTTGTGTAAGTGAGCTTGAGAAAGTCACCTTGGTTTCACTAAGCGTGTTTTCTGCCAACGGCAAGTGAGTATCACTAGCCGACTCCAATACCTCTGACCAGTAATGGTATTGGCTGGAATGTTGCTGCGCATAGTTCTCCACAGCAGTAACCCAATGACGATAGCTACTACTTTTCGACAGTAACTCGTGTCCGTTATACAAGCTCTGTAAGTCTTCGGCAATAATTCGCCAGGAAACGGCATCAATAATCAGATGGTGGGCGCTAAAAAAGACATACTGGGCCACCTCATGGTCAACCGTATATTGACTCACATAACCAATACTAAATAAGGGTTTCTCAGCATTAAACAGCTCATAATCACTTTGCCATTGCGTCAGCCTTTGGTTCACTTGTTCACGGCTTAAGCCTTGGGCATCCAGGAGATGCAGCTCCGGTGGTGCCATGTTTGCCTGATAGCTTTGCTCATAGCATGTGTTCCCCGTTTCGGCTGTCGCCTTCACTGCGGAAAAGCTGGCCCGCAAGATATCATGATGCGCCATTAACTTCGGTAAAATGGCCGCCAAACGTTGTGGGTCAAGGGCCGGTACCCTCAACATAAAACTTTGATTCCAATGCTGATAGGCAGGTAGTAAATCCGCGTCCAATTGGGCAAAAAACCACGCCTGCACGGGCAATAAGGCAAAGCTGCCGCTTAACACCCCCTGCTCCGCATCCGTCTGCGCTTGGGGCTCTGCCGAGGCCAACATCCGTTTCACGGTTTTGTGCATAAAGATGGCCTTCACCGATAAATGAAGGTCCATCCGACGCAATCGGGAACTCAGCTGGATACTTAAAATGGAATCCCCGCCAATACGGAAAAAGTCATCCTCTATCCCCACTTGTTTGATGTTCAACAAGTCGGCAATGACATCACAGACTTGCGCCTCTTGTTCATTACGCGGGGCCGTATAACCGCCACTACTAAAGCTCGGGGCCGGTAAGGCCCGGTAATCCAGCTTGCCATTGAGGGTGAGTTTAAATTCACTGACGCCAATTAATTGCGCCGGCTGCATATAATCGGGCAATTGCTGTTGCAGGCTGTCACGTAACGCTTCTTCATCAATACCGTCAACCAAGGCCGGGTCACGGGTATAGTACGCCACCAGTTGTTTATGCCCTTGCCAATCATGGGCCACCACCACGGCTTGAATAATTCCGGGGTATTGTTTGATTAGGGCTTCTATCTCTCCCGGTTCAATACGAAACCCACGAATTTTGACTTGCGTATCATTACGACCAATGTATTCGATATCCCCATTTTCTAATAGGCGCACCAAATCCCCGGTTTTATACATCCGCGTATGACCATTTTGCTTATCCAGTTCGGTCGCAAAAGGATTGTCCAGAAAACGTTCGCTAGTCAGTTGTTCACTATTCAAATAACCCCGTGCAACACCGGCGCCACCGACATATAACTCACCCACCAGACCCGGCGCTACCGGATTCAGCGATTTATCCAGAATATAGGTTTTACGCCCATTAATGGGGCGACCAATTGGCACACTGCCGCTAAAGGCTTGACGACAATTATAGGTCGTCGCAAACGTGGTGGTTTCCGTCGGACCATACCCATTGAGTAAATATTGCGGTCCATGAACATCCGCCGACAAGGCTTTTATTAAACCTGGGTCTAGCGCTTCCCCGCCGGTCAGTAAATAACGCAAGGATTGAAACAGGGTGTTATCACTCAAATACAAGGTATCAAACAGGGTCTTGGTTAGCCACAGAATCGACACGCCAAACTCATCTATCTGCCGTTTAAAACGACTCAAGTTGGCCAATAAGTCTTTGCTATTACCCGGTAAGACTAATTTCGCTCCATTCAGTAGCGGCCCCCAGATTTCCAACGTCGCCGCATCAAATACCGGTGACGCCAGTTGCATAAAACAATCCGAAGGTTGAATCGAAATATAGTTACTCCCTTTAACCAGTGAGGCAACAGCCGCGTGCTCAACCATTACCCCTTTCGGATGACCCGTGGTGCCGGAGGTATAAATTACATAGGCCAAATCATCCATCCGCCCACTGTCAGCAGGCGCTGTCGCCGGGGCTTGCCCCCAACTCTGCGACCGTTCATCCACATTCAGCAATAAACCCGTGAGTTGATGGCTGCTCATCATCTCCTGCAAGGCCTTTGCACGAGGCTCTCCAGTTAAGATAATTTCAGCCCCCGTATCTCCCAGAATATAAGCAATGCGTTCGGCCGGATAATCCGGATCTAACGGCACATACGCACCGCCCGCTTTTAATATCGCCAGGATCGAAACAATCATTTCCACACTGCGATCAAAATACAAAGCAATCAGGTGACCACGGGGCAGACTCACCCCATATCCTTGTTCATACAACTCACACAAATAATTCGCCAATTGATTCGAACGCCGGTCCAAGTCTGCGTAACTGACTTGTTCTACATCCGAAACCAACGCCGTAGCATGGGGATAACGCTTTACCTGCTCGCTAAACAGGGCTTGAATGGATATCAGCGGATAGGGTTGTTCAGTTTGGTTATAATCATAAATTAACGCATTGCGTTCTGATTCTTTGAGTAAACTAAACGATTTTAGGGGTACATTCAGATTTTCTTGAAGACTAGTCAAGATTCCTTTTAAGATTTTACTTAGGATCTGAATTTGTGCTTTGCTATAGGATTGCTTCCGATATTCAATACGAAGTTCGAGTTGCTCTTGCAAATCAAACTCAAAGTACAACTCGTATTTTACATGAGCGGGTAAACCTTCATTTTGAGTGATATACCATCGCTTATCACCAGCCATTTTTGGCTCTATTGTCATGAAAATATTGGGTAATTTTTCTACCGGATCATTATTTTGACGAAGTTGCTGTAAGACTTCGGCGTAAGGCAGTGTGCTATGTAGGCTTTGCTGCACATCAGCAAAAACTGTCTGTAACAAGTGAGTAAAATTTTTATCTTCTTCTATCTCAATGCAATTAATTTCATTGGCTAAGAAATTACCAAATACGGGTTCACTCAATGCAGAACGTAGAGATTTAACTCCCCCAACACAAATACTAGTTTCACCACTTATTTTATACAATAATAAATAGGTAATACCGAGTAATAAGGAGTAAAAACTAACCCCTTGCTGCTTGGCTAAATCACATAAACTCTTAGTATCCCTTGCCGAGATATATTCGGCAAGAAAAGCGCCTTCACTATCGCTACTATTATTTTCTAGTCCCTCATTAAAACACTCTTTACTTCCACCAAATAGTTCCAACGGATGCATTTGATCCAATAAAGGTTGTAAGTCCTGCCGAGGGGGCGACAATTGAATTGTTGAAGGCATTTTCGGAAGTATCACACCGATATCCTTTAACAGCATTTTAAGCTGCGGAACAAACAAATTATACATTGCATCACCATCAGCAATAAGATGGTGAAAAATTGCAGCTAATTTATATTCTGTTTCCCCAATTTGAAATAAAGCAAAACGATATAAAGGTCCCTGTTGTAGATCAAATGGTTGATTAAGTAATCGATTCAATTCTTGCCGATAAGCCTGTTGCGTGGCTATTTGATTAAACGTTACTATTTGAACAGTATTATCTAAAGTCGGCCCGGCAATAAAACTGCTATATTCTTGATCACAAAAACAACGCAAGATAAGATGATGATTAACCATACGAATAAGCGCTTGATTGATTACTCCTGTATCAATCCTATCATCTTTAAAATCAATACTGATATGCTCGTTATATAACACGTCATGACTGGTGAGCTGATGATTGACAATAAGCTGCTGCATCGGATTAAATGCCAGACTATTGATATCTATCACATTATCTGAATTTAATTCAGTTATTTGTCCAGAATCGATAAAATCAGCTAATTGTCTGATGGTCTGACAGGAAACAATATCCCTAACGGTGACAGTATAACCGGAACGACGCAACTGTACCGCAAGCTGAATACTAAGAATCGAATCCCCACCAATCGCAAAAAAATTATCATCGAGACTAACTTGCGGCAAGTCTAGAATTTCACCAACCCGATCACATAAAAACTGTTGTAGCGTATTTTCTGCTGCTTGATATTGCTCTGTTTGCCCTGATAATAATTTAAAATCAACTTCGGGTAATTTCGTTCTATCCAACTTTCCATTATGTGTCACTGCAAATCCGTCTAACTGCATAAACAGTCCCGGAACCATATAGTCCGGCAATTGTTTATTCAGCCAGTCGCGTAACTTTTGGTTGTCAATCATTTGTTCGGCAGTAAAATAGCCAATCAAATATTTTTGATCCACATGCTCTGCAACCTTCACTACACACTGTTTTATCGTTGAAAATTGCGTAATGGTATTTTCAATTTCTCCCAGCTCTATACGCAACCCTCGAATTTTTATCTGTGAGTCATTACGTCCCAAATATTCAATATTTCCGTCGCCAAGTAAGCGCACCATATCACCGGTTTTATATAAATATTGATGTCCGGCTAGTAGATCTTCGGCGATTAAATAGGGATTAGGTATAAAACGTTCCTGAGTCAATTCAGGACGATTTAGATAACCACGCGCCAATCCTGCACCACCGATGTATAATTCTCCAATATTACCAGCCATTACTTGATGCTTTTTATCATCGAGAATATATATTTTGGTATTTGCAATTGGCTTCCCGATAGGTACACTTTTGTGCATTTCGTTAAGTTGACTACAAGCAAAGAAAGTAGAATCGATAGTTGTCTCAGTGGGTCCGTATAAATTGTGTAATTGAGTCTGACTCTGTGCCATTAAAGAGAGCGAAAACTGTTCCACCGTTTTCAGTGATAAAGCCTCACCAGAACAAAAGACATAACGTAACTGAGTGGCTAGACATTGGTTCGTTGCAGTAAGATAATCCAGAAAAGATTGAAGCATTGAGGGTACAAAATGAAGGATGGTAACCGCTTGTGTTTTGATCAATTGTTCCAGTTCTTCAGGATATTTATGGCTCTCCGGAGGAGCAATAACAATACAAGCACCAAATAAATTAGCCCAAATTAATTCCCATACGGAGACATCAAATGTATAAGGTGTTTTTTGCAATATTCTGTCTTGAGCGGATATAGGATAGGTTTCTTGCATCCAAGCTATTCGATTAACCAAGGAACGATGCTCGATCATCACTCCTTTTGGTTTGCCGGTGGTCCCTGACGTGTAAATCACATAGGCGAGGTTTTCTGGATTTACTTGAGAAGACAAAGACGTTCGACTTTCTTTGTACCAGTCTGCTTGATCGATAGCAACACAGTGACTAAGCTGAAGAAACTTTGTAAGCTTATTTTGATACTGTGTTTGGCAACAAACAATTGGCGCACTTGTATCTTGTAAAATATAACTAATACGCTCTTCGGGATAATGTGGATCGATTGGTACATAAACAGCACCAGCCTTAAAAACTGCCAGTATGGTAATAATCATTTCCATACTTCGATCAAGCAGTAATGCCACTAATGTCTCTGCTGGTAGCTCATGCCCGTACTCAGCCTGGTATCGTGCTTGCAGATAATGAGCTAGTTGGTTTGATCTTTCATCCAGTTCTCGGTATGTTAAACACTGATCTTGAAAAATCAGTGCAATCGCATCCGGAGTACGTTGAACCTGTTCTATAAACAGTTGATGAATTGTAGAATCTGAGTAGTGGTTATCAGTTTTATTTATTATATTTTCTTGGACTATCATTCATGAACCGGTATTTTTAATTTTCTAGGTTCAAGGTGAAATTGTACTACCAATAATTAATTTTAAAAATTAAAGTCACATATTTAAAATTATTAAGATTTAGCACAATTCCCCCCCATTATTCCTAAAGTAAAGAACGTCAATTATCCGTATTTTTTATTTTCATTTTTTTCTAAAGCCTATTAAAAACCTTAAATACGGATAATACTAGGTACTGATATTTTTTTTCAGTAAATATATTTATAGTTGATCCTTTACCATATTGATAATATCTGTAAGTACATAAGAGGCCACCAAAGGAGCATAAGCATTAGCCTGTTCACTACCTAAATCTCCTGTTCCATTCATTAGCAACACCATATCGGTATTTCCATATCTTGCCACCCAGGAGCCATATGGTGGCAAATAACCGTCATGACCTAATATTTCAATTTTAGTACCATCATAGGTTTGTGAATAGGTCATCGAGCCCAGGCCGTAACTATGAATACCTGCATTATCTGCGACTGGCTGCTGGGCGAATTGTTTGGCATGTAATTCATCACTGAGTAAGTAACCATTAGTATATGCCTGAGACCAAATTAACAAATCATTTATATTAGAAATCATCCCACCGGCAGACCAAGCCATAAGTGGATTTAGATAAAAAGTATTATTCAAGAGCATATATGATGGATTACCATCGAGATCATAAACCTTGTCGTAATTATAACCATAGGCAAATGGGACCGGCATATTTAAATCGGTAGCTAGATAGGTATGATGCAAATTTAGAGGTTGCAGAATATGCTGTGATAAGGCTTCGGGATAGGACATACCGGTTACTTTTTCAATCATCATGCCTAATATCATATAATTTCCATTGTTATATAAGAACTCTGTATCCGGATCTGAATACTTTGAGTTACTATAAGCTATAACATCGGCTGGATTACTAAAGACATATCCTGAATCACCCAAAACATAAGTATTATAAAAATCTAGATTAGCCAGGTATTTTGCCAAACCACTCCTCATTTCCAGTAAATTCTCTACGGTAATAATATCACCCATAACCATTCCTAGTTCTGGGACAAGACTGTTTATCGTATCATCAAGCGATAATTTTCCCTGATCAACCAACATTAAGGTTAGGGTTGAAGTAAATGTTTTAGTAATACTACCGATGCGAAAATAAAGATCGGTTGTCATTTCCGTCTTATTTTCAAAAACAGAATAACCCGTTGATCCTTTCCATAGTTTTCCATCTTCAGTTCTCACTAACAATACGGCACCAATACCTTTATTGTTTTCTACTGCCGTTTTCAATGCATTATCCAGCCCTTGTGCTAATTCATCACTTACCGTATTAGTACCGGTATTATCGGGACATTCGGTTAAACTTAGATAATCCTTGATTAAGCCAAGAGAGGTAATCTCGGAACCCAATTTGGGCGCATAATAAAAAACCTGCTCACCGGATGAAGCCAGGTAGGAATCCGTTTTCGGGTAATATTTATACTGATAAATGTCTGATGTGCCGGTGGTAGCACCGAGAGATGGGAAATAAGTCGGACATTTGCTTTCTGCCCAGGAAAAAAGTTGTTTTGAATCAACTTCTTCGGCAACGGCATTCATACTAATGAGAGTGTAACTGAGCAATAGAATAATAAACTTCATGGTATTAACTCTTAATTGAATTGAATTGGATAGGATTACATGCATACTTATATTTTCCCCATTTAAAAGTGACACTCTTAACAAATAGCACTCATCAATGAAAGAAACAAGCTACAGTTTATTTTTTTAATTATACTAATCTTTTTCTACATCAAATACAACACCATTAAACAACCAAAACATAACAATGAAAAAAACAAGTAGCAACCCACTTATATTGACAAACATCCCATATATAACATACATTTACAATATATTAAGTAGGATTATTGGATACATATACTTTCTTTTCAATACATCAATAAATTAGAAAAATAGTTATATATTCGAACTTTTAAATTTTTATCGCAGTCGCTGCGTTTTCTAGGTTTAAGACTCACGGATCCATTGGATAAATTTGCTTACCAAGTGGTAAAATTCCTTTTTTATCGGAAGTTTAAAACTCAGGAAGAGAAGTCAGAATTTTGAAATTAATATCCTTATCTAATGCCTGCGTAGAAGACACTAATAAGCCGACCTCAAACCTAGAGTTTACAATTGCATTGGCCAGATCACTTAAAGCATTGAAATACGCTGCTGCTGCATCATCAAGACGATCTTGTAAAGTTAATAAGGTATTAATATCATTTAAATCATCAATACTATGTTGGCTAACCAAAGTCTGCATGGAAGTTACGTAGGATTTTAAGGATTTGTCGGCTTCAATTGCCTTATTTCTGCTAGTAATTAAAACACTGGCATCATTATGTATACTTAACTTTACTTGCCGAATTGCTTCATTTAGTTGTAATTTAGCGATTTCTTTAGCTGCAAAACTCGAATTATAAACTCCTTTGGCGGCATCATTACCAAGTGGATAATTCAAGACTAGAGCCCCCGAGTAGGCCGGAGTTCTGACCTTATAATAGACAGCCCGCCATGCATCGTGAGCACTATTCCCATAACTAAAACCTTCGGTACCATAACCAAAAGATAAATTCAAACTGGGATCGAGATCATTTTTTGCACGAGCCAATAGCGTTTGTGCCGATTCCACACGAATTTTAAGAGCCTGGATATCTTTGCGATTTTGCAATGCAATTTGTGTCCAACTATCTGTCATCGCAAGCATATTTAAATTTTTCAGTTCTTCACGCCAATGTTTTGGAAAACCTTCAATATCTGGTTTACCTAATTTTGCCATAGCACTAGCTTGAGTCCCCATAGCACTCGCTAAAGCAATTGCAGATGCTTGCATTACCTTCTTAGACTCAATCAAACGACTCTGTTTTTCAGCTCTATAACCAGCTAATAATTTATTATCAGTATTACTTGCTTTTCGATGCCAAGTATCAACCGTTTCCTTGGCTTTAGTAAGATAAGCATTAATAGAATAAGCCGCGACATAATCCCAGTAACGATTTACTGTGGTTAAAATGGTTTGAGCGACAAGGTGTTTATAGTCAGCTTCTGTTGCACGACGCTCATACCCCGCTGCAACCTCTGCAGCTGCCGAAGAGACCTTCCCAGAACCTTTTAGCAGCGGTATATCTACCTTAAAATTAAATTGGGTAGTGTTAGTTGTCGGAATTGCAACACCAAGCGGATCAGGAATACGGTGATCGAGTTGAGTCATTACATAGGAAAGGCTAGCAGAAATTCCATTGCGAAATTTTTTACTGACTGAAGTACTTAGCGTGTGGACATCCTGATCCAGAAGTGTTCTTGGGTAGTCAGCATTTGCTGCCACTGGCAAACCTAACTCATAGGGTGATTTTGTTATCAGAGACGAATCGCTTTGAGCTGAAAACGATAAATTAACATCGAACGCACCTGCCTGAGTTTTTTCTGAAGCTTTAGCAATATCAACAGATAATTCTTTGAGTTTGATATTCAGAGAATCCTGCAAGGTAGACTTAACAGCCTGATAGAGACTAAGTTGTCCCTTTTTTTGCTGAACATCCGCATATAATACTCCACAACACGAAAGCAAAATAAACAAACTCACCAAGCGCTGGCTTTTATGTTTTATCTTCATCCTAAAAATCATGAATCTTTATTTTTTTTAGAATCAGAGACCATAACCAACAATAAACCAATTAACGGCGTAAGCATAATTGATGCGAAAAAATAGCCCCAAAAGCCCATTTTCCGGTGCCTGCCAGAATATCCGATGATTGCACTGATTAAAATCAGAGCAACAATTATTAATATCATTGCCACACATTTTCCTCTTTCTAGTTTTTTATCCCAAGGGATTATTTTTTTTAAAACGAGTCCGCTAAGTAATATTTCACCAAGCAATAATTTGCCAAACTATATTTTTTCGCACTGATGCCATTCCACTATACTGTGACAGTACCGTTTTGTAACTAAGACTTTGTCCTATCTATTAATTTAAATATCCCTTGCTGCAATTCTTTAAATATTATCTTATGATTTTTCAATTCACCACGTTGATTAAATTGGTATTGTCCATTAGCCCCTGTCCAGTCCGTCATATAACGTAAACTCGATGCCAGCTCGAATGGTAAACTGGAACCTGTCAAATGAACATTGCGTGCTATCAGATTAACGGCATCATAAGCAAGCGATGCCTGTAAGTCAGGGTGAATCCCATATTTATCCTGGTATAAACGAACAAATTTTTCACTTTCCTTTGATTTTGTCATTGGATTAAAAACTGAAGGTATAATCATTCCGTTTGTTTTAATGCCAGATACCTTAATAAATTGTTCTGATTCCAAAGCATTGGTACCGATAAAATTAAAGGCATGTCCCATTAGCTGAGTCTGAGTCATTATCTGGGCTGCTGACTCAGGCCAATCGGTAACAAGATATACGGCATCTATTTTATGATTCGTCATTGCCGAAATTATATCAGCAAAATCATTACGTCTTCGAAAAAAGCTTTTGGAATAAACCACTTTGATTCCATGTTTTACAGCACTTTCATAAAATGCCCTGGCCAATTCTTCGGAGGATTCATTTTGCCCAATCAAAACAGCCACGTTTTGATAAGACTGCTTAGCACAGAATTTTGCAGTTTCCTCGGCTAACATCGCGTTATTGGGTAACAATCTGAAATTTAGTTTCATATTCTCACGTAACACGTTGACATTGGATGCTGCCGTCACAAAATGCAACATGCCTGCCCTCTCGTATGTTTGAGCAATTAACTTATTATTCGGACTTTTTTGTCCATCAATCGCAGCAATCACCGATTTCATATTGCGAATTGTATCCGACAATGCCAGCGAGGAATCCGCATCATTTTTTGAGGATTTTAGAATAAGCCGAATCTTTCTTCCAGCAGTCGAACCTTGAGCATTTAATACATCTGCAGCCAGTTCGGCGCCATTATGGATTGCCGAATTGTCCAAATCACTGCCTACAACGGCTATATCTAAATAGGTTTCGCGGTACAAATAAGTATTACTTTGATACCATTTTTGCTGTAAATCAACTCCTGCAAATAAAAATAGTTGTTGCAATAGATTATAGTCACGATACTCTAGTATCCCGCTATACCATTTATTTTGTTCATAAATTTCTTGGCAATAACTGACTATATTTTGATGACTCTGACAAAGGTGCTTATGAGTCGGATAACTATTTTCGGCAAGGAATGGTTTACATTTTTGATGTTTATCCGGAAAAAAATGGCAATCTTTATCCGTTTCTAAAAATGCTTCACACATCACATTATTGGTTGGAAAAGAATCCGTCAAAGCATAAGTCCTACACGATGAAATCTCATCTTGTAGACTTGAGTATTCCGTTCTTAATTTCGAAAGTTGCTCAAAACTTTCGCTACAGCCACCAGACAGCAAAATCATACCTAGTGCCAGAGTTCGCAGACTAAACTGACACCAATTTAAACGCAGCCAGTTTTGCCAGGCATAGCCATAACTGCTGCAAATAGTTGTTAGTAGACAAGTCACAAATCGGACTTGTTTCTTGTAATATATGAAAACGGCAAATAGACCGCTATACAGTAACATAAGCCCCCGCATTACTGATTACCAAGAATGATGGGTAAGCCACCTTCACCAGAACCAATAACCACTACTTTAGAATTTTCTGATTTAGATAGGGCCAAAGTTGCCTGTACACCCTGCCATTTAATCAGTTCATTCGTCAGAGTTGTAGTAATAACCTTTTGATATTCCTTAATACCATTTGCTTCAATCTTTTTTCTGGCAGCTTCTTTTTTTGCAACCTCCAAGGTAAAGTCATATTTTTTTAGTTTTTCCTGTTCCACCAATTTACTCTCAATCGCCTCTTTGACTGGTTTGGGCAATTCTATACTACGAATTATAATATCCTTGACTACAACATAGTGCCGACTTGTTTCTTCGATCGCCATATTCAATATTTTAGTCAATACACCTTCTTTATTGGTATAGACATCTTCTGGCTCCAACTCACCAGTTTTAATCCTAATTACGGATTCTATTTGCGGTAATAAAATCCGGTCGACATATTCAGTACCGACTCGCTGGTGCAACAGACCTAGCATTTCATATTCTGGGTGATAACGAATAGCCAGTTTTAATGTAATGGGCAGACCTTTATTGGTTAATACGGTCATATCATGTTTAATGGTCTGAATCCTTACCGAATAAACATGCATCGTATTCCATGGCAAGACAAAGTGCAGGCGTTCAGGATAAACATAGTCAATTTGTGTCCCCTTATTAGCCATACCAAAACTAAAACGCCGATATAATACGCCAGCTTCACCCGAATTAATCGTAACCAACATATCCCGAGCAAAGAACACGACTATCAATAATATAATCATGCTCATAACAATAAGTAACGGAAACTGATCTTTGAACCAGTGCTTTAAGCGTTTCGTAATTGGTTTTTTTTCAGACATTTGAGTTACTGAAATTTCCTTAAATTTGAAATTATATTTTTAATCAATAAAAACAATTAGATAAATATAAATCAGTTTGTTTTCACGATATCATTTATGATTTGTAAATTATTGATTATAAGGGGAAACAATGTTTTTTTGCATTGTACCTAATATTCTTAGTCAAATACAACAAAATAAAACCCCATAAAATTAATCCTTACTAAGTGCCGTAGCATGGGAGAATGTTTCATAAATCTTTGGCAAGGAAATATTTCTTTTTTTAAGTGCTTCCTTACTGAAAGATACGACATATTGTTTGTTGACCAAGACTTCTATCTGACCCGCTGGGATTTTTTCAGATATAATTTGCTCAGCCAAATTCGCTGCCACTTCTCCTTGTTCTATGCCAGAAGCTCCGATTGATAACATTGCTCCATCCTCAACATTAAACATATTAACTCCAATTACAGGAATAGGTGAATTGGCCTCTGTCCAACTCATGACACTTTTGGGATCAACCAAGCGAGAGTCAATACTGGAAACGGATAATTTTCGATAATTAGCAACCATTATATAATCAGCTAAATGACTATTTTGTATAATTATTTGCTTCCAGTCTTCAAAGTTTTTAGCCTCAATAGATCCAATATAATCAATGGGTTCCCATTTAAAACTATCAATATAAACACGTTCTATTTGCAAAGTTGTAGAAGGATCTAATACATATAAGAGCCGGGGCTGTAATTCCTTTTCTGCTCCTATTGCATTCGAAGGCTTTTTCTTACTATAGGTTTTCTCTCTTTCTATAGTTTGTATGATTTCTTTTACCGCATCTAATTGTTTGTATTCATAAATACCCGTGACATTTTTCGAATCAATATAACCATAGGGTTCTACGGAAAAATTAACACCTGCAAATACAATATTAACATTCGGATCATCGACAAAATATTTCCCCACATACTTTTGTGCATTGTCGTCTATTGCTATCAATATGTCTGGTCTGGCTTGACGAACAGCTTGCCTTGCAAGGGCACCTGCTTTTTCTAGCATGGAAGGTTGAGAGTGTTTTTTAGTATCCATATAGTACCAATTCACTTCAAAATCCTGCCAATCGTCAATAACCCGATTTAATCCAATATTCACTTCTCGAGTCCAAACATACTCTGGATCATAACTATGTAATATCATTACTCTGGGTTTTTGGGCATGGCGCACGGCAGCGATAATAATCAACCCGACTAAAACCATCATTGCTAGCCACGATACTACTTTAGTTTGACTCATAATAGACCTGTAACTTGCCAAAATGGGATGGATAAATAAATGGCTATCATTCTTAGAAACCAGAGAATCGTTTGGAATCTCTTCATTTTCACATAATTAGTGAGCATATTTCCTGTGTTAATTTCTTCCCCTAAATAACCTTTCGAGTTAATCTCAAACCGATACGTGGAAGCAAATAGCAAAATTATAAAACCGAATAACCAAGGGTTAATACCCGCATGAGCTGCCAATGGAAAAAGGATAAAGGAAAAAATCAAAGTGACAACCGATATGGACATTATTTTTCTTGCCATCACAATCAACACTGCCAAAATAAAAATTGATAATGTAAATTGCTGAGCCATAAATTGACTTAACCAGTTTAACTGACTAGCCATTGCCAAATCCAGTTGCAAATATTTCATCACTGAAAATAAGCCTAATACACTAGCAAATAAAAGTAAAAATCCCCAATTTATTTTGGAAATATAATCTTTCCAATCTCTACCCGAAATAGTGAGCAAAACGATAAAGACGCCCAAAAACACATGTGACAGTGGCTGTTGATGCAAGTTTTGGGTTAAGATACTGACGAATAACATGGCAATTGCCATTAATGCCACCCATTCTGCCGAACTAAAAGGTCCTGGAGATTGAAAGTATTCACTCATCGCTTTTTCATTGGGATTAACTTTTTGCTGCGGTTGTAAATACCAATAGGTCGCCATCAGATAAAGTACAAACATCATTAAAGCCGTTACCGAACATGCATAAAGCCAAAAAGTAAAGGTAAACAGTGATTGATTTTGTATAGAAAGAAAAGCCAAAACAATAAGATTTGCTGGAGCGGCACTTAATAGTATTGGCGAAAAGTAATGTACGGCATCTCGAGCTGTTGTTGTCCACATCAAGTTGTTTTTTTGCCGCCCAGATTCTTCTGGTATTTCAACTATCGAGGAGATTATAGGCCATACTATTTTTTCACGTTTATTTTCATTAAACGTAAATGATTGATACAAAAAACCCACGATTAATACGGCCCATTGCTGATAGATGCTATTAAGTGGTATATGGCGTAATAAAAACATCCCTGTACGTAACACAAGCCCCGACTGCACGACTGCAATACCAATTCCCATTAAACTCAATGCAAGAATAAATATAGAAGAGGAAAATCCTGATAAGGTAATATTTTCTGGTGCTAATTCAAAGAGTAAGAGCATAAGCAAAGCAAATAGAGCCGGTAAAAAATCCGGGACTCGGGCAAATAACCATAATGTCACACTGCCTGAACAAATCGCACAAAAAATAGAGCTACGTTCATCTACCCCATTTAAATTAAGCACACTATATACCGACAAGGGAATAAATAATAACAATAACCAACTAAAACTGTTTTTTGCTACAAGGTTTTTAATTGGTTTTATTACACTTATATTCAAATAACAATCCTCATGTGGTTTAATCGTTAAAATCTGTTCGAGGTGGAAAGGCCTTTATAGCAGTAACAAGAAACGATTCGGTTTCCTTAATTAATATTTCACAGCCATATTTCATTTCCTGAAAGTCGCAATAAAGTTGCTTATCAAACTTTGTGAAATGCAACTCCCGACAATCTATAAAACTACCGCTGACCTTAGATAAGGCCTTAACTGCACACTCTTTTAAACTAAACAAAACCATTTCTGGTTGCGGATGTTCTGTTAGGGACGCGATTAATTGTAATTCATCTTCATCATAAGTAAACAAGTATGCCAGATCTGTCAATGTATTTTTTTCAGCATACAAGTTTATTAAGTCAACACCAATGTTCATCCACGGCACTTTACTATCCAAAATGACTACCGCTACTGACAAATTAATATCATGACTGATAGTACCAATGACACCCGAAGGCCATAGGGGTTGATGTAACTCACCGACGCCAATAAATGGACAATGAATATTCAGCATTTTTAACGCCTGATGGGCACACCAACGCCCGCTAGAAAACTCTTGTCTTCTTTTTTCTACAGCTTCAGAGACAATTTCCTTTTCTAATTCGGGAATAGGATAGGCATCAATTGTCGCTATCTGAACGGCTGCCGTAGGCGAAAAAAAACCCTCCAGTGCGGATTGTATTATATCCTTATCCTTATGATTAAAAATACCCGCTCTCCCCCAACCTTAGTCACCCTGCATCCAAACTGTGAGTCAATATCCATCATACATCAAATTTAACTATAAGAATAGATTTAGATTTAACCACTGGGAAGACTTAAAGCTAATCTACAAAACCATTAAAGTTGTTTTTAACTAAATGACAAGCAATATATAATTCAATAAATGCAAATATCAAAAACAAACTTAATGATTCTTCATAACAGCTGTACCAAAATTTACTAGAATTAAGTAAAAAAATAACATAGTATAAAGTTCATGATGTCAACAATTGAATGTCTCACCAATATAAAATTAAAAAATATTATCAACCCGTTAATACTGCTATTCGGTAAATTTGTAATTGCATCTATCCAATCTATTTTACATAGACTTGAGCATTATACAAAATGGCTGACGATAGCTTTATTGGCGCTTATAGTACCGCTAGTCTCTGCTGATGATTTACCCTTACCCGTGCAAATTGATATACAAACTAAAATTATCCATAATTTAGTAAAAAATCAAGAATGTGGTCTAGCAATTGAGCATATAAAGCAATTACAGCAACTCACTCCTAAATTAGATTTACCAATACTATATTATCAAGGGGATTGTTATTTTAAGCTGAGAGATTTGGACAATGCGTTACAGTCTTTGAAAACTTATTTAGCCTATGGAAAAAATGCAGATAGCAATTATCAGCAGGCATTAAAAACTTATATTCTAATTGAACAAAACCTGCATCAACAAAAAAAAATCGCAGAACAAAAAAAACTTCTATTGCAATCGCAACAAAAACAGGAACAACAAAAACGGCAACATGCCAAAGAAATCCAACGACAACAACAAGATTTGATTGCAAAACTGCAATGGCCGATGATAAAAATTGAGCCTGGTTGCTTTTATATGGGATCACTGGAAAATATAGAAGAACAACCCATGCATCGGGTGTGTTTGGACAGTACCTATGCCATTGGACAATACGAAGTTACTCAACAACAATGGCAAGCCGTAATGCAAAACAAACTAACTGGCTTTAATCCTAATCAAACCAACTCTTGCACTAAAAAAAATTGTGCCGTAACTTCGGTTAGCTGGCCAGCAATACAAATTTTCATTCGTAAACTCAATCAATTAAGCCAAAAACACTATCGTTTGCCCACTGAAGCAGAATGGGAATATGCTTGTCGAAACCTTGGTAAAAACCAGCGTAGTTGTAACGAATCCAGCTTAGATGCTATTTTCAGGTCTTATAATAATAATTTAAGAATCTTGAAACCGGTAAATCAAACCTTCCCAAACCTTATTGACATCTATGGTATGAACGGAAATGTGACAGAATGGGTTCAGGATTATTTTAGTGATAGCTATTATGCAAATAGCCCACTTAACAATCCACAAGGACCGAATAGAGGGACAACTCGGGTAATACGTAGTGGGTGCTGTTATACCTATGATAATAGAACCAATATAAATCGTTTTGGCCAAAAACCAATCTACTTTGATGATTCGCTCGGATTCCGTCTGGTCCAAGATTTATAAGAATTTATTTCCTCTCATTACCCAAATCATATGACTACTCAATTGCCTTTAATAATCGATTAAATGCATTATAACTTTACCTAAACTCTATAAAAAATACAATTTGGACCAATATAGAAAAAATAAACAACATTGCTGCTATTACAATATTTTGAGTATAATGGCGATTTTAACTGATCAATATTAATTCCATGAGCATCCAAATTAAATCTGCTGAAGAAATCGAAAAAATGCGTGTCGCCGGTCGTTTGGCTGCGGACGTACTGGACATGATTGAACCCTATATTAAACCTGGTGTCAGTACTGAAGAATTGAATACAATCTGTCATGACTTTATGGTCAATGAACAACAGGTTATCCCTGCTCCTCTAAACTACCATGGTTTTCCCAAATCCATTTGTACTTCAGTGAATCACCAAGTTTGCCATGGCATTCCCAGTGATAAAAAATTAAAAAAAGGCGATATTGTCAATGTCGATATTACCGTGATTAAAGACGGATATCATGGTGATACCAGCCGTATGTTTGGGGTTGGAAAAACCTCAGTTGCAGCCGATCGAATTATGCAACTCAGTCGCGAATGTTTAAACATTGGTATCGAACTGGTCAAACCTGGAACCCACTTAGGTGATATAGGCCATGCTATTCAAACTTATGCCGAAAAGAACAATTGTTCAGTCGTACAAGAATATTGTGGTCATGGAATTGGCGTCGCATTTCATGAAGAGCCTCAAGTTTTACATTATGGGAAGAAAAATACCGGTGTAGTTATAGAGCCTGGCATGACCTTTACCATCGAGCCTATGATCAATATTGGCAAACGACATATTCGAGTGCTACCCGATAATTGGACCGTCATTACCAAAGATCGTAGTTTATCCGCACAATGGGAACACACCATACTAGTGACTAAGTCCGGTTATGAAATATTAACCTTGGGCGCAAAGGATAGAGATTAATGCAAACCTATACCTCTTTAGATCCTCTCTTAGATATCGAACAGCTAAAAAAAGATTTTCACTCTCAATCCTCTCCCATAAAGGTCTTAAAAGAAGCACTCAAAACAATTCATGACGATCAAATTAACCAATTTGAAAATAATCGCAATATCGTTCACTTGGTTCATGAGCGTTCATTTGCCATTGATAGTATTCTTGAGCTGTGCTGGAACTATTATGGCCTCGACAAATTTGCTGCCGCTTTAATTGCGGTGGGAGGCTATGGTCGACGAGAATTACATCCCTACAGTGATGTCGATATTTTAATCCTACATAACGGCGAACTATCTTTAGATAATGACGGGACAGAATTTGCCGAAAAACTTCAAGAATTTATTACCCTAATCTGGGATATCGGTCTGGATTTAGGGCAATCAGTCCGCACTATTGAAGAATCGGTCAAAGAAGCCATTAGCGACCTAACCATTATTAGTAACCTCATAGAATCCCGTTATATTTCCGGAGATATCAATCTATTTCTCAATCTTAAAAAAGAGATTGAACCGGATAAGATATGGGATACTAAGAAATTTGTTGAAGCAAAAATTGCAGAACAAACCAATCGCCATCAAAAATTTAATGACACCGCCTATAATTTAGAGCCCAATATTAAAGAAGGTCCGGGTGGTTTAAGAGATATTCAAATTATTGGCTGGGTGGCAAAACGGCATTTTAAAGCGGAAACGCTAAAAGAGTTAGTTACCTACAAATTTCTTACCGCTGCAGAGTATGAACAATTAGAAAAAGGCCAGTCTTTTTTATGGAAAATCCGCTTTGCCTTGCACACCTTACGCAAGCGTAGAGAGGATAGACTATTATTCGACTATCAACGCGAATTAGCCAGTCAATTCGGTTATAAAGATGCCAATGGTAAGCTTGCAGTCGAATATTTTATGCGCGACTATTATAAAAACATTATGGAATTAGAGCGTCTCAATGAAATATTATTGCAGTATTTCAATGAGGTCATCCTCTACAAAGATGAAAGTGCTCGGACCGAAAAAATAAATCGTCGTTTTTTAATTTATAAAGGTTATATTGCCACTACCAGCCCCGATATTTTTAAATATTATCCCTTTGCACTTCTTGAAATTTTTCTATTAATGGCCGAAAACCCCCAAATTAAAGGAGTTCGCGCCAGTACCATTCGCCAGATTCGAGCCCATCGTTATTTAATTGATGATACCTTTCGAAAAGACATCCGTTGTCGTTCCTTATTTATCGAAATACTGCGCCAAAAAACCGGCATTACCCATCAAATGCGACGTATGAACCGTTACGGCGTATTAGCTGAATATATTCCAGCATTTAAAGCTATTGTTGGTCAAATGCAACATGATTTGTATCATGCCTATACGGTCGATGAACACACTCTAAAAGTATTACGCAACGCACGCCGTATCGGTATCGAAAAACACGCCCATGAACTGCCCATGGCGAGCAAGATTTTTAAGACTTTACCAAAGCCAGAAGTTATCTACCTAGCCTCCCTCTTCCATGATATTGGCAAAGGCCGGGGCGGCGATCATTCAACTCTGGGCGCTGAAGATACAGAACAATTTTGTCAATTACATGAACTAACTCATTCCGATACCCGGATGATAACGTGGTTGGTTCAAAATCACCTAATCATGTCTACCACGGCACAAAAGAAAGACTTAGGCGATCCCCAAGTTATCCATAGCTTTGCCCTGAAAATGGGCGATAAAGTGCACCTCGATTATCTCTATATACTGACTGTTTCAGATATTCGTGCCACTAGTCCCAAGGTTTGGAATGCCTGGAAAGATTCACTGCTTATCGAACTTTATAATCTGACCTTAGAAGCCCTTGGCCAAGGTTTAGACAATCCCATTGAACAAATTGAGAAGATCCGTCGTACCAAAAAAGCCGTTCAAGAACTAATGACTCAAAATGACTTTACTGAAGATCAATTAACCGAATTATGGCGCCATCTCCCCAAGGATTATTTTTTACAAAACAATAGCCAGGAAATTGCTAGTCATAGCGAAAGCATTATTAAGCATTCGGACAATACCGATCCTTTAATTACAGTACGTGATTTGGAAGAACGAGGCAGCACGGAAATCTTTATTTACATGCCGAATAAATCCCATGTTTTTGCCCTAGTAACCTCCATCTTGTCGCAAATGGCCTTAAATGTAACCGAAGCCAAAACTTATCGAACTTCTTCCGATCATATTATCCACACTTATCATATTCTGGATATTCGTGATGAAGTAATAACCGATGATGAACGCATAGGACAAATTACCGAAGCCCTATATAAAGAGCTGTCCGTTGACGAAGAATTTAATCAAGAAAATAGCTTTTACAATTTGCCTAGAACCCTAAAACAGTTCGCTATGGCAACGGAAGTCGATTTTAGTGAGGATTTGGAAAACAACTGGACCATTATGAATATTACTGCCTCAAATCGTCCTTTTTTATTATCCAAAATCGGCCATGTATTGATTAAACATGATGTACATCTCGTCAATGCACGCATATCAACCTTTGGTGAAAAAGTCGAAGATGTGTTTTATATTAGTGATTTAAATAATCAAATGATTACAGATTTTGAAAAACTCAAAGAATTGAAAAAATCGATTATAAACACCTTAGATGAAACCAAATAATCCAAGAAAAAAATAACTATTTAACACGAGTAAAACACTTGTTTGTGTTAACTTGTGTTAAATAGTGCCAATTTCTAATAAATTTGACCTTGTCGTTATTTTTATTGACGATCAAACTAAACTTTAAATTGCCAATGTCCAGATTAATACAATCGCTGTAATCGCTGACAGTAAAACGATTGCTGCAAAAGTACAATTTACGCAAAACTTACCCAATACATTCATTTTAATCTCCCCCTTTAATTAAATATTTTTTACAATTGAACTTCCAATCTTTTTCTCGATTGATGAATAGACGGTATAAGTAAAGCACAATAACCATAGTAAATGTAACATTATTAAAATCTTTTGTAGAATTATTTTTTTAGATTGAGGATTTTAATTGTGGAAAACTAAGATAAGTAATATCAATTATTATATTACGAGTAATGCTTGCTCCCAGTGAAACGGAAGCCCCTACCTCAACTAAAGAACTCGAGGGACTGACCAATTCTGCTTTACACTTAATCGACTAAGCTACCGGGCGAAAAAGACCAAAACCATTGAACCACAGAGCACACAGAATACACAGAAAAAAGAGCAAAAGAACAGGTGATAAAATAGATTCTGCTGGAAGACCATGTCATTTTATGAGCAGCTTTTTGGGTTTTAAAGGGGTCAAGAAAAGATGTTGAGTTGAATTAGAGTGTTTGTCTAATGGAAGGAGAGGCTCGCGTACCCTTCTACGAGAGACTGCAAGGAAAGTTCTGGTTGTATTCTCTCCATTAAAAATGGAAAATGAAAGTCAAAACCCTATAAAAGAAAGCTCTTCTTCAGTGGTCTATTGTTTTTCTCTTAATTTTCCCTTTTCAATTTTGCATTTTCCATTGCTCTTATTAGATCTCTATATCTTTCGCCACCGGCCAAGCCCTAAGCACGGAATTCACCAGCGTCGCCAATGGTATGGCAAAAAACACGCCCCAAAATCCCCATAATCCACCAAAAAACAACACTGCCACAATAATTGCCACGGGATGGATATTCACCACTTCAGAAAACAATAAGGGAACAATTACATTACCATCAATCCCTTGAATAATGGCATAAACCGCCATTAACCATGCAAATTCCGAAGACCAGCCCCACTGGAAAAAGGCAATCACCGCTACCGGAATAGTGACTACCGTAGCTCCGATATAAGGCACGACTACCGATAAGCCGACTAAGGAGGCTAATAATAAGGAATATTTTAGACCTAAAAAGGCAAACGCTATATAAGAGCTAACACCAACTATCATAATCTCCCAGAATTTACCCCGTACATAATTACCGATTTGTAGATCCATTTCATTCCAAACACCGCGCGACAATTGTCGTTCGGCGGGTAAAAAAGCGGTAAACCAGGCTAAAATCTGGTTTTTATCTTTTAAAAAGAAAAACACCATTAGAGGGACCAGGATTAAATAAATAATGATGGTAATGGTATTTTGTAAAGAATTTAGTGAAAAGGTCAGTGCATCTTTACCTAGAACGGTGACTTCGGATTGGATAAAGTTAATAATTTCCAAAACATGATTTTCTGAAACAAAGCTGTATTTATCCGGTAGGGTCAATAGCAGTTGTCGGCCTTGTTCTATATAGTAGGGAGTCTCTTTAATCAGTTGGGTGGCCTGTTCCCATAGCAATGGCGTAAAGACAAAGATAGAGATCAGTAAAACTGTTAGAAAGGTTAAAAAGACACAAATGACGACAATCAACCGTTTGGGAAAATGACGACAGATTTTAGTTACCACCCCCTCCATTAAATATGCTAACACCACTGCTGCAAAGACAGGTGCTAGTATGTGATTGAAGTAGATAATAATGGCGAGAATCGCCAAGAGAAATAAAACTAGGAATACAATTTGTGGATCGGAGAAATAACGTTTAAACCAGTTACTAATAAGATTTAACATAGGCTATTTATCCGCTAAATATTTTTCGTAATGCTTTAGAAAGATGTCTTCTAATTCATCAATAACTTCCAGAGCTTTCCTGCCATGTAGCATGTGTTGAGTCATTAAATTGGCTGCTTCATCTAATACTCCAGACTTATTAATCATAGGATAATTTGCCGATAAGCGCTTTATGGCTGCGACCACTTTTTCTTCCTTGGGGCGTTCAATACCCAGGGGTGTATCTGATATGACACTTTTTTCAGCCGCACCTTCCCCATTACTCGCTAAAAATTTCGCGAATGATAGCAAAGTTTGTTGCTCTTGCTTACTAAGTTCTTGAAGTAAGCCGACTAGTTGTTTTTCTATTTTTGTCATACTGTTATTGTGCCGTTTTAATCCGAGCCATTATATCCCCTTTTGCCTGTTCAATAATAGAATCTCGGTCAAGAGAATCCAATATTTTTTGCACTGCACGCTTGGGACCTTGTTCCCCCCAGGATTTCCCTTGTTTAAAATATAATTCTGCGGCTTGTCCAACAATATAAGTCCCATAATAAGCTACCGCACCTTGAGCGGTTGCCGTTAGTATGGTTGATAAACCACCACTACTTAATTTTAATGCCGACGACATCAAGTTCATAGCCCATATGGAACCCATTAATACAACGACTTGAGCCATAATGGTTTTAACCAGTTGCCCCGCTTCTGTTTTAGAAAGAGGTAAACCATATATTTTTGATAGGTGCATTATCATACCTAAATCAATCACCGCAGCTGCCATTAAGTCAGCCACAGGAATAGGATTGACCGCAACCGCCACTCCCTTGGCCACACAATAGGTACGAATTATTTTGTCAGCAGCCTGCTTCTGTGTCTCCATCAAACGATTAGCGACTTGTTCAGATAGTTCTCCCGCAAATAATGTCGCATTTAAAGCCGCCAATGTTTTGCCTTCTTTTTCTAATATTTGCCAAAGGCGCTCTTTGAGTAATTTGACATCACTTGGAATGGTTTTGTTGATTTCGTCTTCGTTTCCTTGCGCATCAACCATAATATAGGTTTTATGGCTCTCTTGAGCGATGGCAGGGATGATATTTTCTGACTGAATTTGCTCCGTAGTACGTTTCTTTAAAGTATCTAATAATAATTGTGTATCAGACTGACTATAGCGATCGGCTTTATTTAAGACTAACACTACCGGTTGTAGACCTCGTGATACGGATTTTAGGGCCTGAAATTCAGTATCAGTCATATCGCCATCAACCACAAATAATATAATATCTGAACGCGATACAACTTCCAGGGCCATTTTTTCACGGGTTAAGCCGTCAACTTCATTAATTCCCGGAGTATCAATCAGAATCACATTGCCACTTTGATATTCACTCCATCCTGCAAAATCCGCTTGTTTGGTTTCGCCATGTAAGGGGCTGACCGAAAACCGGCTACCACCTAATAAGGCATTCAATAAAGACGATTTCCCGACACTGACTCTCCCTAAGACAGCAATATGAATATGTTCATGCTCCAACTTATCCAACATTTGTTCGACCTGTTGATAATCATCATGTAGGGATTGTCGAATTTCTTCAGGCACTCGCTGATCTTTCAACAAATATTGCAGACTTTCACGGGCAATATTTAAATGCTGGCTTTTGTCATCAGACTCTGATTTGGCATTATTGCCTTTATCAGTCGAAAACACATTTTCAACTGTTTTTTCGGCTTTTTTCGACCAACGGGAAAACAAAGAAGAAGACTTTCCTTCTGATGACTGGCCTTGGTTATTTTGCACTGATGAGGCAGGCTTTGGTTCTGATTCCTTATCAGAATGCTTAAGAATCTCGCTTGCTTTTGAGTACCATTTTGACAAACTCGAATGCACGCGATTCAACATCTTCAACCAATTTCTCCTTATATAAACTATCAATTAATAAAGGCGATAAATCACCTTGAGCAGACAAAGTCATACTTACCGCTTTTCCCATACTGTCAAAAATTAGACCATAAGCAACCGAGTGAATGAGTCCTCCTGCTACCGTACCAATCCCCGGAAAGGCCTTAAAACCATTGCCTGCAATTGCTAACAATAAGGGAAATGCCCCAATGGTATTGGCCTGTAATAATTTTAGTAATTTTTCAATATCCATATCTTTGGCTGGTACTTCATAGAGTTGGCATAGTTCTTTAACCATATTAATCCCCAAATAACCTTGTACCAGCAGGTCCGTCCCGGGAGTAATGGTTGCCAATGAAGCCACTACAGCCTTTTTTGTGGAATTTTTCACAATTGCTTCGGCTTGATTTTTTCGAGCCTCTCGCTCAACCTTATCTAAATCAGAGGATAATAGCCTTAATACTGACTGTTGACGGGTCAACTCTAATTCAGTCATATTGGCCCTTCCGATTATTTTTTGTAAACTCTCATACAGTGCCGACAAGTTTGGTTTTAAGGAACGCAGTTCAGTTTTTTCACTACCATCGGGATAAACTAAGGTGACTTCTCGTTGTCCGCCCGTTTGCACCGTCACAAGTTGAATATTAGGGGTTTCTTCCAATTTATCTAATTTTTGTTGAATTTCAGCACGAATTATTTCAAGCTCTTGCGGACTATAACGATCAGCTTTATTTAAAACCACCAGTAGCGGTTTCCCCAATAAGGCTATTTCTTTAACTCGCTCATATTGAGTCGCCGTTAAATCCCCGTCACATAAGAACAAAGCGATGTGGCCTTGGTAAACGGCTTTTTTGGCCATTTCATCAAGTACCCTATATTGTTCATCATAGCCCGGAATATCAATAAGTAGCAGACTATCGCCTAATTCGGTTTGCCATAAATAACGATTCACACGACGAGTAGTGCCTCCTATTACAGAGGTTTCAACTTTAGCGTCGGGCAATAGCACATTAATCAGCGAACTTTTTCCACTACTAATATCACCGAATAAAACCAGACTAATTTGAGTTGTCCCTTGCTCACTAAATAAGGCGTCCAGTTCTTGTTTTATTTGCTGGGTATCAACTTTATTTTCATCGATTTTATCCAGACGCTGTTGGATTGATTCTGGACTCACTTGTTTAACGGTTTTAGCCGCATTATTGCCAGTAGATTGCTTTGAGGATTTGGGTAATAAACGCCAAATCAGGATCACCGACAGACAAATAAAAATCGCCAAGGCAAGCAGATATCCCCAAAAAAACCAGTCAGATTGTTGATTTAAACGTTCCCATACCGATAAGGATATATCACTAATCCATAGAATAAAGAGCAGTACGATCAAAAATAATAGCGCATATAAGATAGCAAAAAAACTACGCGAGGAAGGTTTAAATGGCATATAGTCCAATAGCGATGATTATAAAATGAAAGCCGATTTTATCAGATCCCCTAGCACGATAAAACTTTAGAATACCGATTCGAACAACTAAAAATTGCAATAAACATTATTTTCGGCACACATATTGCTTTAAATCTAATAAATACTCTTTTCTTATGAGGTCGACAATTTTTTGTCACATATTTAATATGCAGATTAAATACCTAAGTTTATATGTTTTTCGGTTCATAGGCATTAGTTTAGTCCTAAATTTAGGTTTAGGCACCCTACTATATGCTAAAGAATATGAAAACTTAAAGTCCATTAATGAAACAGCTATCGAATATATCCGTACCAATATACCGTCGGAATATGAAATCCGATCATTACAGAGTAGTCGAACCGACTCGCGTTTAAAATTACGAAAATGCATGGCTCCTCTGTATGCCAGTATTTCAGGTGAATTTAAGATTAAAAATAATTATACCGTGGCCGTTCATTGTGATCAGCCCAGCTGGAAAATATATGTTTCGTTAAAAGGTGAAATTAGTCATCAAGTGGTGGTTGCAAAGGACACTATTTTCCGTGGTGAGATTATTATGCCCGATGACCTTAAGCTAGAAAAGAAAAGCATTAAACGTTCAAAACGATATTATTTTAAGCATATTGCCGACGTGGTCGGTAAACAGGCCAAACGCAATATTAATATTGGCAGCACGATTGTTGCTAATCAATTAAAAGCCCCCATTCTGGTAAAACGTCGACAAAAAGTCATTATTATGGCTCAAAACGATATTTTACAAGTAAAAATGCAAGGAGTTGCATTAAAAAATGGGAAACAAAATGACTTGATAAAAGTCAGAAATATTAATTCAAACAAGATAGTAGAAGGAATTGTAGTGGCCCAGGGAGTCGTAAGGGTTAATTTTTAATCTATATCTGCGTGATGCAGGTGATATATCTTAATAAATAGATTAAAATAGTAGTTTGATTAGAGGCAGAAAATCTTATTTTAGACCTTAATATAACTGAATTGGGTAAATATCCAGTTCCCCGAATATTTAAATTAAATTTTCTTAAAATAGCACTAAAGTTTTTAAGAACTTGGTCGATATAAGAGCTAATCCAGGAGGCTAAAAAAATGGCAATTAATGTTACAGGGAACAATCTGAATCAGACCCAGAAGACTACATCTGGGAACAGACCAGTGAAGGTAGTTCCAAATGTAGCCCAGCAGTCTGGTGAAAATCGTCCTACCACAAAAACTACTCCCAAGACTGATAGCGTCACTTTAACTGATTCTGCTACTAACTTTAAAAAGTTAGAAGACAGCATTGCTCATCTACCGATTGTAGATATGCAAAAAGTTGAAGAAATTCAAAAAGCTATCGCTGATGGTAGCTATAAAGTTGATGCCGATAAAATTGCTGAAAAATTTATCGATATGGAACTGGCTTTAAATCGCTAAAGTAAGCTTTTTCTATATCCCCAAAAGCAATTTTCTGCATTATCCCACATCTATATGTTTTGGAGTAGGAACATGGATATTGTAAAAATTACTGATGAAATCGAATCAATAGTCAACCAAGAGTTAGACTGTATTGAGAAATTGCTGCCTCTTTTTAGCGAGGAATATAATGCAATTAAAACGTCCAATACCGAAAAACTCAATGTGACTATTGAATCTAAAAAACCGCTGATTATGCACTTACAGGTCCTAGACCAGAAGCGCAGCCATGTACTGACGTGCAATGGAATAACTCCCACCCAGAAAGCGTTTAATGAACTGATTGGACGTGTCAATTCAGCGAGTTTAAATGAAGCTTGGTCAAATTTAAGAGCCAAACTAGCTGAATGTAAAAAAAGCAATGAATTGAATGGTCGACTTATTCATATGCGTAAAAACAATAATGACAGCATCTTGAAAATTTTGCTGGGGAATCGGCAAGCAACCAATGAAACATACAGCTCTGCAGGTAAAACCGGCCTATATTCTCGCACCGGTTTAAGCGCTGTCGTCTAACCTATCTACTGATACTTACTCCATTTTCTATTGCTGTTTATTGAACTTAGCATATGGCTAAGTCAGACAGCAATGAATTTGCTCACCGCCAACCAGAATCCCCCAATCACAACCCTGTGAGTTTTTTTGACAAATAACAGGTAAATTTTGCTATACTAGCCCCGCACTCCCCGTAGTTTAATGGATAAAATAGGGCCCTCCTAAGGCTTAGCTAGAGGTTCGACTCCTCTCGGGGAGGCCAATCTTATACCCAATATATCATTATCACCTTCCCCTCAATTGATTTGGTTTTAATGAAAGAATTTAATTTATAGTCAGGTCAACTTCTCAAACAACCAAACATTTAATTAATCTTGTGGAGTAGAGATTTTGTTTAAAATTATAAGTACTTTCAGTTTTTTATTATTCCTAGCAGTCAATACTAATGCCGCCGAGCCTAATCAAGAGAGCATAAGTTGGCAAACCTGGTCAGACAGCGCTTTTAAGCAAGCCAAACAAGAAAATAAACTGGTGCTTTTAGATATAAAAGCGCAATGGTGTACCTTTTGTAAAAAAATGGCTAATGTCACCTATCAAGATCCTGAAGTCATAAAAATCATCAATGAAAACTATATTGCGATTCGAGGTGACATTGAAAAAACAGCGCCTATTGCCCAACGTTATGGTTATTTTGGCGTACCAGCCACCATTGTATTAACAGCTGATGATAAGGAATTAAATCGACGCTTGGGCTATATTAAACCACAGTTTATGCAATGGCATTTATTAGGTGTGTTGCAAGAGTATCAGGAAAAGCAAGAAAGTAAAAAGCCTGTCGGCAAGGTTGTGTTGAGGTAGGCAAGTATTGTGTTCGAGGGGTGCTACAAGGGGTCGGAGTCAAAATGGTACTCACATATCCGTTGCATAACAATTGCCAAAGATTACTTCGACATACTAATCACACTCAGGGGAAAATTGACTCCGACCCCGAACAACCATAATTTAACTGAGCAATACTCTAGGTAGACTCCCCCTTATAATCAGCAATACCAGGATTTTTATTCACACCTAATAGTTTAGGATAATTAATCTTAGGCAGTTTCAAAACATTATCTTTTCCCTTATGTTTTAAAATATAATCACGAGTAATATCCCATAATAAACGTCCGTCTGGGGTCCGATTTACGGTTGCCCAACCTGCCACCTTATAAGTTTTGTCCACTTCGATTAAATGACCATTGTCTAAACGCGCATCAGTTATACGTTCATATAATTTTTTTGCAGGATCGATGGTATAGTCCAAACCACCCACGCGCACCATATCTCCGCCCGATTGCAAATAGGGATCGGGATCAAATAAATTATCAGCTACGCCTTCTAAAATATTGATTAAATCTCTACCCGTCATTTCGGTAACATAGGTTTCACCATAAGTAATGGCACATTGAGTCATGACATCTTCCATAGTGATCCAATCACCTTTCAATGTGCTAGTTCCCCAGCGAACTCCGGCTGATAAGGCTACATCAGCCTGATATTCATCTCGCAAAGCATTACATAATACCTGATCCCAAGTGCCCATAAAATTGCCACGACGATAGAGCGTTCGATCTGCAATGGCTAATTTTTCCGATAAAATTTCATGATAGCTCTTACCCACTCGGCTCTCATTGTAAAAATATTTTTTCGCCCGACTTTCGACAATCTTTTTATCATATTTAGTGTTTCGCATTTGCGAAATATAGGCTGCCATTTCCTTATCTGCAGGTAACCAGTTGGTGATAATGGGCAACATATGATAGTCAATTCCCTTAAGCTCTCCAGCCTGAATGTCAAAGTCCATCACGCCAACATACTTTGAATTCGAACCAGCATTGGTCACTAAACAAGTTCCCCCATCAACATTTTTAACCCTAACGGGTTTAGGCATACCATCATGGGTATGTCCACCAAACACGGCATTTAAACCAGGAACGTTTTGTGCCATTTTAATATCAACATCCATACCATTATGGGAAAGCAATACAATGGCATCTGGTTTTTCTGTTGCCTTGATATTTCGAACCAGCTCAATCATATCGTCTTCACGCAAGCCAAACGACCAATCGGGGAAAAACTCTTGAGGATTGGCATTTGCTGTCCTTGGAAAGGCCTGACCAATAATACAAATACGTGCGCCATTCACTTTTTTAATCACATAAGGTCGAAAAGCGTGTCCAGAATCTTCGTCATACAGACCGCTGCCATCATAACGTTCAACTAAACTAGGATATTCGTCTCCCATCAAAGAGTCTTCCTTGACGCGGACATTTTGGCCAATAAAATCCCCCTTAAATAAAGCCACATTACTTAATACTTCATCTTCTCGATAGGTAAATTCCCAATGTCCTACCATGACATCAATACCTAAGATATTGGAAGCTTCAACCATATCAACACCACGTGTCCATAAGGCAGTTCCCGAGCCCTGCCAAAGGTCACCACCATCAAGAGTCAATGTATTTTCTCGACCACCCGCTTGCTCCCTTAAACTTTTTAATAAAGTATTTAAGTGGGCAAACCCGCCCATTTTTCCATATTTTTTTGCGGCATTATCAAAGTCAAGATAAGTATAAGCATAGGATTCCACCGAATTGTTTTGCAATCCCATTTTATCTAATAACTTATTTCCAACTACATGGGGCGGCCTTCCATAAGCATCACCAACCCCCAAGTTAACATTGGGCTCTCTAAAATAAACGGGATTAAGCTGTCCATGTACATCAGTTATATGTAAAATTCTTACATTTCCTTTCATAGGAAGGGAATAAAAGTCTTTGGGCTTTAGGCCGTCAGCAGTACTTGAGGCATATAAAAAGGAAGGGATGGAGGCTGCAGCCGCTCCTAATCCCATAACTTTGATAAAATCTCTACGATCAATAAGTGGCATAATTTAAGACCTTATATTAATTATGTTTTTTTAAATAACTCTATTGAGTTTAGCAGGAAGTAATCCGTTTTATCTATATTTTGTGATGAATAATATTATAATAAAATTTTTGACCTTATTGATATTCAGGTTAACCCCAACTTTAAGCCAACTTCTTTTAGTTAATCTACTTATAATCAGTCTATTTTTCACTACTCCAGAACGAGTACAAGCAGACGTGGTAAAACCTGCATTAATTGAGATTAGTGTTAATGCAAAAGGATTTTATAAAATTGAAATCCGAGCAAGCATCGAAGCAATTTTAACAGGAATCGATGGTCGTTATAAAAACACCCAAGACTCACCCAATGCTCAGGCATATGACGAACTAAGAGTATTAGAGGCCGAAGAACTTGAGAAACATTTCAACGAATTCATCCCTCAGTTTATTCAATCAATTGTGTTAAAGTTTGATGATAAGCCCTCCGAATTAAAGCTTGATTCAATTATTATTCCTGAACCGGGTTATCCGAAAGTTCCCCGTACCAGTATCATTAAATTACAAGGCTCTATCCCTCGGACAGCAAAAACTCTTACCTGGTATTATCCAGCTCGATTTGGAGATAATGCGGTACGAGTTCGCCAAGTTGATGAAGAAAAAGAGAAATGGCATTGGTCGCAATGGCAATGGTTAAAAAAAGATCAACCGAGTTCAGCATTTTCTTTAACCGAAGTATTCGGCCAGCTAAGTACTTATGAAATTTTCAGTATATATGTCATCGCAGGGTTTGAGCATATTCTGCCCAAAGGACTCGATCATATTTTGTTTATTTTGGGAATTTTTCTTCTAAGTCTTAAGCTGAAACTATTGGTGTGGCAAGTCACCATGTTTACTCTGGCACATACCATTACTCTCGGTTTATCCATCAATGGCATCATTAATGTTCCAGCCTATATTGTGGAACCATTAATAGCCTTATCCATTGCATACATTGGTCTAGAAAATAGTTTCTCAAAATCTCTACAAAATAGTCGCTTATTCATTATTTTTTGTTTTGGTTTATTGCATGGGATGGGCTTTGCCAGCGTTTTAACCGATTTTGGTATGCCTGCCGATTCTTTTGTTATGGCTTTAATCAGCTTTAATATAGGAGTTGAATTAGGGCAGCTTGCTATAATAACATTAGCCTTTGCTTTAGTAGGCTACTGGTTTAGGAATAAAGCTTGGTATCGTCAAGTCATTATTATCCCTGCTTCGGCCACTATCGCCACCATTGGTTTGTATTGGACTTATGATCGCATCATAATTAGCTAACAATCATGTTGACAAAACTTGGAGTATTGAATGAAGTTCACCCTTGATGAATTCCGCGCCTGGAAAAATAAAAATGTCACCCTTTTAGGCATGTCAGGTGTAGGAAAAACGTATCTATCCACCCTCTTACGTGATTCTGATTGGTTTCATTATTCAGGTGATTATCGAATTGGTACGCGTTATCTCGACGAACCGATCATGGATATGATTAAACAACAAGCCATGCAAGTACCTTTTTTAAAGGAGTTACTACGGAAAAATTGGATCTCGATTCGTAATAATATCAAAGTACATGATTTAGGTCCGGTACTAAGCTATGTAGGGAAACTCGGCAATCCAGAATTAGGCGGTGTCGAATTACCTGATTTTACCACCCATCAAGCCAAATATCGTGAAGCTGAAGTCGCTGCAATGATGGATGTTCCTGAGTTTATAGAAAAAGCAAAAAAGATTTATGGCTATCAAAATTTTGTCAATGATGTTGGCGGTAGCGTTTGTGAATTGGACGATGCCTCTGTTATCGATGTCTTGGTAAAACATACTCTAATACTCTATATTCAGGTTACCGACAAAGAAGAAGAAGATAAACTAATCGCTCGTGCTCAGAGTGCCCCAAAGCCATTATATTACCGACCCGAATTTTTAAATAAACAATTGGCCATTTATTTGCAAGAAAACCAGCTTCAATTTGCCGCCCAAATTGAGCCAGATGAATTTACCCGATGGGTTTTCCCTCGTTTATTCCATTCTCGGATTCCTCGATATGAAGCCATTGCGAAACCTCATGGATATACCGTTACGTCACGGGAAGTCGCACAAGTTCGAGACGAAAAAGATTTTATTCATTTGCTCGAAAATGCAATCAGTAAAAACAACTAAGAGAGAAATAACATGCCTTTGGTTGCCCACAATAATTTACCATCATTTGATCGTTTACGCGCAGAAGGGATTCGTATTCTCGAACCCAGCTTTGCCTTACACCAGGATATTCGAGAATTACATATTGGCCTTTTAAATATGATGCCTGATGCCGCCTTAGCCGCTACCGAGCGCCAGTTTTTTCGTTTAATCGGAGAGAGCAATCCGATTGCTCAGTTCTACGTCTACCCTTTTACCTTAGATGAATTACCTAGAGGTCCTGCAGCAAAAGCTCATATTGATAAACATTATTCTACTTTTGACGAATTGCGCGAAAAAGGTTTGGATGCTTTAATTATTACTGGAGCAAATGTTCAGGGTACGGAGTTATCTCAACAGCCTTTTTGGGAACCTTTAAAACAAGTTTATGAATGGGCTTTTAATAATGTAACTTCTACACTTTGCTCTTGTTTGGCAACTCATGCAGTAATGGAGTTCCAATACCAACGAAAACGAGTCAAACAGCAAAAAAAGGTGTGGGGAGTTTTTCCGCATAAAATAGCCGATAAATCTCATCCATTGGTAGAAGATATTAATACTCGATTTGATGTACCCCATTCACGTTGGAATGAAATAAGCCTGGAACAGTTTCAATCGGCCGGTTTAAAGGTATTAGCTATCAGCGATCAAAATGACGTTCATTTGGCAACCAGTCCTGATGGTATTCGAACCGTTTTTTTCCAAGGGCATCCTGAATACGATACCATATCTTTAATGAAAGAATATAAACGCGAGGTTATTGCTTTTTTTGAAGGTAATATCGAACACTATCCCCCCTTTCCAAAGGATTATTTTGGAAAATTCGAGAAAGCCTTATTTAATGAATTTCGTTATCGAACCGAACAAAGTGAAACAGTTGATTTCCCGGAAAATCTGGTAACTCCTCACTTAAATAATACCTGGCACGATACCGCAGGTGAAGTGGTGGGTAATTGGATGGGCTTAATTTATCAATTAACACATAGAGATCGCCATCTACCCTTTATGGATCATTTAGATCCCAATAATCCTTTAAATCTATAAATTCTAAATAGATACAAAAAAGCCTATAACAATTTCTTGCTATAGGCTTTTCAAAGCCGTAACTGGTCAAATAATAACTATTACTTACAGCTTGTCAGCTTCTTCTGCTAAGTATTGTGCAACACCTTCAGTCGTTGCAGTCATACCTTTATCACCTTCTTTCCAACCAGCTGGGCAAACTTCACCATGCTCTTCGGTAAATTGTAGAGCATCAATCATACGTAACATTTCATCAATATTACGGCCTAAAGGCAGATCGTTGACAACCTGATGACGAACCATTCCATTGTTATCAATTAGGAAAGAACCACGAAAGGCAACTGCAGCTTGAGGATGCTCGACATCATAGGCTTGGCAAATTGAATGGTCGATATCTGCAACTAATGGGTATTTAACCTGACCTATACCACCATCGTTAATAGCGGTGTTTCTCCACGCATTGTGGGTAAAGTGAGAGTCAATTGAACAACCAATAACTTCAACACCACGCTTAGTGAATTCTTCAATTCGATGATCAAAAGCAATTAATTCTGAAGGGCAAACAAAAGTAAAATCTAATGGATAAAAGAATAAAACAGCATATTTACCATCAATATGTTGCTTTAAATTAAAGTTATCCTTAATTTCTCCATCACCCATTACAGCATTTGCAGTAAAATCTGGTGCTTCGCGGCCTACCAATACACTCATTCTTATCTCCTTGTTTTATAAGTATGTCTTTATATACAATAGTATTGAACCTAAAAAACTCAGTTGCCATCTACTCGGCAACTGCTCCTGCGTTGCTCTAACTACGTGCATCCATGCACTAGTGCGGCTCCCTTAAGCGCTCAATCTTAAGAATTTTTTGGAATATTTGGGTGCGGCCGGCCAGGCTTCACCCGTAGGGTGACTACGAATAAAACCCAAATAACCCATAAAATCCTTAATCTCAAGCGCTTCAGTGAACCTCGCTACGAAGTCAACTGAGTTTTTTTAGGTTGAAATCTTTTAGATGTTGGCAAAAAATAATTCCCAACTAAATTAGTGGGTTATTTTATTAGCTTTTTTGTCCTTGATCAAGTACTTTTTGTGAACTAGTTCCTATAAATTTTCAAATCAATGGTATACAATTAACTCATGGACTATTTTAGGTTTTCAAAATAATACCTACAAAGAGCAGTAGATTCAAACTTAAAAGCGTTAGTACATTCTCTGATTTGTACGTCGTTAGTTAAAGTTAGATTAAAGTTAGATAGTTATTCAGCAAAATTGGGAGTTTATCATGGGCCTCGGAATCAATAGCAATGTATCCAGTTTAAATAATATTAAACAACTCAATCGTAATGAATCTGCTCTAAAGAATACATTTCAACAGCTTTCTTCCGGTAAAAAAATCAATAGCGCCAAAGATAATGCTGCTGGACTAGCCATCGTCGAACGATTTGCCTCCCAAATTATGGGAGCCAATCAAGGTTATAAAAATCTTAACGATGGAATATCGTTAGCCCAAACTGCTGAGGGCTATACTTCTCAAATTACCGATTTAACTCAAAGAGCAAGAGATCTGGCTGTACAAAGTAGCAATGGCTCATTAACTGACGCCGATCGTTCTGCCCTACAAACTGAATTTGTACAAATACAAGAAGAAGTTCAGCGAATTACTGATAGCGCAGAATTTAACGGACAATCCTTACTTAATAACAATACCACCTTAAATTTTCAAGCTGATGCCAATGAAGGTGACCAAATTTCAGTCCAAACTCAAAATTTGCAAGGCCAGCTCGGTGGCAATAATTTTTTTACCGCTGATATTTCTACTGCGGCTGGAGCCCAAACCGCAATATCTTCATTAGACGACTCAATCAATTCAATCAATTCAGTCAGAGCCGAATTTGGCGCTTCAATTAACCGTTTTGAGTCAGCCGGTGATAACTTACTGAACAAACAAATCAATCTAGAAGCATCAAAAAGCCGAATCTTAGACGCAGATTACGCCCAAGCCACATCAGAAAGAACCAAAAATATGATTTTGAACCAAGCCGGTATTGCCGTACAGGGATATACTTCATTTTCTCAAAACCAGGTTCTTAATTTATTGGGCTAACAATCCATAATAATTTTAATCGAATAATGTTAAACTAATTCCAATTTTGAATAACTAATGGATTATCCTTTTGACAAAATTGGAAATACACCTCCAAGTCACAGACGGGCCCATCAAAGCAGTCGAGTTCATCGCTCAACATAGTCAGTTTTCTAAAGGCATGATAAAAAAAATCATGCTCAAAGGCGCGGTCTGGCATACTCGTAAAAACTCCACCAAACGATTGCGACGTTCCACCAAAGAATTACATCAGAACGACAAAGTCGATCTCTACTATGATGAATTTATTTTTAATCAAGTTCCCAACGAGTGCCGCCTGATTGCCGATGAAGATAAATATAGTGTTTGGTTTAAACCCTCCGGTACATTTTCCCAGGGTACTAAATTTGGCGATCATTGCACCATCACCCGCTGGTCTGAGCAACATTTAAAACCTCAACGCAATGCCTTTATAGTCCATCGTCTGGACCGTGCAGCACAAGGATTAATTTTATTGGCTCATTCTCGCCAATCAGCCGCAGCCTTTTCCGCATTATTTAAAGAAAGGCGAATAAATAAAACTTATCAAGTCATCGTACATGGAAACCTGCAACTAAACGATGCCCAGGCTCTCAAGGTGGATACTCCTTTGGACGGCAAAGATGCTTTAAGCTATATTAATAGTAGCCACTATGATCGAAACAAAGATCAATCAATGCTTGAAGTGGCCATCCATACCGGGCGAAAACATCAGATCCGTAAACACATGTCTCTGCTAGGACATCCTGTCGTCGGCGATCGCTTATATGGCCCTGACAATAATCCTCCCTTGGATTTGCAATTAACCGCCTTTAAATTGGTCTTTACTTGTCCTTTTAGCGGCGAGGAGAAGAAATACAGCCTATGACTATAAAATCAACCAGTGCTCGAATTACCCCTGAAGGGCGAATGGATGTGCTATCGCAAGTCGAAGTTGAACAGTTGCACCATACCAGCAAAGGCGGTTTATATGAAATTTTTCGAGCCTGTTCACTTGCAGTTTTAAATACAGGTAGTGAGTCAGACAATGCCCGTACCCTGTTAAACAAATATAAAGATTTTGAGATAAAAGTCGTTCAGCAAGAACGCGGTATTAAACTTGAAGTCCATTGTGCTCCCCATCAAGCCTTTGTAGATGGCACGATGATTGAAGGTATTAAGGATCAGTTATTTTGTGTTTTACGCGATATTATTTATGTTCGAAATGAAGTCGAAAATAATAAAAAGTTTGACCTATCTTCTAGCGAAAGTATTACCAATGCCATTTTTCATATTTTACGCAATGCCAAAGTTTTAATACCTAATACTTTTCATAACTTAGTAGTATGTTGGGGTGGCCATTCCATCAATCGAATTGAATACGATTATAGTAAAGAAATTGGTTATCAACTCGGATTACGCACACTTAATATTATTACGGGTTGTGGACCAGGAGCCATGAAAGGCCCTATGAAAGGAGCAACCATCGGTCATTTTAAACAGCGTTATTATAAAGGCCGTTATTTAGGAATCACCGAACCGGGCATTATCGCTGCTGAATCCCCTAATCCCATTGTTAACGAATTGGTGATCATGCCGGATATTGAAAAACGACTGGAAGCTTTTGTGCGAACAGGGCATGGAATTATTATCTTTCCTGGGGGGGCCGGAACAGCAGAAGAACTCTTATACATTTTAGGTATACTGCTACACCCAAAAAATCAAGCCATTCCTTTCCCAGTAATTCTTACCGGCCCTAAAGAAAGCGAAAGCTTTTTTAAAAGTATGCATAATTTTATTGGAATTACGCTGGGTTATGAAGCACAGCAAAACTATAAAATTATTGTCGATGATCCTGCTTTAGTCGCTCAGGAAATGAAACTAGCGCTAAAAGAAGTAAAAAATTATCGTCGCGCAACAGGTGATGCATACTATTACAACTGGCTATTACACATCGACGAAGAGTTTCAAAAACCCTTTGATCCAACTCATGAGAATATGCAAGACCTTCAATTGAATAAAGAACAACCGATACATAACTTGGCCGCTAATTTACGCCGCGCATTTTCTGGGATTGTTGCGGGTAATGTCAAAGAAGAAGGGATAAAAAGAATCGAAGAAAACGGTAAATTTCAAATCCGAGGAGACAAAGAAATCATGCAAGCACTGGATAGTTTATTGCATGGATTTGTACAGCAACACCGAATGAAACTACCTGGCAGCGAATATATCCCTTGCTATGAAATTGTTGAACATACAGAAGAACAATCGCAAATAAATTAAAGGAAATAAAATATTACCTCAGCCACTTTTATAAGCGGCCGAGTCACATTGATTAGGATTATTCATAAAAACGCTCATAATACTCTGAAGTAGCCAGGAAAAACTCAATAATATCGAGTAAACTGGCATCATCATCAAGCTGAATGATCCAATAATTAACTCCATTTTGATCCGGCATCCGATTGAGTAATCCTAAGTATAAGACAATAATATCCCCAGCATTTTCAGTCATTTTTTTGTATTCAGTGGATTCACTAAAATCAGCCATCATCTGGCCACGTGTTACCACACCGTCGGCTAATTGTGATAACCAGAAATTAAGTCCTTCGCTATCCGCTGCACGACCAAATATATTTTGATAAACAAGCTGGATAAAACCTTCATCATCAAGCTGACCATACTGGTTTTGGAACTCACTGGAAGTTGCAAACTGCTCTGAGATAGTATTTAAATCGGAGCCGAAAAACATCAAGTTTATCCAATATTTCAATCCGTCCAAGTCGGGTAAGCGATTAAAATAAGCGAAATACAAACGAATAATCGGAATCACTTTCACTTCCATTTCTTCTGATTCTCGGAAACGATTGACAATATCACGACGCTCAATATTCGGTTGTTCTAGCACGGACTGCCAATGAGTCACTCCCTCATCTTCACCTTCCCTAAACAGGAAATTACGATATAATTGCATCACAAACAATCGACTATTACCTAAAACATCATTGTCTTTCACCAACGGGTTGTGCCCTATCAGTTCTTCAACGATATCGGGAATACCGTCATTATCAGTATCCGTATCAGGACCCACCGGTTCACTGGTTGAACTATCTTCAATTGCTGTTCCTTTAATTTGGAAAGTATACGGACTTTCATCTGCATCATTATTATCAATATTAATATCAGCAATATAGGTTCCAGTCGCTATTGGATTAAAGCTAACTTGGAAAGTCGCAACATTAGCTCCGCTTGAAAATCCGATGGCCGAAGTCGGAACACCACTTAAAGAGAACCGGCTACTATGAGCTCCGGTAATTGTTATATCGGAAATATTTAAATCTTCATTACCTTGATTAAAGATACTAAAAGTGCGTAGGCTGCTCTCACCAATTAAAGTATCATTAAACTGGGTATGATCGGCTACTCGAGCTAAATTATCTCCATCTACAATTTCAAGCCCATTTCCCCTAATTTCAATTTCAGGTGCAGTTGTTGAAGTCCCTCCACTTGATGAAAGTACCCGAGTGGCTACGCCGACCGGATCGCAGATTTTACCAACTTCAGGACAAGCATCACCCGGATCATTATCTTGCAAGGAAAAACTTGCGGTAACCACCGTATTACCACCAATATTCTCAGTAGCTAATACAGCATCAGATAAGGTTATCCAGTTATTATTAATAAATTTTCGAACCACTAAGTTGCTGGTACTGGTCACACCATGATAATACAATTTTACAGCTGCGGTTTGACAGTTAAGGACAAAGCCCAATAATCCGGACGGGAAATCAGTGGTGGTATTATCAGGAACAGAAAGGCTAGATTCATCGATGGCATCAACCTCCAAAATAGCATTGCAAGTTCCAACCGAACCGTCCGAAACCTTGGCAGTAATATACTGTTCCGGATTATTAGCTGCAGGACGAGAAGCGATATCAGGCTGCTTACCATCCGGTGTACCATCATTATTACCATCACCACTATTCGGTGCCTCATTTTCCACATCGGTTGGGACCCCATCATTAAGGTCATCATCGATAATAGTAGCAGTACCTTGCGCATCAACGATGATAGCTCCACCTGTAGCTCCGGATAAGTCAAGGAAAAACACCTCATCCTCTTCTGCAAGTGTATCCGCACTAATAACAACGGTGACTTTTTCAGAGGTTTGTCCCGGAGCAAATGTTAAAGTAGCTGGAGTCACAGCAGTATAATCAGCACCATCAGTCGCATTGTCATCTGACGTTGCATAGCTAACTGTGGTTTGAACACCGGAAGCCGGTAGTAAATTAACAGTAAACTGAATTTCTTGAATTCCCGTATCTCCTTCATCAACTTTAATATCATCAACAGAGAATCCAGGTGTACCATCATTATCAAGAATGGTGCCGATACCAACAGGATCATCTATTACCGCACCGACGGCATTATTCAATTTTAGTTTAAACCGTTCTTTTCCTTCACTCGCTGTATTATCTCCCGTGACACTCACTATTACCGTTTTTTCCATGTCTCCCGGATTAAAGGTCAAAGTACCGCTGGCGCTGCTGTAGTCAGTACCGGCTGTAGCGGTAATATCTTCAGTAAGGTAGTCGACACTAACCGCTGTGGTGAGTGGCGGATTTAGACTAACCATAAAGGTACCATTGCTATTACTCCCGGCATCAGCTTCAATAATACTCGCGTCATTAATGGTCAAATAGGCATCTTGAGGAATATCATCATCGATGATGGTAACTGACAAATCAGCATAGTTTAGCCCAGCATAATCTCCCCCGGTCATATTTCCCGTCACCACATTACAGTTTGTATTACCATCTTGGGCAGCATCATCGATCACCGATACAGTAATGGGTTGGCCTACATTCCAGTTTCCAGTAGTAAAGGTTAAACTACTAGCAGTAATACTACATTCAGTGGCATCGACAACAGAGAACGGTACCGTCACACTAGCTGTGGGAATAGTTTTTAATGCGACTGTGAAGGTTTGACTGTCACTAGGTTCTTTTAACACAATCTTACTGGGATCTAGAGTCAGACCAAGGGTATCATTATCTCGGTTGGTTATAGATACGTCAGTTGGATTTTTCCCGCTATAATCGCCGTCACTACTCACTGCCGCAGCCGTAACAATAGAATAGGTAATGGGACCATCCACGACAAAGTCGTTGACATTGGTAATGGTAACCGTCTGTTCCGTATTCCAATTTGCATTGGTAAAAGTTAAGCTAGAAGGAGAAATCGTACCTTCAGTGGTATCGGAAGAACTTAATGCAATACTTACATCTGCAGTGGGTTGGGTGTTTAACTTGACTGTAAAAGTTGCCGCAGTAAATCCCTCTTCAGTGGTAACCAAACCGGTACTGGGCGTCACCGTAAATCCCGGAACATCCGTATCCACATTTGTCGCAGTAACATCACTGGCATTGCTACCACTATAGTTGCCATCAGAGCTAGTAGCAGCACCAGTTATAATGGAGAATCCCTGATTACCATCAATTAAAAAGTCATCCGCTCCGGTAACCGTCACCGTCTGGGCCGAGTTCCAATTGGCATCGGTAAAGGTCAAACTGGAGGGAGATACCGTTCCTTCAGAGGTATCGCTACTACTAATGGGAATGGTAACATTATTCGTGGGCCGACTATCCAAGACTACGGTAAACGTATCTGTGCTACCATTTTCATTGACGGACAACCCACTGGTTGGCGAAACGCTAATACCAGCAGTATCATCATCGGTAATACTACCCGTCCCTTGATTATCAGTTATCACCGCATTTGCGGTTATTCCGGTTAAATTAACAAAGAAGGTTTCGTTGGATTCATCATACTTATCGCCATTCACATTTACGTTGATATTTTGTGAGGTGCTCCCAGCAGAGATAGTTGCCGAACTGGTGGCAGATGCATAGTCACTACCCGCAGAAGTAGCCGTATTATCGGCTGTTGAATAGTTAACCACCACATCCGAAGTAGCCGCATTGCTAAGACTTACTGTAAAACTAACTGCCGTAGTGCCAGAGTCTCCTTCAGACACAGCAGTTGGATCATCAATGGTTACATTAAAACAAGAGCTATTGGCATTAATATTATTGGCTCCGCCTGGTGTTACACACTTAAGACTAAAGTCAGTACTATTATCATTCGTATCTGTGCCATCAGCAAAACGTGATAAACCGACAAAGTCCGTTGCGCCATCATCAGCCACAGCACCTGTCGTTTCAGTAAATCCAGGGGTATCACCTTCATAACTTAAGGCATCTAATACCACCGCACCTTTATTTAAAGAAATAGCATGTGGTGCGCCATCATTAATAAAATTAGTATCTGGCGTAATATCATGATCGCAATGTAGTACCTTGGTATTATCCGAACAGATGACATAGTAGTCTCCTGCTGCGATCGTTCCTGTGGGAGTTATAACTCGGTAGGTACTTCCACCGCCACTATCAACCAGGGTCAAATTATAGGCGGCTAAATTAACACTGGAGCCAGTCAAATTTTTCAATTCAATAAATTCAATGGTATCAGTTGTTCCTTGATCATAATCGACTTCATTAATGACTAAAGAGGCATCCACATCAATATTTTTATTAGCAGATAAGGAGCCCGCAGCTCCAGGGGTAGGCAAGGTGAGGGTCGCCACATTCCCGGCAAGGTCAGCAATATTGCCACCATTTAGGGCAAGGGCCGATGTAGAGAGATAACTCAAGTCAGAGTTTTTATGTCCGCTGACAACATCATAATTAAAGGTTAATGTCGTCGTTCCGGTTCCGCTACTGTAATCAACTATGGCATCGCTGTCACCCGTTTCTAGACTCAATTGTGGCGTTCCCGTGACATCAACGTTATCATTAAACTCGACGGTAATTGGAATGGTAGCTGCCAAGGGATAAGTTGTATCAGCGGCACCAGAACTGACATTATTCACGCTAGGAGCCGTGGTATCCACTTCGATACTTAATGCACTGGATGCAGCACCCGTATTCCCTCCAGCATCAGTGGCCTTTGCAGTGATATTTTGAGGTCCGGATGGAATACTAGTGGCCGTAATACTCCATGTTCCAATTCCCGTTGCTGTTGTAGTACCTAAAGAGTTGGTACCCCCATAAAACAGTTCCACAGTACTATTCGCTTCTGCGGTCCCAGTGAAAGTAGGGGTATTATTTCCGGTAATGTCATCTGAGTTGGAGCTACCGGTATCAGAAGCATTGTCTAGATCAGGCGTTGATGGTGCGGCAGGCGGTGTACTATCAACCAAGACAGCAGTTAGTACTCCCACCGAATTGAGAGTTAAATCAATTCCATTGCCAACACTATCTTGTATGGTACCTGAATTAAGACTAATACTTCCCCCTAAGGCAATACCATCTAGATCTTCCAAACTGGCTTCAACCGTATAACGGAATAACAATGCCGTAGAACCGGAACCGCTTTCATAAGTGGCTGACTTTCCTGTAGCACCAATCGTCAATGACAGAGATGGTGTTCCTCCACCTGTATTTACTGTCACTGCTTCATTGGTATTTACCGTAAAGTCCAGATTTTGTCCTTGAGCATAGGTTGCATTGGAGGGGACCGTCACACTTGTTACTGTCGGTTGGCTGGCATCAATACTATCGGCATTTTGAGTAATAGCTGTGGTAAAAGCGGTATTGGTGTTTCCAGAACTGTCTTGCAATACAAAGTTAACCGGAATGGAATCACCGGCAGCTCGGTCAGTGTGACCATTTGCGACAGTATAGGTCGCACTATAACTGCCTCCGCCACCATCACTAAACCCGGTTACAGCAACCCCATTGATAGTCCCCGTATTCAAACTCAACCCAGCTTCTCCTGCCGTAATACTAACAGTAACCGCATCACCGATTTTCATAGCGGTATTAGGAATACTGACATTTGTTACAGTCGGACTATTGGCATCAATACTATCGGCATTCTGGCTAATTGCCGTATTGAAGGTACTACTGGTATTTCCAGCACTATCATCTAAAGTCAATGAAACCGGTATATCGCTACCGGCAGCCACATCCGTACCCCCTTCACCAACGGTAAATTGTGCCGTATAAGTAGTATTATCGGTACGGGATAAACTGCCCAGGGTAAAACCACCAATGGTTCCTGATAGACCGGTATAGGTATCACCTCCATCGTCAGTGACGGTAATCGTAGCTGTCACAGAATCTCCAACTTTCATTGTCGAATTGGGGATGCTGACATTGCTAATAACCGGTTGATTCGCATCAATGCTATCAGCATTTTGACTAATGGCTGTGGTAAAAGCGGTATTGGTATTTCCAGCTGCATCTTGTAAAATAAAATTAACCGGTATGCTATCACCCACTGCCCGATCCGTATGACCGCTGGCAACCGTATAGGTGGCACTATAACTGCCGCCTGTATTATCCGTAAATCCGGTCACGGCTACCCCATTAAGCGTACCAGTATTCAAGCTCAATCCAGCTTCCCCAGCCGTAATACTGACGGTAACCGCATCACCAATTTTCATGGCCGTATTGGGAATACTCACATTAGTGACCGTTGGGTTATTGGCATCTATGCTATCAGCATTTTGGCTAATCGGGGTATTAAAGGTACTACTGGTATTACTGGAGGTATCATCCAGGGTCAATGAAACGGGTATGGAAGATCCAGCAGCCACATCCGTACCACCATTGCCAACCGTAAATTGTGCCGCATAAGTGGTATTATTGGTCCGGGACAAACTTCCTAAAGTAAATCCACCGATAGTCCCAGATAAGTTCGTATAGACTTCCCCACCATCATCAGCTACGGTAATGGTCACGGGTACCGTATCGCCTACTTTCATGGCACTATTAGGAATTGAAACCGCTGAGATAGTGGGTCCTAAAGTATCAACGGTTATGGTAAATTGGGAAACAGTTGATGTATCATCGCCAGAATTTGCGGTTCCTCCATCATCCTGTACCTGAACATTAATTGTTGCCACACCGTCAACATTGTTGGCTGGAGTATAGGTTAAAACACCGGCATTACTAATATCCACACCGGATACCACATTGTTGGTATCACTCGCTTCACTCACAATAAAATCAGAAATAGTTTGCGTATTTTCGTCAGTGCCACCACCCGGTGACGACATACTGGCAAAGGCATTAACAGTTTGTAATACCCCTCCGTCAGCTCCACTATTGCTTTGATTCGCTCCGATGGATAAAGAAGGTTCATCATTCACAGCGTTGATGGTGACATTTACAGTTAAAGTATCTGTATCAGTCGTATCACTGACATTGATGGTAAATGTGTCGGCGCCATTTAGGTTAGAGGTAGGAGTATAAGTGTGAGTGGTCGGCAAATCACCTGCCGCTCCGGTAGCCGTTGCAGTACCGACAAAGTTTGTGGTTCCTTTGGTTGGAGCCGTGCTGCCTTCAGTCCAGGTTAATATATCACCGACATCCGTATCGGTGACTCCAATTCCGGCAATTGTCGTTGCAGAAGCATCTTCATTTAGAGTTAGGCTGATAATATCATCAGCATCGTCAAATTCTGGTGCGCTATTAGCCGCGGTCACTGCATTTGCATTAATACTGCTTTCTACAGCACTACCGGTAGCGTTTGCATTTATTGGTGTGACTTCAAAACTAATGTACTTGCCGACATCTGCAGCAACTAATGTGTAGTTTTGGCTGGTCGCTCCACCGATAGCAGTTTTACCAGTGCCACCGGCATCATTTGAACGATACCATTTAAAAGTGGTGCCACTTTCCGGATCGCTATCAGCATCATTATAGGTATAAGAACCATTTAAAGTCTGACCTTCTTGCAAGCTTCCAGTAAAAGATACGGAAGTAGCAGTGGGTGGAGTATCGCCATCACATAGTGAATGTAGGGCAATACAATTGGCTTCACCTGTTATTCCCGTTTTACCTGCAACTGGATTTCCACCAGTATCAAAAATGGTACAATTGGTATTAACGGTATTACCAGCTGCTCCGTTTGAATAAGTAAAAGCACTATAGGCTGGATTTGCACAGAAAGTACCATTGCCAACAGCTTTAGTGAATGACACGATACCATGCATAAACATCTTACGGCTATTCAGATTACCGGAAAGTTTTGCTGATTGAATTTGCCCCGAGGTAAGGAATCCATTTTTAGTCAGAAATTTTAAAACATCTTGATTAACTTGACTTTTAATCGTTTCTTTTGGCGATACTGCCTTTCGTGAAAAAGCTCCGAAAACATTAGCTTTTCGCACAGGTGTCCTATTAGAGTTAAAATCCTCTTGAGTATTACTATTGGTGAGATTACCGTATTCGGGAATTAATAAACTGGGATTAACATCATTTTTATCGGGATAATATTCTATTGCCTTCCTTGTCTCAGCAACATATATCGCTGCTACTTGCCTCCCTCCATTTCGACTCATTGATAGATTATGAGTCCTGGTCGATGCTACAGCCCCTCCGCCCATTAAAGCAAAAAATGGAAATGTCGCTTTAACTGCTCGACGTAATTGTCGTTGTGGAAAACTTCTCTCAGTTAATTTCATAGTTCTGCTCACTTTCTTAAAGGTCATTCCGGTTTATTAACTAGTTCAGGATGACTAAAATGATTTCGAATTCTAGGGTGGGTTGGTTCAATTAACTCAGGAAAACTGCAGTTGGGAATAACAGCCACATCATATATTTGATCAACATTACCAGTGAATTTAATCTGTCCTACAATCGAATTGTCTTCTAAGTTGATGAACCAGATACCTGAAAAAGTCTCTTCGTACTTTTCAGCAATTGGTGCTGGTCTGGTCACCTCCCCTGCCCTTACTTTTGAAAGTCCAACCAATAATAACGGACCAAAAAAATCCATTCCGCGAGTAAATCCGGGTAGTTCTGCTATTACTTCGGTTTCTTTACTTTCTGGATCGTAACTACATATCAAACCATGTCCCGAGTTACAAAAATAAATTTTTTGCTGGTACCATCGGGGTGAATGAGGCATAGCCAAACCATCCAATAAAATTTTATTTTCAGCAACATCCATTAAGGTACCGCTATTTTTATCATTATCTCTCCAATCAGCCTTTTTATCCGATTGAGAGAAGGTTGTGACATATGCCGGTTTGCCATCTTTTAAAGTCATGCCATTTAAATGACAGCGATCTTCCGGTTGTAAATCAGAGATAAAAAAAGGTTTCCAACGAGGCACAAAACTAAAATCCGGCTCTACCGTGCATAAACAGGAAAAACTGGAATTAACTACCCACAAACCTTCATCACCCCAATCGATATCATGAATATTAATCATCCCCGAATAGTGTGAGGAACGAGCAATAAAGCATGCGTCTACTCTTTCATCAACGGGTTGATACAAATCACGCTGGTATTTTTCCAATTTCTTTTTATCTTTTTTTTGCTGCTCCTTTTCTTCTTCAGATAGGACAACATTATCTCCACTTTGGTTTAAACTGGTGTGAAAATTTAAAGCATGGTCTGATTTATTTTCATCTTCAGCATTATTTTTAGGATTAACTCTTGGGGCAGTAATATCATCCTCTATCCTAAGCAATGGTTGCTTTATTTTCTCTAAAAGCCCATCTTCCCTATGGAAATTAATGATTTGAGCAAAGGTACCTAATGTGATGCTATTTTCACTGGCACTTAGCCCCATAGGTCTGGAAAAGGATTGATAGTTTATATCTAAACTATCATTATCACTACGCACCAGAATCAATTTTGCGGCTTGATAAGAGGTAAAAGCCAATGAAATATTTAACTGATGCAGTATTTTAGGAATATTATCTGTATAATCACAACCATAATCCATTGGTTCATAATCACCGGAAAATTTGTTTTTATCCTCTTCGCCGCTCATATGACCTGTTTCGCCTTAAGTTTCATTGATTGATTTAAACCTAGTGATTAGCCTCAATTGATAAAGCAATTCATTTAACGTCATTGAAGGCTGCATAGATAGCAATAAAGCAGATAGCCCGGAAACGACGGCCGTTGATAAGGAAGTACCCGAAAAATAGCTATATTTTCCTCCTACCCGAGTCGTTCTGGCTTTACCTCCATAGGCAAAAAGATCGACGGCATCTCCAAAATTGTTCTGTTCAAAAGGTTTTAATGCTGCATCATGAGCAGCTACAACAATTGCATTTTTTACCGCAGCTTCAGAGCTATACGGCAAAATTTTTTCCCCTTTATTACCGGCAGAAAACACTACAGCAATCCCTTTTCCCTCACGAGCATAAATAGCCAATTCATTAATCACATCGGCGACCGGTTCCATTAACCAATGAGAATTCCAGCTACAATTAATAATATCTGCTTGAGCCAACATCGCAATATGAAAGCTCAGCAATGTCATTGATGTCCAAGTATCAACATGTCTAATAGCGATCAATTCGGCGTTCGGTGCAATCCCATCGACTGAGGATTGTTCGTGTCCAGAAAATATAATCCCTGCAACTTGAGTACCGTGATTATCATCGCTCAATCTGGGCTGGGCAGAAAAAGTATGACTTTGCATGTCATAAGTTAAGACTTTTCTTAAAGCACTAAATTCTTTATGATTTAGATCAAAGCCATCATCTATAACGGCAATTTTTATTCCATCTCCTTTTGTTTTTTCCCATAGGGCCTGAATATTAATGACAGAAGTTAAATAATCATAAAATTTTCGATTAAGAAACCCTCTGTTATAGCTTTTTTGAGTTTTAGTTTTTAGCTGTAAAATATCAGGTTGGACTAATACGATATTTTTATTTTTTGTTAGCTCTTGCATAATATCGGCTAACCTCTCCATTTGTTTTATTCTAAGAACAAAAAAAGTATTTTTCGTTCCTTTAAATAGAGTTTGTACTTTTTCTATTCCATCGTGCATTTTGGCAACCATTTGAATAGAAATATTTGGTAGCGTTTTTATGACAAGTCGATTAGAAATTTTTACCAAATGATGAGTTCCCGATACCCGATATTGTTCACCTTGTTTTAATAAGGTGACTTTTTGACCAAAATTTTCAAAACTAACACTTCCGGAAATTTGGGGCTTTTCAGAAAATTCAGGGCCTTTGGAAATTTGAGCATACGCAGGAACTACAGCTAATAAATTAAATATGAACCATACCCCACATAACTGACCTTTTTTTATATCCATATGCATCTATAAAAAAAACATCCTAGAACTTTATTTAACAACTAATATTAATAAATAAAATTCTTTAACATTCTAAAATCCCATAAAATACTTGCTAAGAAAGCAACTGGGTTCTCATCAAAACATATACTCCTTTATCTTCAATTTCCTCGAACCCCATATTAAGATACCATTGCATTGCAGGATTATTTTTTTCGACATGTATAGATAGTTCCCTTTGACTTTCTTTCGCCTCGTCCATAAGACGCTCTAATAAAGTACTTCCTATTTTTTTTCCTCTATATTCAGTCAAAACAGCAATATCAACAATTCGGATCTCATTCTCCCAACGTGACACATATAATCGTCCGACCGCTTGTTCCCCCATGAGTATTAAATCAAACGAAGCCTCAGAGTAATGCTGCTGATAATGTTGATGCTGAGCATTAAATTGCATTCGTAAAAACTCAGTCTGCTCTTGCACAGACCAATCAGTCTGTGCAAGCTCATTTTCACGAGTAGATGTATATACCGCCAATAAAAATGCTTGATCTTGGTCGGTAATTTTCCTCAGTGATACATTTAACAAACTAACTCCTTGATGGGAATAACCCTTGAAGGGCAATAATAAAATTTAAGGTTAAGAAAGGTTGTATATTGGTATGCGCTTGACCTCCCCCAGTCGTCGCAAGTGTTTCCGAAGCCAGATCGACCAAGTTTGAAGAGGTATTGGATTGATAGGCTTGCGAACCAGCAGAACGACCAAACGATGCAGTATTACTTGGTGTATCTGCGCTAGAATTAGCAGTTGCCGCTCTTGCTGTATGACTATGACTGGGAATTTGTGCTTCGCTTAAGGTTACTGTCTCAGTACCTACTTTTTCTCCCAATCTTCGGGCAGTTAAACCCGGGCCTCTCCCAGGATGCATCGCAGCACGTCCCTCCAGGTTAGGTAAAGCCGTGGTAGTACGACCATCTCCACCATAAGTAGTACCAATTAAAGAGAACAATGCCGTATTTTGTGCAATAGGAAGTAATTGTCCATCGCAAAATGCCCAACTGCGAGGAGCAAAATTTCCAGCAAATATTCTGATCTCAGCGATAAATGGTTCTGACATAATAATCTCCTGTTATTGGCGTGATGGGTAGATACCGACCAACGCAATAATATAGTTAATACATAGGGTAGGCATTAAATTGGTGTGCGAATTTGAGCCTCCAGTATTACTAACAACCGTTGAGGCTAAATCAGTATTTTGAGAGTCTGTCCGATATAATCTTCCACCAACTATTTTTGCGGTCACTTTGCCTTGCGGAGCAGCCCCTGTTGCGTCTGCTTTATTGGCATTAAAGTCATGTGTATGACTTGCCAATTGATTGGTTGTCAGAGTTACATTTTCACTCCCGCCTTTAGAGCCTAGGCGGCGCTGTGATAATCCAGGGCCAGTACCTTGATGCAGTGGAATTCGGCCCCGTAAATCCGGTAACCCAAAAGTGGTCCGTCCATCTCCTCCATAAATCGTTCCCAATAATGAAAACAGCGCATCATTTTGTGATACGGCTAATAATTGTCCATCACAAAATGCCCATCCTCGAGGAGCAAAATTACCCGCAAACATTCTTATTTCTCCAACAAATGGTTCTGACATAACAACACCCTCCTAATTTAGTTTCGCGATGGAAATAAGCCTCGTAAGGCAATACAATAAGATAAAGTGGTATATGGCTGCATATTATTATGAGCTTGTCCTCCACCTGCATTTGTTATTGTTCCACTTCTGAGTGCTGTCGTATTAGCAGCCTCCGGATCACGATATTGCAGATCAGGAGGTGTTGGAGACGAAAATATTCGACCTGTTGGTGTTGAATTATTTCCCACACTGGAACTGGCTTTGGCAGCATGAGTATGCGCTGCAATTTCTGCTGCGGTTAATGTAACCGTTTCAGCGCCGCTCTTTTGCCCCAAAGAATGACCATCACTTCGATGTATCGGCGTGCGACTTCTTAAATCTGGTAATGCAAAAGAGGTTCTACCATCACCACCATAAGTGGTGCCTAGCAGAGAATAAAGGGATTGATTTTGATTAATCGGTAGGATCTGACCATCACAAAAGGCCCATCCTCGTGGTGCAAAATTAAAGCCGACGATACGAATTTCGGCCAGAAATGGTTCTGACATATAGTCCCCCAAAATAATTAAAAAAAGATAAACTAAAATATTCTCATTCTCTTAAAAGCAGTTTTGTTAAGACACATTTAACAAAATGTTGCGCTAAAAGAATGAACAACGCCTTAATTTCTGACAGGTTTTATATGTCATTAACTAGCGTATGTATTTCCCCTGTTTTTATTTCTTTTTCTTCTTTTTCTTATCTTTCTTATTAACCTTTTTTTCACGACTTATGATGGTTTCACATTCAGTCCCGCTATTTGGACATAAAAACAGTTCTTGTTCACCAATACATTCATGATGCAGTTTATAAATACCCTGTGTGATAGGATTTTCTCCATCATTTTTGTATATAACAGTAAAAGCCTCCCATTCATCTCCATCAATAGCAGATTTATTAACTTCTGTAATAGTCAGCTCAACACAGCCACCATGTTCATCTATCGCATTAATTTTCGTACCAATGTTTTTTTTAAGGTTTTTTTGGTTAAAAAGCTCCATATACCCCTCCTTGTTTTTTTATCAATATTTTATGCACTTTGCTTTACCAATATAAAGTATGTCCATGTTTTCATGCAAGCATTTTCTTTACATTATCATATAAAATCATAATACTTAACTTTGAATGTTATTTAATAGATTTACAACAAATCATCAACATAATCATAATGACGCACAATTGATATTAATTAACAAAATTACAAATTAATTTATATAGAAAATTAAAAAGGCTTTAAAAGGAAAGAAATATTGAATCGTTTTTTTTGAGATAGAACAGAGTCTAAATTTTCTATTACTAGCAATGGTATAAACGTAGTAGGATTTGTCTTTTAAATAGTAAATAGAACATGGAAAGGGAAAGGGAAATACTCGCCAACAATAAAATAAATGAGAATTATATTTATAACGACTAACTGATTTTAAACTGTCCCACCAGTTCATTTAATTGTTCAGCCGATTTGACCAGATCACCACCAAGTTCACTGGTTTTTAGTGAATTTTCCATATTTTTAGTGGAGATTTTTTTGATTTCACCCAGGGTAGAATTAATATTTTCCGCCATGTCCTGTTGGTTGGATGAATTAGTCGAAATATTTTTATTCATATCATAAACCACACTCACTTCTTCAGTGATAGATTTTAAAGATTCTCCCGCTTTATTGGATTGGACAATACTTTCATCAACCTGGCTCGTACTTAGCTCCATTTTTTCTAGGGTTTGGGTGCTGGCGATCTGTAACTCATTGATCATTTTTTCAATTTGCTCGGTGGAATCATGAGTCTGACTGGCCAAGGTACGAACTTCATCAGCAACCACGGCAAATCCTCTCCCTTGCTCCCCGGCCCGAGCAGCCTCAATAGCAGCATTTAAGGCTAATAAATTAGTCTGTTCGGCAATGCCTTTAATCACCCCCACAATGGAGCTTATATTTTCAACACTTTTCGAGACTGCATCACTGGCTTGCGAAGCCGCTTTAACATCGACCGAAACCTTATCAATTTCATTAATCGATAATTTTACAATCTCTTGTCCTTCACTGGCCGTATGCTTGGTTTTATCCATGGCTTGTACCGCTTGGGATACATGCTCTGTGGTATCATGAACGGCAGCCATCATATCAGCCATTAAACTAACCGCATCATTGACTTCACTTTGTTGTTTTTGCATATAAATGCCATTGTCATGGCAGAGTTCCGAGAGTTCTCTGGCCGCATCTTGTGATTCTCTAGAGGCTTTTTCTGCATGAGAAATAATATCATGAAATTTATCTAAAAATTTATTAAATGCCAGCCTAATTTGTTCTATTTCAACCACATCGGATTGTCCCAGCCTTTGGGTTAAATCTGAATTTTGTTCAATTTCATGAATATCTATAATCATTTGCCGTAAAGGCCGATTAATACTGGCTGAAAGAAAAAATAAAATCGCGGTAATTGAAATAAGTATTAATAAATTCATTGGAACGACAAGTTTGACAATCTCTTTCCAAAGCGATTTAACATCACTGGCATCAAAGACCATCCAAATTTCTCCTCCTCCTTTATGGTCCAAAGGTAGGGTTAAATGAACTCGATAGTTATTTTTATCGAAATAATAGCCGTTGAGAAAATCATTTTCAGCGGGTTTATGATATTTATCGTTTATTAATTGAATTTGGGATTTTTGCTGATGAAAGGTATCCAGTTCCTTTTTAACTCGGTTTAAAATTTTTTGCAGCTTTTTACGTTTTTTATGAGTGGCAGGTAGCTTATTTAAGGTTTTGTTTAATTTATCAACTTTCTTCTGTAAATTCGCTTCATATTGATTATCAAATACCGTACGGAAAATTTGAGTCTGAGCCTTATTATAGATTAATCCAAAGGCTGTTTTTTTTTCGTCAGTGTTACCAGTTACTTGAAAAAAAATCACATTCTCATTGGCAGCATATAATTTATAGGCTTCCTGATCTTGCACATTGGCATAGTTACCACCACCCGTTGCTCTAGACATTAGATTTATAATTGGCTGAGCTGAAACTCTAGCCACTTCAACTCGATGTTCCAAGGCCTTATCAAACTCGGTAAAATAACGAAAAATTCCGGAGACAATCAATACCAATAAAATAACCATCGACATAAATGCCGCTGCATTATTAATTGATTTGTGATTTTTCATTATTCCCAACATCGTTATAGTCCTCAGTATCCCCCATTTAAACATTACAGCAGGTTACGCCACTGTAATGTTCAAATTAAAATTATTTTTTGGTACAGACACCTTTTACACAGGCGTCCCCATAACCAGAATGACACGTCGCACACACCTGAGTTGCTAATGAGGGATGAGCAGAGCTGATATCTTTACCATCATAGGTATAAACGCCATATTGTTCTTCACCCACCAGATGATCAGTGACTAATAAGACTTTAATATCCGTTAGCTCGAGTACCGCTGTAGGACCATCACCAAAATCATAACTGGCTAAACCCGCTGTTTTGGCTGGATTAATTCTCACATTATATGCAGAGCCCTTACCATCTTGGACCCAGTTGTATGTTTTTACGGTTTCAATAACAATAGGCGGCAATCCGTCTGGTATGGCTGTATCCTTACCGAGAATAGTACCCGAATGATGCACTGGCCAACTATCCCAGCCGGTCGGAAATTCTGCATCAGATTCTGCAAAGACTTGATTAGTAATTAATAACACCATTACAGTCATTAAAATTGTTGTATATTTCATGATATGTGTAGCTCCCCAATATGTGACATCAAAAATAAAATATACCGTAATTAATTTGTCTATCGGCATACTTTAAAGAAAGTTTAGAAATATTAACTTAAAAAAACAAAGGATATTTTGTTATTTTTATATAAATAGAACTTTTCCTGATTTATATCAACAAAAAGCATTAGTTTCCTTGACATAGAAAAACTTCAGTCATTAATTAACTCATCTTTTCAGCGAGTTTTTCATCTGTTTTTTTTAATAATTCGACTTGAATATAGGATATAGATCGCTATGTTGTAACTATTATTAAATAGTCTTTTGGAGTAAATAGATGTTACCGGAACAATGGCAAGATTTTATCAAAGAACAGGGAGGCGAATTCAATGCCAATCACGAAGTTGAATTTCAGACTGAACATAACAGCTCTACCTTTATAGCCGATTTGTCTTACCTTGGGGTTATTGAGGTAACCGGTGAAGAACGCATCGATTTTTTACAGGGCCAATTAACCAATGATTTGCATCAGCTCAGCACAGAAGCTTCCCAATTAGGGGGCTATTGCACTCCCAAAGGTCGCATGTTGGCCTTATTTAGAATAATTGCTCTGGAAGATAAATTATTATTACTTTTACCTCAGGAGTTATTGGTCCCCATTTTAAAACGCTTACAAATGTATGTACTAATGAGTAAGGTAAGCTTTAGAGACATGAGTACCGAGCTGGCCCGAGTCGGACTTTGCGGTGAAGAAGCCGCTAGAAATCTAGAAAATGCTAAATATCAATTACCAACTAACAATAATGGTGTTAGCAATAGCCAAGGCATTACTTTTGTCAAACTTGCCGATGAAATTCCACGTTACCTTTGCCTGGGTGAAACCAGTGCAATTGAATCAATGTGGAAAGCCGCTGCCATAACTGCCGGTAACACCAGTAATTGGAAACTCAAAGATATCCAAGCCGGATTGCCACAGGTTTATGGCAATACGAGCGAAGCCTTTATCCCGCAAATGCAGAATCTTCAAGTATTAGGTGGCATTAGTTTTAAGAAAGGCTGTTACACGGGACAGGAAATTGTTGCCCGTATGCAGTATTTGGGTAAATTAAAACGTCAAATGTATCAATTGGAAGTGAACACTTCGACTTTTCCTGCTTTACCCAATGCCGGTGATGAACTCTATTCCCCTAGCTCAAGTAGTGCCCAAGGAGCCGGAAAAATAGTCGATGCTCAGTATGACAAAGAGAACAACAAAATTAAGTTATTGGCCGTATTAGAAATTTCCAGTGCTGAATCCAATGAAATATTTCTGGACGAAGCAAATAGTATAAAAGCAGAGATAGTTTCTCTACCTTATTCTATTCAAGCAGAATAAATATTTACAGATGGGGATAACTAATCTTTTTTTGAGCCTAAGACTCAATAGGTATAAAAATCCCCACTTTACAAGTACCTTTTAACCTAAATTAATCATCAAAACTCCCAACACAAGCTCTTGATATATTCCTATGCCAAGAGTCTTTTCATTTCCCACTCATTTTCCGAGTTTTTTTCCTTAAATTCCTCCCTTCTATTATTTTCCTAGTCATAAAAACATCATAACTAGACTATAAAATATCCTGAATTTCAATTATCTATAATCGCAAGAAATTTAAAATTATTTTTTCAATAATCATTATTTATCAAAATCTATAATTAGTCTATATTTAGACATTTTTAACCATATAAGACAAAAATAGGTCAGTTTCCACCCATTTATTTTTACTTATTATTACTTTTACAAATACTTGATCTTTACCGTACCAATACTGGGTATTTTTTTGTGATGTTCTATATATAATGATGACCTTACTATTTATAGCAATTTTCATAATAACTTTTATAAAACTCTAAACTTAAGCAGGTTTTTGTATGTTTCAAATAAGAATACATGGTCGGGGAGGACAAGGGGTGGTCTCAGCCTCTGAAATGCTCTCCATTGCCGCCTTTGAAGAAGGTAATCATTCACAATCATTTCCGAGTTTTGGCTCCGAGCGTATGGGTGCTCCGGTACAGGCCTTCGCACGAATTGATAATAAAAAAATATCCTTACGTGAACCAGTGATGGAACCGGATCTATTAATTGTTCAAGATCCCACCCTATTCCATGCTATTAATGTCTTTGAAGGTCTAAAGGAAGATGGTTATGTGCTAATCAATAGTACTAAAAGTATCGCAGAACTCGGGATTGAAAGTGCCTTGGCAGATTTTCATAAAGATCATGTGGTTTGTATACCCGCCACTGATTTGGCCTTAAAACATATTAAACGCCCAACCCCAAATACCGTTCTATTAGGTGGTTTTGCAGCGATGAGCGATAGTTTGATGCTAGAGTCATTAAACAAGGCCATTAGTAAAAAGTTTAGAGGTAAAGTCGGTGAAGCCAATATTAACGCTGCAACCGCCGGTTTTAATTCAGTGATGGCGATTTTAGAAGCCAATGCCAAATCAGCTGTGGAGGCAGAATAACATGTTACAACAAATTAGTGGTTCGGTCGCTGTCGCCAAAGCCGTTGCTTTATGCAAGCCGGAAGTGATTCCTGCTTACCCAATAACTCCTCAGACCCACATTGTGGAACACTTGAGCGAAATGGTAAAAGCCAGTGAATTAAAAAATTGTGTATACCAAAATGTGGAATCTGAGTTTGCTTCCATGAGTTCTTGTATTGGCGCTGCTGCTGCCGGAGCAAGAACCTATACGGCAACGGCCAGCCAAGGCCTCTTATATATGATGGAAGCCGTTTATAACGCCTCCGGTTTAAGCCTACCGATTGTGATGACCTTGGGAAATCGTGCTATCGGTGCTCCAATTAATATTTGGAATGATCATTCCGATGCTATGTCGGCAAGAGACGCGGGTTGGTTACAATTATTTGTTGAAAGTAATCAACAAGCGGTGGATGTACATATTCAAGCCTATCGTTTAGCAGAGAGTTTAAGCTTACCGATAATGGTCTGTATGGATGGTTTTATTTTAACTCACTCTTATACCCGAGTAGATATTCCTGAACAAGAACAAGTTGATCAATTCTTACCCCCTTTTGTTCCCAGACAATTACTCGATCCTCAAAATCCCGTTTCAATCGGTGCCATGGTCGGACCAGAAGCTTTTACCGAAGTGCGCTATCTAGCCCATTGTAAACAGAAAGAAGCCCTTAAAACTATCGAAGAACAAGCATTGGCTTTTCAAGATATTTTTGGTCGTGATTCCGGTGGTTTATTAAAACCTTATGATTCTGAAGATGCCGAAACCGTCGTGTTAGCGATGGGCTCTATTATCGGGAGTATTATTACCCTTTTGGAAGACATGCGTGCTGCAGGCCATTCAATTGGTGCTGTCAGCTTACGTTCATTCCGTCCTTTCCCTAGTCAGGCACTGCGCCAAGCGTTACAAAATGCCAAACGCATTATCGTATTTGAAAAAAGTTTTGCCATTGGTATGGGGGGTATTTTATCCAGTGAAGTTCATATGGCTTTACAAGGTTTAAATATTCCGATTTATTCCGTCATTGGTGGCTTGGGTGGTCGAACCATTACCTTAAACTCTTTAGAAAAAGTCTTTACCCGTGGCATCAATGACGAACTGAAGAAAGAAGAGTTTCTTGACCTCGAAGAAGAGACCGTTCAACGTGAACTTCAGCGTCAAGATAAAGACGATATGTCAGGCCCTGCTGCTGAAAATATCATTCGTGATATGGGCGTGGTTGCCGCAGCGAAGACACATTAATTTAACGGGAAGAAAAAAGCCATGACAAATAAACAAGAAAGTGCCAATCAACGCGTTAAATTTTACCAAACCGGGACATTTACCGTTGGCAACCGTCTATTAGACGAAAAATTTCGTACCGTTCAGGCAACGACTGAACGTTCCAATTCCATTGATTCCGGTCACCGTGCCTGTCAGGGATGTGGTGAGGCCTTAGGAGCCCGTTATGCACTGGATGCAGTGGGACGTGCTACCAATAATCAAATGATTGCCGCCAACGCCACGGGTTGTTTAGAAGTATTCACTACGCCTTATCCGGAAACAGCCTGGAATATTCCCTGGATGCACTCCTTATTTGGTAATGCCGCTTCGGTCGCCAGTGGTATTGCTGCGGCTCTAAAAGCGAAGGGACAAGACCATATTCGTGTTATCGCTCAAGGCGGTGACGGCGGAACTACCGATATTGGGTTTGCCACCCTATCCGGTATGTTTGAGCGAAATGACGATGTCTTATACCTTTGTTATAACAACCAGGGCTATATGAATACCGGTGTACAACGCTCCAGTGCTACTCCGGGTGGTGCACGTACTGCAACCACCATGCCTATCGGAGAAAATCCCGGTAGCTCATTTAGCACGGGTAAAAATGTGCCATTGATTGCCATGGCACATGAAATTCCTTATGTAGCAACGGCATCCGTGCATGATTTGCATGATTTAGAACACAAAGTAGAACAAGCCATGAGTTACCGCGGGGCTCGTTATATTGAAATTTTTGTTCCTTGTCCATTAGGTTGGGGAAGCAAACCTTCGGATACCATTCGTTTGGCGCGTTTAGGCGTTGAAACCGGTTTGGTTCCTTTATATGAAGCCGTTGACGGTGAATTGACTGATTCCAATAAGATCAGACATCGCCGTCCTGTAGAAGATTATTTAAAGCTCCAGCGTCGTTATGCCCACGTATTTAAACCGGGTAACGAACACGAGTTGGATGCCATACAAGCCTTGGCAGATAAAAATATTCGTCGCTTTAACCTTTTATAGAATCAGGATAAGAACATGCAACAGAAACCTTTTGCAATTACGCTCGATGTTGGAACCAGTCATCTTAATAAAACCGGTTCATGGCGTACTGAACGTCCCGTTTACGTGGACAGAATTCCACCTTGTAACAAAACTTGCCCTGCCGGTGAAAATATTCAAGGCTGGCTTTCTTTAGCTGAAGAAGAAAAATATGAAGATGCCTGGCGTCTGATTATGCAAGATAATCCCTTTCCTGCCATTATGGGGCGGGTCTGTTATCATCCCTGCGAACACGCTTGTAACCGTAAAGAACTGGACGAACCCGTAGGCATCAACTCAGTAGAACGTTTCGTTGGTGAGCAAGGTTTACGTTATGGCTGGAAGATAGAGCCTGGAAAGGATACGGGTAAAAAAGTCATGGTGATTGGTGCGGGCCCTGCCGGCTTAGCAACCGCTTATCATTTACGCCGCTTTGGACACCAAGTAACTATTTTTGAAGCTTCCGAAAAAACCGGTGGCATGATGCGTTATGGTATTCCTAAGTATCGTTTGCCACGGGAAAAACTGCGTGCCGAAATTTACCGAATTGAACAAATGGGTGTTGAGATCAAACGCAATACCCCCGTTACCGATATTGAAAAAACCCGAAAAGAAGGTAACTTTGATGCTGTATTGTTAGGTATAGGTGCGCAAAAAGGCCGAATGGTAGAAATCCCTAATAATGGCGATACGCCAGTTTTGGATGCGGTCAAGATATTGCGAGATATCGAAGAAGAAAAACCCTCAATGTTGCATGGCAAAGTGGTCGTTTATGGCGGTGGTAATACTGCTATGGACGTTGCTCGGTCAGCTATTCGTATGGGTGCATTGGAAGTCACCGTAATAGCCCGTGAAGCAGAAGATAATTTGTCTGCCCACCCATTTGAAGTGAAAGAAGCCTTAGAAGAAGGTGCAAAAATTAAAACTTTGCGCAGTATTGATTCCATTGAAGGCAATCAAATCAAATTGGAAGTGATGATATCTCGTGAAAAGCATGAAACCGGTAGAGCCGAATCAGTCAAGAGTGGCGACTTCGAAACAATAGAAGCCGATATTGTTGTGATGGCGATTGGTCAAACCGTTGACAAACAAGTGCTAGGTAAGCTAACTAGCCTACAAATGGGCAATGACCATATTGAAGTGGCACCTGACATGTCAACTAGTGTCGACGGAGTTTTCGCTGCAGGCGATGCAGTCCCTTCCTTCCGATCGGTAACGATATCAATCGGTCATGGTAAAAAAGCAGCAAAAAATATTGATGCTTATTTACGGGGAGAAACATATAAACATCCACCACAAAATGAAGAAGCAACACCCGATAAACTCCAAACCTGGTATTATTCTGATGCCCCCCGAAGCATATTACCCGTTTTAGAAGCCGTTCGTCGTAAAAATGGCTTTGCTGAAGTGGTTGGTGATCTGGATACGGAAAATGCCGCCTATGAAGCCAGACGTTGTATGTCTTGCGGAAACTGCTTTGAATGTGATAATTGCTATGGTGTTTGTCCCGACAACGCCATTACTAAGCTTGGACCTGGTAAAGGTTTCGAGTTTAAGTATGATTATTGCAAAGGCTGTGGGATTTGTGAGTCTGAATGCCCTTGCGGTGCGATAAATATGGTTGCCGAAGCCATTTAAAGGTCGCTAAATAAGGGCTATTGATGACGTTTTTTTATACCAATTGTCAATAGCCCTTATGAACCTAGCGATTGCAAAGGCAATTCAAAAGTAAAGACCGCTCCCCCTGTTTCAAAGTTTTCTGCCCATATATGCCCTGTGTGGGCCTGAATAATTTCTTTACAGATTGCCAACCCCAACCCCGAACTACCGATGACTAGTTCATTATTCGAACTTTGAACAAATTTTTCAAATACCTGTTCTAATTCATTATCCGGAAGCCCATTGCCACTGTCCCGAATTATAAATTGTAAAACATTGTTTTGATGATATTGAGCGTCCGTGGATTGCTTAAACCTAATCCAAATATTTCCATTTTTAGGGGTAAATTTAATGGCATTAGACAAAAGATTACCAATAACTTGAGCAATTCGAGTGGAATCAAAAAACGTATGAGTATTACAATCCTCTTTATCCCAGTTCAGTTTGATATTTTTATCATCTAATCTGGCCTGCTGCTCTGTGACAACATCCACTGCTATCTTTCGTAACGAGGCATAATTGACATCCATAATCATTTTACCCGATTCAAGCTTGGCTAAATCTAATAACTCATTTAATAAAAATAGCAAACGATTAGCGCTGGTATTAATATTATCAAAGTATTTTCGTAATTTTTTTCGGCTAATTTCTGATTTTTCCACTTTTTTAATACCCAATTCGGAATAACTTAAGATTCCATGTAGTGGTGTTCTTAACTCATGTGACATATTGGTAAAAAAAGTAGTTTTTGAGTTATTCGAATGTTCTGCTTCATCTTTTGCCAATTGCAATTGAGTGTATTGAACTTCAATTTTTGCTAACATTTGATTAAAGGCATTGGCTACAATTTCAGTTTCATCTCTAGTTGTAATTTCAAGCTGTTGACCATAATTCCCACTGATACTGACTTGATTTGCAAATTTGGTTAAAGCATCGAGTGGCATAGTTATATGCCTGGCCAAAAAATAAGCAATGAATAAAGCAAATATGGTCACCAGACCACCCAATTTAATCATAAAACTTTGCAATTTATAAATCGGTTCTAATACCTTTTTGTATGGAATAGTAGATACAACCGTCCAGTCTAAAGCTTGGTTTTCCCCAAACGAATCCACTCTGGCATAGGCTGCCATAATTGCATATTTATCCCGTTCAATATAAATTTGTTCACTTAAAGGTATTTGTTTATTAATTTGGAAGAGCAACTCTTGAAATTGTTTTTTATTATTATGCTTATTCATCAAGAATTTGGTGGCGATTACTCGAGCATTTTTATCCATTAAGTAAACTGACGCATCACCTAAGTCTACAAAACCCAAAGTATCCACTTGATTTTCCAGATATTTAAGTGATATCACCACCTGTAAAATTCGAACGACTATGGTATTGCTTTTATTGGTAATGGGAAGAAAAAAAACAATGCTAGGTCCATGCTCGGTAATTAATCGCTCACTGATATAGACTTCTCCCTGCTCACCATAAATAGCCTGCCTAAAAATTTTTTTTAGTGGTGGAGGTATTTTTGAAAAAGGTTTATCGGTTTGCGTTTGTCCCCCAATACCGGCAATAAATAGTCCCTCTAAATTCAATACATTCAGGTCAACCATTATCGGATTAAACTCTAAAACCTCACTGAAATAAGCAACAATTTCAGAGGCTTTTCCTATAACTAAACGATCATTTTGAGCAATCAAAATAGCATTTAACATACTCCCATGAATAACTTGTTCAACATCTCTTGCTATGGTTGCTGATAGCTGTTGCATATTTCTGACAGCATCATCAGTCAGTTTTTTTTTGCTGATCAGACTGCTGAACACAATAAATAATGTTAGAAATAACACACTAATTGAAAATGCTAAAATGGTTAGTTTTGCTTTTAGTGAAAGGGGCATTTGTTTTTCCAAATATATTCAGACAAACTCAATAATACTTCCTTAGTAAAATTCCATTAAATCCCTTTTGTCGATTTTATAATGATAGTTTTGCCAGTTCATTGAGATGTCGAATTAATCCATCGAATTGTTTATCTAATTACGAATTAAAAGAACTGCATTGTGAGAATTAAAAACCAAACATTTCTTTTTCTCAAAAATTCTTTCACCATGAGTATGAACTTTTTCAAGCAAATCTTTTTCCAAAGGCCGGCCAGGCTTTACTTGTAGTCACCCTACTGGTGAGCCTGGGTGGCCCCAACCAAAATGTTCCAGAAAATCCTTCGGCTCTGGCTCCATGCTTCGCTCTACCTCCTCCATCCATGGAGTCGTAAGATTGAGTGCTTAAGGGGGCCGCACTAGTGCATGGATGCACGTAGATAGAGCAACGCAGGAGCAGTTGCCGAGTAGATAACAACTGCGTTTTCTAGGTTAAAAAAAACAATACCCAATTAAATTTATTTTGGTTTCGGGTGTGAGTATATTCCTAATTTATGACAAACTTGTGTCGGTATTTTTTTCTAATATTCAACCCCACTGATTTTAAAAAATTTGTCATATTAATATCCTTAAGTTGTCATAAAAGTCACCTAAAATACCTCGGACCTGTCCATTAATCAGGGTATTAAAGACATAATTCTAAAGAGGCTATTATTATGAAATTAGAAAATTTATCGCTGCGAAATAAAGGTCTAGCTATCACTTTTATTTTAATCGTTGGCCTGTTTTCCTCATTTACAGCTTATTATATGGCTTTAAACAGCCTAATAGACACCGCACTAGATTCTTTGAACGATATGCAGGATCGCGAATCTCAAAAATCAAAATCTCAAAATTTGGAAAATATTTTACTTAATATTCAATCCAGCGGATTTTTTGCAGCCGATCAAATGTCCATACTAATTTCGGATTCATTTGATGAAGAGGCTCAGTTAGGGATTGAACAGATCAACAATACGCTGCAAACATATATTCAAAAATTGCAATCAGAACATCTATCGACTTATAAACAAATTAAAGATCCTTTAGAACAATTTGCTGGTGATATTGCTAATCTTGATAGGGTTATAAAAGAAGATTATGCCCGCCCCACCCTCATGGTTGAAATTAAAGGTCATTGGAAAGAGCTTTTATTAATTGTATCAACCCAAATCGATAAGGCTGCGATACAAGCGCAAAACGAGCAATCTCACTTTAATGAGCTTATGACAACAACTAAAACAAATTTAAAAGGTGAAGTTAACTATATTACTGAAACCACTTTAATCACCTATATTGCCATCAGCCTACTTATATATTTTGTCATCGAACGGTTTTTAAGTAATATCAAAGAAAGCATCTATAGCCTAATTAGAGTTCTCAAAAAAATGCAGGAAAAAAAATCAGAGGCTCAAATCGAAGCTAAACACTTAAATCGTAAAGATGAACTAGGAGAAGTCGCACGATTATTTAATCATTTGTTAGAAGAAGCCAATGCTCAATTAGGTCAAGCTAGTAAAAACAATCAATTAATCACCATGACGAAAGAAAAAGAACTCAGTGTCGCTAAAAAAGAAAGTGATTTTAAAGCGGAAGTTGGCGATTTATTATCCACCAATGCCCAACAAGATTTGGTTTTTTTACAAAACTCAGTAAAACAATATTCTCAGAGTTTAGAACAAACGCATACTTCCATCTCAAACAACAATAATCTGGCAACCTCAGTATCATCAGAAATCACCATTGTTATGGATGCCTTTAATAAGATTATAAACTATGTTGACGGGACCAAAGTACGTTCCAATGACCTAATGGAATCGACGACCAATATCTCAAAAGTGACCGCTTTTATCAAAGATATTGCGGAACAAACTAACTTACTCGCTTTAAATGCCTCGATTGAAGCAGCACGTGCTGGTGAACAAGGCCGAGGATTTGCTGTCGTAGCAGAAGAAGTTAGAAAACTGGCTGAGCGAACTCAAGAAGCAACTTCTGAAGTGGAAAAGAACAACTTGAATTTAACCAACCAAACAAAAAACATTATTGATGAGATTTCTCTGCTGTTACATACTTCTAATAGAGCCAATCAGCTTATTCAAGATTTTAATAGTAATATAAGCAAAGTAATCGAAAATACGGCACAAATTAAAAAGGAAAATAGCTATTTATTGGACCATTCCCACCTCATCAACAATATGCTGGATCACTTAGTATTTAAAATTGGTTTATATAACTCGGTAATTGCCCAATCTATCAAACAAAATTGGGATAATAAACAAACGAATCTTGTCGATCATCCAGCAACACTGTCTCACCCCGAAATCAAAATTATTCGTCAATTACACACAAAAATTGAAACAATTAGTCAATCGATTATCAACCACCTGAAATCTGAAAAGCCCAATGATGAGATAGTCACTTACTTGGATCAACTGGAAAAAGAAAGCTACCAATTATATCGGCGCTTATTAGAGAATAAAAACACCCTATCCTTAGCGGCTGCCTGATTTATTTAGAATCTGATATTCGACTTTTTGGGTTAAAGATCTCAAAACAAACTGGACAAATATGGACATTTACAGGCCATAAAGAAGTTTGATTGAGTTCAGTTAAAAAAGATTCTTTTTTTAGTTCTGAAAATAATTTTTTAGCAAAATATTCAATCTTATCAAAAGGTGTAAATTCACAAATATCTTTTCTTATATCATAACCTCTAAGTTGACCCGCCCAATCATAAAGGTCACTAAATAAAGCATGATGTATATGTTTTAGGCGTGACGGCCATAAGAAGAAATCAACTGATTAACTGCTTGATCAGTTGTAATATTTCCTAATGCAACAGAGTGTGCCAACTTTACTGACAATCCAGAAGGTTTTAATCCCTCCAAGGTAACATTGGCCATTGCTTGACGGACTTGATCTTCCGGCTTATTACTACCCAAGCGCCCAACAAAGGAAATTAAATTTTCATTGCGTGTTTTCATAATTGTCATTGTAATTCGGCATAGTTAGATAGACTCATGACCTATTTTCATATTTTACAAGTGCCATAATTTCCACGGTTTTATCCACGATACGGTAATAAACTGAATGTTTACCGCAAACACTACGGCGATAACCTTCTCGAACTTCATCAACGGCACGAAACATAAAGGGGGTCTCACATAGGATATCAAAATGTTCGAGAAGCGCTTCATAATATTCATCGGCACAGGACTCACCCCAATTAATAAAACCTTCTTCATACAAATACTCAAGATCCTGATCGGCTTCCGTGGTAATAACAAATTTGTGATTAGACATTTTTTTTCAATCGCTTTTTAACCTCCCGTCGAATTTGTTCAGGACTGCGATCACTATAACCGCTATTTTCTGCACGAATGAGCTTGGCACTAAACCATTCCAATTCTTCTTGCTCTTTTCTCGCACGACGAATTAAGTCATTCACGACATCACTTTTGCTGCTATACTCACGACTGGCAACTTGTCCTTTGATCCATTCATCGTTAGGGGGAGTAAATGTAATACTTTGACGGGGCATGGCTTTTACCTTAAAAGATTAATACACCAATTTTACACCAGGTACAATAAAGCAGAGAGCAAGAAGGAAGAATACTTTCCTGATTACGACCAAACGCAAGATGGGGATCAGAATCCTAAACGACATAAAAGGTTCCCATCAGCAAAAAGCAAACTTATGCTTTAGGCCAAAACCTGCCTTTAAGAGTTCTCTAATATTATAGAAATGAATTAGTCATAATGGCCTTTAGCAGCCATTATTGAGTAATTAAAATTTCACATCTTATTTCTAGATTGCAGCCATTCAATATTTGTTGCGAAAGGTCTCAGAAATTTTGGCCATTTTTAACATAGCAGTGTTATTACAAGCTTGTTCGTGGGCATCAGGTGATAGCAAGGCAATTAAGAGATAGACCTCATTGCTGTAAAATCCCTGGCAATATACCAGATGATTATCACTTGTTTTGTTGAACTGTCTCAAACTGCAAGTTTTACTCAGCGGTTGTGTCAATAAATGCATATGTTGCAACTCTTGGAGTCGAACAGAAGGAAGACTATTTATATGATTATATGGAGCATCACGACCAAAATGATCGGCTGGGACACCGGTTTCTTTATAGCGTTTAAAATCAGCAGCTAGTTGAATTAAGTGCTCATTAGACATTTGTTCTCTAATCAGAGCAGTTTTAAAAACTCGTATCACTCGGAAAAGCTCCCAAGCTTTTCCATATCTTGCTCTGAAGCGTTATCCAGTAATGTCATACCTTTAGCTGTGATTTTCCTCATCTCATCAGCAGTAAGATTGAATTCACCCTGGAAGGTTTCGGTTTGGTTTATCTGTTTAAGCATAGCAACCATTGCTTCATAGGCTGCAGCACCAATTACATAACCAGTTGGACGATTATTTGATAGTACGGCAATGGCATGATCAGTGAAATACTGACTAGGACTTTTTTTTAACTCTGAGACAGAAACCGTTTCATCTGCCAATATGGTATGTGTTGCTTTAATCTCCATAAGATACATCTCCAAACAGAATACTATATTGAGTACTAAATGTAGCACTACAATAGATACTTGTCTACTAATTTGGGTTAATAGCGATGGCCTTAAAGAGAAAAATAGTAACAATTTCGCAGTTTGACCTTTAGCAGATAATTGGCCTTTTTAAAAACAGTTCTTTCCTATCTCTAAAGCTGCTATTTATAAAGAATAATAAAAACGTCTATTTTTGTATGATGCGGTCGATAGTCTCCTTCGGTGGCGAAACGGGTATTTGGATAAAATCATAAAGCATGTAAATGATAATTTTTCAATATACCGATGAAGGATAAATCCTGGCTTGTTTGGGAGGGTATCAAATGGTTAGCGCATTTGTATGTAAAATTAATCCTGTTTATCTTCTGGCCAAATAAAACCGATAGGTTTTTTCTTCGTCTCTGCTGTTATCATGCGATTGATAGCTTGAAAAATTATATCAAATTTTTCATCATATTCATGCCTCATACTTTCTATAGCCATTTTGTAACTACTTACACCCCACATTATTGATTTTACCAGCCAGAGCCATTTGAATGGCAATCAATGGATTATATCCTTTGTTTGCCATGGTCTGGAGGTAACTTGAAATCCGGCAATAAGCTTGCGCATA